>CAJHXO010000529.1_pt1 | contig 33404 bp, 35 predicted proteins | sample 9198491 | NCBI WGS metagenome assembly CAJHXO01 (sample SAMEA7708296, study PRJEB35096) | sediment metagenome | biome: marine neritic benthic zone biome [ENVO:01000025]; feature: sediment [ENVO:00002007]; material: shallow marine sediment [ENVO:03000034] sea grass bed [ENVO_01000059] ...
AGTCGGCGTCGGGCAGCATCTGCAGCGAAAAGTGCGCACGGCCCGATTTCAAAGCCATGGTCGCGCCATCGGACGTGTCGAGGTCGATCTCGGCGCCGTCGGGCAATTTGCGGACGATATCGTAGAGCATCAAAGCGGGGACCGTCGTCGCGCCGGCCTGTTCGACCATTGCCGGCGCGGTATCGACGATTTCCATGTCCAGGTCCGTCGCCTTCAAGGCAAGCTCGGCGCCTTCGGCGCTCAGCAGCACATTGCCGAGGATCGGAATGGTGTTGCGGCGTTCGACGACGCGATGGACGTGATTCAGGGCTTTGAGAAGATTGGCCCGTTCGATGGTAACTTTCATGACATTCATCCAGAAGGCGGGATCATCCAGAAGGCGACACCGTCCTGTACGGCGCGGATGACCGGCGGTTTTTGACGCCGAATCACCAGACGAAATGCGCGATGGCGAGGGCGGCGGGGGCGCAACTTGGCCTGCAATGAGGCAAAAAACAAGAGGCGCCAATCTGGCTGCCGTCGCTGGCGCAGGCGGCGCCGCCGATGGACGCCACTGCGGCCGGCCGGCAGGGCCGATCAGTCCTGTATAATGCGTTTCAGGAACTCGATTTCGTGGGCGAGGGTCTCGTCGGCGGCGACCATGCCCTCGATCTTGCGAACCGCATGCAGAACCGTCGTGTGATCGCGTCCGCCGAAGCGCTTGCCGATTTCCGGAAACGAGCGTGGCGTCATGGTCTTGGCCAGATACATGGCGATCTGACGCGGCCGCACGATGGTGCGGGTCCGGCGCGCCGACAAGAGATCGTGCTTGGTCACATTGTAGTGGCGGGCGACGACCTTCTGGATCTCCTCGATGCGGATGCGGCGCGGCTCGCGGCTGCCGACAAGATCGGCAATCGCCATCTCGGCGCCGTCCATGGTGACCGGGCCGTCGCAGAATTCGGCGCGGCAAACCAGGCGGTTGAGCGCGCCATCGAGGTCACGGCCATTGGTGGCGACGACGCTGGCGACATAGTCGAGAACCGGTCCCGGTATGACCAGCGAGGGATTGCGCTGGCAAGCCTCGTTGAGCCGGGCCTCAAGGATACGGCGGCGCAGATCGGAATCGGGCGCGCCCATGCCAACGGCGACACCGCCCTTCAGGCGCGAGCGGACACGCTCATCGACGCCTTCAAGTTCGGAGGGCGGCCGGTCCGCCGCGACGACAACCTGACGGGCGCTGTCCAAAAGGGCATTCAGCATGTGGCAGAATTCCTGCTGCACCGTCTTGCCGGTCAGGAACTGCATGTCATCGATCAGCAGGATGTCGATGGAGCGCAGCCGCTCCTTGAAATCGAGCGCCGCACGGTCACGCAAGGCGGAAACGAACTGGAAGGCGAAGCGTTCCACGGTGAGATAAAGCACCCGCCGCCCTGGCGTGCTCAGGCGCGCCTCATGGGCGATCGCCTGAAGCAGATGGGTCTTGCCAATGCCGACGCCGGCGTGAATGTAGAGAGGATTGTAAATCGGCGTGCTCGCCTTGCCGGCGGCGGCGACGGCCTTGGCAGCACGGTAGGCGACGTCATTGGATTGGCCTTCGCAGAAACTGGCAAATGTCAGCCGCCCATCAAGCGGCGAGCCTGCGAAGCGGTCCGCTTCGGCGCCGACATCGGTGGGCGGCTCGCGACCTTCATCCGTGGGCACTGCCGGCGCAGCTTGCGGGAGAACCTTGAGGGCGCTGCGCTCTTCTACATCGACGCGCCGCACTTCGCTGTTTTCATGCTGCCAGAGCTGAACCATGCGTTCGGCGTAATGCGACTTGATCCAACCCTTCAGGAACCGCGTCGGTGCGGACAGGCGCACGACGCCGGCCGTCAGGTCCTCAAGGTCTACCCGTGAGAACCAGGAATTGAATACATCCTCTCCAAGCTCGCTGCGCAGTCTCACCCGGACGCGCTGCCACGCCTCACTGTTAGCCCGGGAACTCCGGTTTTCGCCATCGTCGCCCATCTTTTCCCGCTCATTTCTACGAACTGCCCCTGCCGCCATTGAACTGGCCTCCTTATTGTAATCCGGTATGCCCCCCGCGGCCGATCCGAATCCTGTTTCACGGCTGGCGCCACGGCAGACCCGCCGCCTTCCAGCCTGCTATCTTTCCACGTTGTCCGTTCTCGTCGTGACCGCCCTCAAAGCCGCCGGCGACGTTAAAGCAATTTGCATGGCCGGCCGCGGTCATGGCCGCCGCCGCGGCGGCGCTGCGCCCGCCCGACCGGCACAAGAAGAAAAGGTCGGCGTCGGCGTCCACGCCCTGGCCGGCAAGCATGGCGCCGAGCGAACCGGTAAATTCCGGATCGACCTGCATGGCCGGATAGTCCTTCCATGGGGCGACCATCAGGCGTCCGCCGACCGACGACAGATCCGGCTCGCCGACAAACGCCAATTCGGCGCGACTGCGGACATCGATCAAAACACCGCCCACCCCGTCCTGAAGGCGCTTCCACACCTCGATCGGACCAATATCCGCCTTGTAGCCGCCGCTGGCCATCGCAATCAGTAAACCTCTTTCGATAAACCGAGATCAAACCCGGCTTTACGCACGCATCAGGAACATCTGGCGAATTGCCAGCGCAATACTCGACATCCGGGAAGATGTTACTAAGACGCAGTCAGGTTTACCGACCTACTTATTCTTGGAAAAACGCGCAGCTGCTCCCCCACGCTAAAAGCAATATTTCTACCGCTTGGCGTTTTCCGTATGTTTTTTCAGGCTGCCGGGTCACCCCGTCTGCAGTTCGAAGATACACAACACAGATGTTGCGGCAACGGGGGTCAGAGCCCGGATTTCCCGGTTTTCGGGGCGTTACGCCACTTCAGGCGCGCAATCGGGCGGGCGGCGCGGCGGACAAATCATTGAGACTCAAGGCGTTGAAGGCACATTGCGCGCTTCCTGGGGCGTGCGCCCAAGCGTCGCAAAAAAAATAATCCGGCTTGGCATTGACTAGGCCTCAGTAGCAAAAAATCCGGGTCCGAACTCGACTCTTGCCAATAACGCGCTGTTTCGTCTGCCTTTTTTTTGCCGCTCTTGAGCGATCGGACTCGCGGCTCCGGACCGGTCTCTGCCGGCTCTTCTACCACAAAGATAACCGTTTGGGTTTGCAGGATAAATACGCCAACGGGCGCGTCAGCAGCGCGCCGACGCAAAAAACCCGGCCGTTAAGCCGGGTTCGCAAAATCCATTTTGGCGCAATATGGCTAGCCGATTGCGTTAACCCGGCTGGCGAGCCGCGATACCTTGCGCGAAGCGGCGTTTCTATGAATGACGCCCTTGTTGGCGGCACGGATGATTTCAGGCTGGGCCGCCTTGAGCGCTTCGCTCGCCGACTGCCGGTCGCCGCTGGCGATGGCCTCCTCCACCTTGCGGATGGAGGAACGCATGCGCGAGCGCCTGATCTTGTTGACTTCCGTCCTTCGCGCGATCTTGCGCGCGGCCTTTTTGGCCGATGTCGTGTTGGCCATGGGTCTTTCCGTTTATCTGATAAAGTTGCCAGTCCGCCATCCGCGCCCGCCCCGCAACCTTGCGGCATTGCCGCTGCAAGCCGGCCGGAGCGCACATGACCACAGCCCGCCAAATCGAGAAGGCCGTGAAATTTCGCCGCCTCTATAGGCGCGCCCGGCTGGCAGGTCAACGGCGCAAAGCCGGCAATGAACCGGTCGGCACGGCTAACTCGTGCCAGCCGGCCGCGGTCAGCGGTTCTTGAACTGCGGCTCGCGCTTTTCGATGAAGGCGGTCATGCCCTCGTTCTTGTCTTCGGTGGCAAACAGCGAATGGAACAGTCGCCTTTCGAAGCGAACGCCCTCAGCCAGTGTCGTCTCGAAGGCGCGGTTGACGCTTTCCTTGGTCATCAGGACGGAGGGCATGGAGAAACCGGCGATCTTCTGCGCCACCTTGACCGCTTCGTCGACGAGCTCGCCGTCCGGCACGATGCGCGAGACCAGGCCGGCCCGCTCGGCCTCATGGGCATCCATCATGCGGCCGCTCAGGCACATCTCCATCGTCTTGGCCTTGCCGATGAAGCGGGCCAGGCGCTGGGTGCCGCCGATACCGGGCATGACGCCGATGGTGATTTCCGGCTGGCCGAATTTGGCGCTTTCGGCAGCCAGGATGAAGTCGCACATCATCGCCAGTTCGCAGCCGCCGCCCAGCGCATAGCCGGCAACGGCGGCGATCAGCGGCTTGCGCCGTTCGCCGATACGGGCGCCATCGGCAAAGACATCGCCCTTGTAGACGGTGATAAAATCGAGATCGGCCATCTCCTTGATATCGGCGCCAGCGGCAAAGGCCTTATCCGAGCCGGTAATGACGATGGCGCCGATCTTGTCATTGTCGTCAAAATCGTCGAGCGCGGCGTTCAACTCGCCGATCAGGGCCGCGGACAAGGCGTTAAGCGCCTCGGGCCGGTCGAGCCGGATGAGGCCGGCGCGGCCCCGGGTTTCGACGATAATGGTCTCGTAAGCCATGACGGTCTCCTGACATCTGCTCCGCGACCGCAATAGCGATCGCAGTTCGAACGATGACGCCTAGCCGCAGCGCGAAGCCGCGACAAGACCCTTGATGGAGCCAGCGCCGGCGCTTCAATGCGCTAGCGCTGGCATTGGGGGCAATAAAAGCTTGACCGGCCGGACTGGACAATGCGGCGGATCGTACCGCTGCAATCTGGCCGCTGGCAGGGATCGCCGGCGCGGTCATAGACGGCAAAGACGTGCTGGAAATAGCCGAGCGAGCCATCGGCGTGAACATAATCGCGCAACGAAGAGCCGCCGACGGCGATTGCGTCGGCGATGACGGCGCGGACCGCTTGCGTCAGGCGGTCAAGACGTTCGCCGGCCGTACCGTCGCGGCGGACCAGCGTGCCGGCGGCGCGGCGCGGCGACAGGCGGGCGCGCCACAACGCCTCGCAGACATAGATGTTGCCGAGGCCGGCCACGATCTTCTGGTCCAGCAGCGCGGCCTTGAGCGGCGCGGCGCGGCCGGCAAACTTTTCCGCCAGCACCGCCGGGCCAAGAGCGTTGCCGGTCGGCTCGACGCCGAGGCCGGCGAACAGTTTGTGGCTGTCTATCGCCCGCCGGTCGATCAGCGTCATGAAACCGAAGCGGCGCGGATCGTTGTAGACGACGGCGCAATCATCGCCCGCGCCGCCCTCCATGTGCAGCACGACGTGGTCATGGGCGGCGTTCTTACCGGGCGGAAAATACAAGCCGCCGCCGGGATTCGCGTCTTCATTCCCTGTTTTTTCCGGCCCTTTCTTTTCCGGCACGACGCGGAACGAACCGGTCATGCCCAGATGCATGACCAGCACCTCTGCGCTGTCGAGTTCGGCCAGGAGGTATTTGGCGCGGCGGGTGAGCGCAGTGATGCGGACACCGGTCAACCGGCGGGCAAAATTGTCGGGAAAGGGGAACCGCAGATCGGCCCGGCGCTGTTCCACGGCGGCGATCGTCGCCCCCTCAAGAACCGGCGCGAGGCCGCGGCGCACCGTTTCGACTTCCGGCAATTCCGGCATTATATGTCCTCTAACCGCTACATGGTCTGTAAAGGCGCAATCCGATAACATGTTTCCAATGTGCGGTGCGGCGCAACAAGAGACCCGTCGGACAATGTTTTTTCATAGTTGCCAAGACCAGAAAAGCCGGAAAGACCAGACCGTCATGCGCGATCCGTCAACGCCCTCTTCGTCCAGACAATCAGATGCTGCCGGCCAGAAAACGCCGTTCGGCTTCCGCCAGGTGGCGCTGGACGACAAGCAGCATCTCGTCGATGATGTCTTTCACGGCGTTGCGCGACGCTACGACCTGATGAACGATGTGATGTCGGGCGGCCTGCACCGGGTGTGGAAAGACGCCATGGTTTCGTGGCTGGCGCCGCCGCGCCGCGGCGATTATGCGGTGGTCGACGTTGCCGGCGGCACCGGCGACATCGCCATGCGGATCAAGCGGCGCAGCGACGGCAATGCCCATGTCACCGTCGCCGACATCAATGGCTCAATGCTTGCCGTCGGCCGCGAACGGGCCGAGAAAAGCGGCATGACCGGTATCGAGTTCGTCGAAGCCAATGCCGAGGCGCTGCCGTTTGCCGATGCCGGCTTCGACGCCTATACGATCGCCTTCGGCATCCGCAACGTGCCGCGCATCGAGGCGGCGCTGGCGGACGCCTACCGGGTCCTGAAACGCGGCGGGCGGTTTCTGTGCCTGGAGTTCTCGCAAGTCGACGTGCCGATGCTCGACAAGGTCTACGAGGCCTATTCCTTCAATGCCATTCCGGCGATCGGACAGGCGATTGCCGGCGACCGGGAGGCCTACCAATACCTGGTTGAATCGATCCGCACCTTTCCCAATCAGGCGCGATTTTCAGCAATGATCGCCAAGGCCGGCTTTTCCAGGGTCAAGCATCGCAATTTTTCCGGCGGCATCGCCGCGCTTCACTCCGCCTGGAAAGTCTAGCGCCTTGCTCTACGCCTTCCGACTGGCACGCGCCGGCTGGATTCTCGCTCGTTCGGGCGCCTTCGCCTTTGCCGATACCGACGCCATGCCGGCGGGACCGGCGCGGGCGGTGCGGCTGGCGCGGTTGATCGAACCGCGCGGCCTGACCGATAGCGACCGCGGGCGGCGGCTATCCCATGCGCTCAACCGGCTCGGGCCATCCTATGTCAAGCTCGGCCAGTTCCTGGCGACGCGGGCCGACATTGTCGGCGCGGAAGCCGCCGATGCCCTGTCGCTGCTCAAGGACGACATGGCGCCGTTTCCGACCGATGAGGCGCGGGCCATTGTCGAAGCCAATCTTGGCCGGCCGGTCGATCAGGTCTTTGCGTCCTTTTCCGAGCCGGTCGCCGCAGCCTCGATCGCGCAGGTGCACAAGGCTGAATTGCGCGGCGATGAGGGTGATGAAGATAGCGGCGCGGCCGGTGAGAGCCGGACGGTCGCCGTCAAGGTGCTCAGGCCCGATGCGCGGCGGCGCTTTGCCCGCGACCTTGCGACGTTTTACGCCGCGGCGCGGTTCCTGGAACGGCGGCTGCCGGAAACCCGGCGGCTGAAGCCGGTGACGGTGGTCCAGACGCTGGAACGCAGCGTCATTCTGGAGATGGACCTGCGGCTGGAAGCGGCGGCGCTTTCGGAAATGGCGGAAAACACCCGCGAGGAAGCCGATTTCTACGTGCCCGCGGTGGAATGGTCATTGATGGGCCGCGATGTGCTGGTGACGGAGTGGATCGAGGCGACGCCATTGTCGCGCCTCGACGCGGTCGATGAAGCAGGCCATGACCGCAAGCGGCTGGCGCAGATTGTCGTCCAGTCGTTCCTGCGCCATGCCCTGCGCGACGGCTTCTTCCACGCCGACATGCATGAGGGTAATCTGTTCGTCGATGCCGAGGGGCGGCTGGTCGCCGTCGATCTCGGCATCATGGGTCGGATCGGGCCGCCGGAACGGCGCTTCCTGGCCGAAATCCTCTATGGCTTCATCAAGCGCGATTACAAACGTCTCGCAGAGGTGCATTTCGAGGCCGGCTATGTGCCGGCAGTGCATTCGGTCGATGATTTCGCCCAGGCGCTGCGCGCCATCGGCGAGCCGATCCACGGCCAGTTGGCCAGCGACATATCCATGGCGAAACTGCTCGGGCTGCTGTTTGAGATCACCGAGGTCTTCGACATGCAGACGCGCGAGGAGCTGCTGTTTCTGCAAAAGACCATGGTGGTGGTTGAAGGCGTGGCGCGGCGGCTCGATCCGGACTTCGACATGTGGACAACGTCGGAGCCGGTCGTCGGCGACTGGATCAAGCGCCATCTCGGACCGGGCGGGCGGATCGAACAGGCCGGCGAGGGCCTGGCAGCGCTCGGCCGGCTGGCCGGCCAGCTGCCGGCGATGGCGGAACGGGCAGAGCATATTTCGCGCGAACTGGACCGCATGGCCGAGCACGGCCTCAGGCTCGACGCCGAGACCGTGCAGGCGATCGCCACGGCGGAAGGACACCGGACGCGTTCCGAACGGCGGGCCTATTGGGTGATTGCGATTTCGATTGCCGTTATCGCGGTAATCTTCGTTTCGGCGTTATAATGAGGCGGCGCAGTATTATGGAGGCGTCATGGCTGACCTGACGGGCAAACGGTTGCTCCTCATCATCGGAGGCGGCATCGCGGCCTACAAGGTGCTGGAACTGATCCGGCGCTTGAAGGAGCGCGGCGCAAGCGTGCGCGTCGTCATGACGGCGGCAGCGCAGCAATTCATCACGCCGCTTTCGGTCGGCGCGCTGACCAATGAGCGGGTCTTTACCGACCTGTTCGATCTCAATGACGAGCGCGAGATCGGCCATATCCGGCTGTCGCGCGAGGCCGATCTCGTCCTTGTCGCGCCGGCCACCGCCGACCTGATGGCGAAGATGGCGGCCGGGCTCGCCAATGATCTGGCCTCAACAGCGCTGATGGCGACCGACAAGCCGGTTCTGATCGCCCCGGCGATGAACCCGAAAATGTGGGCGCATCCGGCGACTCGGCGCAATGTTGAACTGCTGACCGACGACGGTATTGCGATGATCGGGCCGGAAACCGGCGAAATGGCGGAAAGCGGCGAAGCGGGCGTCGGCCGCATGGCCGAGCCTGCGGCAATTCTGGCGGCGGTGGAAAAGAGGTTGGCACCGGCCGCGCAGCCACTGAAAGGCCGCCGCGTCGTCGTCACCTCCGGGCCGACACACGAGCCCATCGACCCGGTGCGCTATATCGCCAACCGCTCGTCGGGCAAGCAGGGCCACGCCATCGCCGCCGCCCTGGCGGCGGCGGGCGCCGACGTGACGCTGGTCACCGGCCCGGTGGCATTGCCGGCGCCCGAGGGCGTCACCACGATCCCGGTGGAAACCGCCGAGGAGATGTTGTTTCACGTCGAAGCGGCCTTGCCGGTCGATATCGCCGTCATGGCCGCGGCGGTTGCTGACTGGCGGGTGGCGGAGGCGGCGGACAAGAAGATCAAGAAAACCGGCAAGGCGCCGCCGAAGCTGGTGCTCGAGCCCAATCCCGACCTTCTCGCGACGGTTGCCGGCCACGGTAACCGGCCGGAACTGGTGATCGGCTTCGCCGCCGAAACCGACAATCTCGTCAAGAACGCCAAAGCCAAGCTGGCGGCCAAGGGCTGCGACTGGATCGTCGCCAATGACGTTTCGCAAGCCAGCGGAATTGCCGGCGGCGTGATGGGCAGCGACAGCAACCTTGTGCATCTCGTCACTGCCGCTGGGGCCGCCGGGGCCGGCGGCGACGATGCCTGGCCGGTGATGAGCAAGGCCGAGGTCGCGGCCCGGCTGGTGGAACGGATCGTCGCGCATTTCGGCGACAACCGGCCGCGCCGGCGCGACGAGGCGGAAGCGCACCCCTCGTGAGTATTAATGTCGCCGTTTCGGTTCTGGCGCATGGCAAGGGCCTGCCGCTACCGGACTATGCCAGCGCCGATGCCGCGGGCCTCGATCTGCATGCGGCGATCGAGACTGGCATGACGTTGGCGCCCGGCGCCCGGGCGCTGGTGCCGACGGGCCTGACAATGGCGCTGCCGGCCGGCCATGAGGGCCAGGTGCGGCCGCGTTCCGGCCTCGCCGTCAAGCATGGCGTCACGGTGCTCAATGCGCCGGGCACAATCGATGCCGATTATCGCGGCGAGGTGATGGTGGCGCTCATCAATCTCGGCACGGAGCCGTTCGTCGTGGAGCGCGGCATGCGCATCGCCCAGCTTGTCGTCACGCCGGTGACCCGGGCAGTGCTGACTGCAGTCGCGAACCTTGACGAGACGGCGCGCGGGAAAAGCGGTTTCGGATCGACCGGGCTTGCCGGTGCGACGATGAAATCGGGCGCGAAGGGCTGAAACCGTGATTTTCGGGAGGATAAGGTGAAAGCCGGACTGACCAACACAATCTCCCGCCGGTTCGCCGGGTTGCTGCTGATTATTGCCGGCACGCTTGCCGTCCCGGCCGCGGCAAAAGCGCAAATGCCGCCACCGGAGCAGCTCAAGGGAATGGTCGAGGCGTCCAAGGATCGCTGGGTCGCGTTCCGCAACTGGAACGGCAGGCAGTGGATCTATCTCACCATCCCCCTGACCTATCATTGCGGCATCAAGGAAATGCGCTATTCGCTGAACGGCACGGACCTGGCCGAGCGCTGGCCGGTGCCGGACTGCAACCCGCAAATGCCGTTCAACATCGACCGTGAAAAAGCCCAGGTCTACCGGGCGTTCGACCCAGGCACGGTCGGCTCGGTCAGCCTGCAACTTGTCTATACGGACGGGACTGAGAGCGCTGTGCGAACCTACAAACCGTGCGAGAATGCCGGCGAGACGACCTGCGGCGCGCTTGTGGAGTAGATGGCTTCAGGACATCGGCGGCGCGGTGCCGTTGCGCGGATCTGCTCAAATTCCATATAACCGGCCACAATTGCACGGCCACGCGCCGGTCGGACCATAGGTCCGGCAGCGAACCCGAAAAAGTGATCGCCATCCCCCTGGCTCGGTATTGATCTGACTGCCTTGCCACCCAGATTCACTGGCAGGAGGATACCTCTACTGGGGCGACATCATATTTGTCCCTTGGAAGGAGGAAGACATGTGCGACTATTCGCTTGAAGCCTATCGCAGCCAGCCGGCGAAGGAAGGCGTCGGATATGAAACGCATCGGTTCACCAGCCACAGTATCGGGTTTATCGCACCGGGCGATGCCGTAACGGCGGTATGCATGGCATGCGGCATGCGGCTCAGACTTGAAGACATTCCCGAGCGTGTGCAGCGGAGCGTTGGCGTGACAGCCGATGAGGCCGTGACGTTTACGCGTCTGGAGACCGGAACCTATCGTGATGGCGTGCGTTTCGCCAATGGTCGGGAGATTACGCTCCAACAGCTCGGCCCGGGCGTCAGGGCCAGCGTTATCGATGGACTGACGAGCAAGCCCGAACTGCGTGAGGCTGTTGTCGCGTAACCGCTGATCGGAGATCGGCAACAGGCAGCTTTGACCGCCGCTGCAGCGTCGACGGCGCCAGGAATGCGTCACCCGCCTGTACGCCTTGCGAGGATGCTGGCGAAGCAACCTGCGGCGCGCCTGCTCGACAAGCGCGCCGCCAAGGTCCAGGCATTGCCCCGGCAGGCCGCTGGCCAGTCCCGGAACGCCGCCCGATCCGCGTCAGAACCTGTAGTTGGTGCCGATGCGCAACAGGTTCACCGTATTCTCGAACCGGTAGTCCTCGTTGTTGGCGCTCTTGCCGTCGATGCCGCCAAAGTCCATGTGAAGATACTCCGCCTTGAGCGTCCAGGCATTGTCGAGCGCATATTCGACGCCGGCGCCGACGACCCAGCCGACGCGCGCGCCGTCCTCGATCGCCGTCTCGCCCGGCGTATTGCCGATCGAGGTGTCGTCGATGGATGCAAGCGCCAGGCCGCCGGTTGCGTGGATCAGCACGGAATCGAAAGCGTAACCGGCACGGCCACGCAGCATCCCCCAGAGTGACCCGATGGACGTGCTCCAGATATGCCCGTCGAAGACTTCCGTTGAACCCTGGCTGACATTCATCGCGCCGATGTCGCCTTCCACACCGAACACGATATCTGGCCTCCACATCCAGTTATAGCCGCCAGTTATGGCAGCGGCGCCGCCGCTAGGATCGAGCGTTGCCGTTCCATGATTGCCGGCACGGTTATAATTCTGGGTCGATTCGCCCCAGCCATAGCCGATACTGGCGCCGCCATAGAAGCCGGTCCAAAGGTCGCCCTTCTCTTCGGCGAAGGCTGAAAATGTGAACATCGGCAGGCAGATCAGGCCTGCAAGGCAGTGCTTCTTATTCATTGAATGCCTCCTCTGAAACGTGTCAGTTTCGAGGAGGAGAGCTAGTCAATCAGTGCGGCGGCATTCGGCCAAACTCCGGCCAGCAATGCAGTCAATTGACGGCGGACTCGTCACGATTGGTAGCGATTGTAGCGAATGTGGCGATTGTGGAGATTGAGGCGAACTCGCCGTAAAGCGCGAGCGCGGCGGATGGTCGCGGAAAGTCTTGATGCGGGCTTTTGCCTTCCTTCTCTCGCCGGGAGAGAAGACGCGCCTAAACGGTCTTGCCCTTGAACTTGCAGATGTCGGCAATCACGCAAGCGGCACAGTCGGGCTTGCGCGCCTTGCAGACATAGCGGCCATGCAGGATCAGCCAGTGATGGGCGTGCAGGCGGTAGCGCTCCGGCACGACGCGCTCCAGGCCTTGCTCGACCTCCAGCGGGTCCTTGCCCGGCGCCAAACCGGTGCGGTTGCCGATACGGAAAATATGGGTGTCGACGGCGATCGTCGGCTTGGCGAAGGCGACATTGAGGACGACATTGGCCGTCTTGCGGCCGACGCCAGGCAGTCTTTCCAATGCCGCGCGGTCGGTCGGCACTTCGCCACCATGATCGCGGATCAACTGTTCCGACAGTGCAATGACGTTTTTCGCTTTGTTGCGGTAGAGCCCGATTGTCCTGATCGCCTCGCGCAGCCGCTCCTCGCCGAGCGCCAGCATCTTCTCCGGCGTGTCGGCGACCGCGAAAAGCGGCCCCGTCGCCCTATTGACGCCGACATCCGTCGCCTGTGCCGACAGGACAACGGCGACGAGCAGCGTATAGGGATTGATGTAGTCCAACTCGCCGCGCGGCTCGGGCATTTTTTCTTCGAGCCGGGCAAACAGGGTGTCGATCTCGGTGCGGCTGAGCCGGGAGCGGCGGGCCGGTTTTTTGCGGCCTGAATTCTTTAGGGGCGTGCTCTTTGTCATGACGTCTCTATATTGACCGGACATGGTGATGCGCAACGACCCGATTTGCGATTTTGATGGCAAGGCCGACAGCGGCGGCGGAAAACCGGTGTTTTCGGCGACGCTGACGCCGCACCGCTCGCTCGGCCCGGAAGGCTTTGCCGTTGTGATGGCGCTTGCCGGCGGCGCCTGCTTTATCGCCAGCCTCATATTCTGGTCTCTCGGCGCCTGGCCCGTCGTCGGCTTTCTCGGCCTCGACGTTGCCATCATTTGGCTTGCCTTCAAGCTGAATTTCCGGGCGGCACGCGCCTTTGAGCAAGTCACCGTGTCGCGAACGGCGCTCATCATTCGCAAGGTCGCGCCGAACGGTCGGACGCGGGAGATCCGCTTCAATCCGTTTTGGGCGAAGCTGGAGGTTACCGACCGCGGCGAGGACGGGGTGAGCGCCATCACCGTGCGTGCCGGCAGCGAGAGAGTGCCGGTCGGCGCCTTTCTCAATCCCGGCGATCGTGAGAGCTTCGCCCGCGCCTTCGGCGCCGCCCTGGCGGAGGCAAGGTGCTAGACATCGCAGGCAAGGCGCTAGAGCGCATTTCCGAAAAGTGGAAACCGGTTTTCGGATAAAAATGCGCTCTAGGTTCGGAGTGTCAAGAATCGGGTGGTTTTGTACCCTCGCCTGCCGCACATTGGCGACAGATGGAGATGACAATGACCCAGACAAGCCACATTGAGAAAACCACGCCCCCCGCTCCCCGCTCGATGACGCCCCGCCCGGTGCCGGCCGGCGATTATGCGATTATCCGCCAGGTCATCGAATTGTTGAGCGAAACCTGGCGCGACCAGCCGTCGCTGGAGACGATCGCCGCGCATGTCGGCATGGAGCCGACGCGGCTGCAAAAGCTGTTCACGCGCTGGGCCGGTCTGTCGCCGAAAGCCTTCCTGCAGGCGGTCACGCTCGACCATGCGCGCGGCCTGCTGGAACAGTCGGCGACGGTGCTCGACACGACCTACGAGGTGGGGCTGTCCGGACCGGGCCGGCTGCACGATCTGTTCGTCACCCACGAAGCGATCACGCCGGGGGCCTACCGGGCGCGCGGCGCGGGTCTGACGATCCGCTACGGTTTTCATCCCTCGCCATTCGGTTCGGCGCTCATCATGACAACCGAATACGGCTTGGCCGGACTGGCATTCGCCGATCCCGATGATGGCGCGGCCGGAGAGGATGCCGCCCTTGCCGACATGGCCGACCGCTGGCCGCAAGCCGGCTTTGTGCGCGATGACGCGGCGACTGCGCCCTTGGCGCGCCGCATCTTCGACCCGAAAGAGTGGCGGGCCGACCGGCCGCTCAGGATCGTGATGATCGGCACCGACTTTGAGGTAAGCGTTTGGGAAACGCTGCTCAACATTCCGGTCGGCAAGGCGACAACCTATTCCGACGTGGCCCGCCATATCGACAGGCCGAAGGCGGCGCGCGCCGTCGGCGCCGCTGTTGGCCGCAATCCGATCTCATTCGTTGTGCCGTGCCATCGGGTCGTCGGCCGGTCCGGCAGCCTGACCGGATATCACTGGGGTTTGACCCGAAAACGCGCTATATTGGGCTGGGAAGCGGGGCTGGCCGCCAGCCGGCCGGCACAAGCCGCCTGAACAGCGGCGCGGCAGACGGTGGTGAAGGCTTGACCCGGGCGGCAGGCGCGCCCATGTCCCGGACCGATTCCTGGCCGGCGGGATTTGCCTGCCGGACGTTAGGCTCTATATACAGGCCGCACAGATTGGATCCGCCATGTTCATCCAGACCGAAGAAACGCCAAATCCGGCGACATTGAAGTTCATTCCAGGCGAGACGGTGCTGGCTGAGGGCACGCGCGATTTCCGCAGCCCGGAAGACGCTGAAGTCTCGCCGCTGGCGGCCCGCGTCTTCGGCATTGACGGGGTTACCGGCGTCTTTCTCGGCCAGGATTTCATCACCGTCACCAAGGACCAGATCGAATGGCCGCAGATCAAGCCGGCCGTTCTTGGCGCGATCATGGAGCACTACATGTCCGGCGCGCCGGTGCTTTCGGGCGACGGCGGTTCGGAAACCTCCGGCGAGTTCTTCGACGAAGCCGATTCAGACACCGTGACGGTGATCAAGGAACTGATCGATACGCGGGTTCGTCCGGCCGTTGCCAATGACGGTGGCGATATCACTTTCCAGGGCTACAAGGGGGGCGTCGTCTACCTGCATATGCGCGGCGCCTGCGCCGGATGCCCGTCCTCGACCGCGACGCTGAAACACGGCATTGAGAACCTGTTGAAGCATTTCGTCCCGGACGTGCAGGAAGTCCGCCCGGTTTAGATCCGCCCGACTGCCGTTTCTCGACAGGCCATATCTCGACAGGCCATATCTCGACAGGTTTGCCCCGCGGCGCTAAGCCGTCGCCATGATTGTGCTTGCCCTCGACACCGCCGGAGAGAATTGCGCCGTTGCCGTGGCAAGGACCGGCGACGGCCCGGACATTCTTGCCCGGTGCGTTGAGGCGGTCGGGCGCGGCCATGCGGAGCGGCTGATGCCGATGATCGGCGAGGCGCTGGCAAAGACTGGTCTCACCTATGCCTTCCTTGAGCGCATCGCCGTCACCACCGGTCCCGGCTCGTTCACCGGCACCCGCATCGGCGTCGCCGCGGCGCGCGGCCTGGCGCTGGCGCTCGGCGTCCCGGCGGTCGGCGTGAGCGTGCTCGATGCGCTGATCGAAGCGGCAGGGGGCGGCGGCGGGGGCCTCGTTGTCGTGGCGCTCGATGCAAGGCGCGGGGAGATCTATGCCAAGGCCGTCAGAGGCGGCGGCGATCGGGGCGGCGGCGAGACAATCCTTGAAGCCCAAGTGACGACTGCCGCCGCTCTTGCCAGGGCGATCGGCGACCTGGATGACGACGCGGCCGTCCTGACCGGTTCGGCGGCCGCCGAGATTGCCCGATTGCTTGGCGAGGCAGGCACAAAGACCACCATCGTCAGCGATGCCGCCTGCGCCGATATCGGCATTGTCGCAATGCTGGGCGCATTGCCCGACCGCGGATCGCCGCCCGTGCCGCTCTATCTCAGGCCGCCGGACGCCAAGCCGCAGACCGGCATGGCGGTGGCGCGAAAATGATCGGCAGGGGCCTCGGACTTGGCGGGATTCTCGGCCGGCCGGGCATCGTCGTGCGGACGGCGTCGCTGGAAGACGCGGCGATGATCGCCACCATCCACAGCGGCGCCTTTGAACGTGGCTGGAGCGATGGCGAAATCGAGGCGTTGATGCGCCAGGACAATGTCTGGGCTCTGGCGGCCGACTACCGCAATGCCTTCGGCCATAAAAGTGCTGCGGGTTTCGTGCTGGTTCGCACTGCCGCCGATGAGGCGGAAATCCTGACCGTCGCCGTCGATGCCACAAGCCGGCGGCGCGGCGTCGGCCGGGCATTGATGGAAGAGGCGATCCGCCGGCTCTATGCGGAGCGAATCGGCAGCCTTTTCCTTGAAGTGGACAGCGGCAACGGGGCGGCGATTGCGCTATACGAATCGCTTGAATTTGTCCCCGTTGGCGAGCGAAGCGGCTATTATGCACAAGGCGCCAAGCCGGCGCGCGGCGCGCTTGTCATGCGCCGGGACATAAGCTAGGCCGTGCGCCACCTGAACGAACGGGGCCGGACGTGAACGCTGGAACGGCAAGCAATCTGGAAGCGGAATGCGTCACCAAGGGCATGCGCATGACGGAGCAGCGGCGCGTCATCGCTCGGGTCCTGGACTCTTCAAAGGACCATCCGGACGTGGAGGAGCTTTACCGGCGCGCCTCGAAGGTCGATCCGCATATTTCCATTTCCACCGTCTACCGCACTGTCAGGATGTTTGAGGATGCCGGGATCATCGAGCGCCACGAATTCGGCGACGGGCGTTCGCGCTATGAGACCATTCCCGACGAGCACCATGACCATCTGATCGATCTGCGCAGCGGCAAGGTGATCGAATTCCGCGACGAGGAGATTGAACGCCTGCAGGAGCGCATCGCCGAAAAGCTCGGCTACCGGCTGGTCGACCACCGGCTGGAGCTCTACGCGGTGCCACGCGGCTCTGATGAGGCGGATGACTGAACGGGGATGATCGGCGCCGTTCGATTATCGGTCACGATCCTTCTGGCCACGCTCTCGCTGCTGGCGCTTTTGCCGTTTCATTTCATCGCCATCACGATCGGCGGTCCGAATGCCGGCGCGGTGACGATGCGCTGGCACCGTTTCGTGCTGTTTTTGATGGGCGTCAGGGTCAGGGTGCGCGGCGCGCCGGCGCCGGGCCGGCCGCTACTGCTGTTGTCCAACCACATGTCGTGGCTCGATATTCCGGTGCTGGCGAGCCGGATGCCGCTGTCCTTCATCGCCAAGCAGGAGGTCGCCGGCTGGCCGGTCATCGGCTGGCTGGCAAAGCTGCAGCGCACGATCTTCGTCGACAGGCAGCGCCGGCACCGGACCGGGCAGGTCGCCGACCAGGTTGCCGGCCGGCTGGCGCGCGGCGACGTCATCGTGCTTTTCGCCGAAGGCACGTCGAGCGACGGCAATACGGTCCTGCCGTTCCGCTCCGCCCTGATCGGATCCGCTCACCGGGCCATCGACGGCGAGGAAAGTGCCACGGTGCAGCCGGTCGCCCTTGCCTATACCCATGTGTACGGCCTGCCGCTCGGCCGCCAGCACCGGGCCAAGGTCGCCTGGTTCGGCGATATGGATCTGGCGCCGCATCTCAAAGCCGTGCTTGCAAGCGGCGCGATCGATGTCGAGGTGGTGTTCGGCCCGCCGCACGACCTGGCCCCGCACAGCGACCGTAAGGACATTGCGGCTCAGGCCGGTGTGTTCGTGAAAAAGACCGTTGCCCGGCTGAATGCCGGCCATGATCCGGCGCTGCCTGCTCTGGCGGATCGACCCGAGATGGGTTAAAGGCGGATATCAGACCTGTCACGATGAGTGGTTCCGCCCTCCATGCGCGAGGCGAAGAAGTCAGTTTTTATCAAGACCTATGGCTGCCAGATGAACGTCTACGATTCCACTCGTATGGCGGACGTTCTGGCGCGTGATGGCTATTGTCCGGCGGATTCGCCGGAAACAGCCGACCTGGTCGTGCTCAATACCTGCCATATCCGCGAAAAGGCGGCCGAAAAGGTCTATTCGGAGGTCGGCCGGCTCAAGCCGCTGAAAGAACGGGCGCGCCAGGCCGGGCGCACAATGCAGATCGCCGTCGCCGGCTGCGTCGCGCAGGCGGAAGGCAAGGAGATCGTGGCGCGGGCGCCGATCGTCGATGCGGTGGTCGGACCGCAAAGCTATCACCGGCTACCGGCGGTGCTGGCGCGCGCGGCGCAGGCCGGGTCGGCGATCGACACCGAGTTTCCCGATGAGGACAAATTCGACCACCTGCCGCAGGTCGGCGGGGCGGCGACAGGGGCACAGAACGGGCCGGTCAGCGCTTTTTTGACGGTGCAGGAGGGCTGCGACAAGTTCTGCACATTCTGCGTCGTGCCCTATACACGCGGCGGCGAGGCCTCACGGCCCGCCGCGCAGATCGTTGCGGAGGCCGAACGCCACGTTGAGAGCGGGGCGCGCGAGATCATGCTGCTCGGCCAGAACGTGAACGCCTATCATGGGGTCGGCGAGGATGGCGGCAACTGGCCGCTGGCGCGGCTCTTGACGCGTTTGTCGGGGATTTCCGGCCTTGAGCGGCTGCGCTACACGACCAGCCATCCGCGCGACATGGACGACGACCTGATCGCCGCCCACCGCGATCTGCCCAAGCTCATGCCCTATCTGCATCTTCCCGTGCAGTCCGGTTCGGACCGGATTCTGGCGGCGATGAACCGCAAACACACGGGCGACGACTATCGCCGGCTGGTTGAAAGACTGCGCAAGGCGCGGCCCGATCTGGCACTTTCGGGCGATTTCATCGTCGGCTTTCCCGGCGAGAGCGAGGCCGACTTCGATGAGACAATGCGGCTTGTCGACGAGATCGGCTATGCCCAGGCCTATTCCTTCAAATACAGCCAGCGGCCCGGCACGCCGGCGGCCGATGCGGCCGACCAGGTGCCCGACGCGGTCAAGGCGGAACGACTGCAACGCCTGCAGGAGCGGCTGCAGGACCAGCAGACGGCCTTCAATGCCGCCATGTATGGGCGCACGGTCGATGTGCTCGTGGAAAGGCCCGGCCGCAAGCCCGGCCAGCTTGTCGGCCGTTCGCCGTGGCTGCAGGCGGTGCATGTCGACGCGCCGGCGGAGATTGTCGGCACCATCGTGCCTGTCCGCATCGAGACGATCGGCGCCAACTCCCTGTCGGGGATGCTGACCGGACCGGTCGCGGCGAAGCCGGACCCCGCGCTGAGCGGGGATGCGGTCGGGGCAACCGCCTGATGGCGGGCGCCGGCGGCATGCCCGTTGCCGACAACGAGCAAGGCAACCAGAAGCTCGATCTGGTCTTCGACGACAACCGTCTGGCCAGCGTGCTGTTCGGTGAGTTCGACCAGAACCTGGCGCTGATTGAAAAACGCATTGGCGTCGACGCGGTTGCGCGCGGCAACATGGTGACGCTGACCGGGACTTCGGATGAAGTGGGCCGGGCGCAGCGGGCACTGGAATCTCTCTATGACCGGCTGATGGAAGGCCATGACATCGCATCCGGCGACGTGGAAGGCGCCATCCGCATGGCCGACGCGCCGGTCGAGCAACTCTCGCTGCCGGCGTTCGATGATTCCTCGCGCCGGCAGCTTTCCTCCATCGCCACCCGCAAACGGTCGGTGGTGGCGCGCACGCCGATGCAGGATGCCTATATCCGCGCCATGGACCGCTGCGAACTGGTCTTCGGCATCGGTCCGGCCGGCACCGGCAAGACCTATCTCGCCGTCGCGCTGGCGGCGGCCTATCTGGAACGCGGCGATGTCGACCGCATCATATTATCGCGCCCGGCGGTGGAAGCGGGCGAACGGCTCGGCTTCCTGCCCGGCGACATGAAGGACAAGGTCGATCCCTATCTGCGGCCGCTCTACGATGCGCTTTACGACATGATGCCGGCGGAAAAAATCGAGCGCGGCCTGCAATCGGGGGTGATCGAGGTGGCGCCGCTGGCTTTCATGCGCGGCCGGACATTGTCGCATTGCGTGGTTATCCTCGACGAGGCGCAGAACACCACGTCCATGCAGATGAAGATGTTCCTGACGCGATTGGGCGAAAACGCCAAGATGGTGGTGACCGGCGATCCCTCGCAGATCGACCTGCCTCCGGGCCAGGTGTCGGGGCTGAAACAGGCAACGCGCATCCTGAAGGATATTGGCGACGTCGACATTATCCGCTTCACCGGCGCCGACGTCGTCCGCCATCGCCTGGTGCAGGATATCGTCGCCGCCTATGACCGCGAAACCGGGCCGGACGGTGGCCGGGACCGGTGAGAATCGACATTTCAGTGGAGGCCGGCGCCTGGCCGCCGCATGACAGTCTTGCCGAAACCGCCAATTCGGCGATCGAGGCGGCCGCCGCGGTGGCCCGCATGGACGGCCACCCCGCTTTGCCGGCAACCGGTCCGGATGGCGAAGTCAGTATCGTCTTCACCGACGATGCGGCGATCTGCGCGCTCAACGAACGCTGGCGCGGCCAGGACAAGGCGACCAATGTGCTGTCCTTCGCCCAGGAGGGTCCGGGACGGGAGGCCGGTATGCTGGGCGATATCGTGCTGGCGCAGGAAACAATCGCACGTGAAGCCGCGTTTGAAAGCAAACTTGTTAACCATCATATCGCGCATATGATCGTTCACGGCTTCTTGCATCTTTTGGGTTATGATCATCAAAACGACCAAGATGCGCAGACAATGGAAGATCAGGAACGCAGGGCATTGACGCTGATCGGCATCGCCGATCCTTATGCTTTTGCCGGCATGAAAGATGACTGACGAGGACATACGAAGTCGATTGCCGTCCGATGACGACGCTGACCCGCCGGCAGGCCTGGGCGACCGGTTGAGGTCGGGCATTCGCGGCCTGTTCGGCTTGCGCCAGAACGGCTCGGCACGGGCCGAAATCGAAGAGGCGCTGGCCGCCGACGAGGTCGCCGGGGCAGCGTTTTCCCCTGAAGAGCGGACCATGTTGCGGGCCGGGCTCAAGCTCGCCGATATGCGCGTGGAAGACGTCATGGTGCCGCGCGCCGATATCGACGCCGTCGACATCCAGACGCCGATATCGGACCTTTTGAAGATCTTCGCCCAGGTCGGTCATTCGCGCATGCCTGTCTATCGCGAGACGCTCGACGACCCGATCGGCATGACGCATATCAAGGATGCGATGATCTGGATTACCCGCACAGCCGGGGGCAAGACACCGAAATCCGGCGGCAAGGGCGAGGACAGCGACGCGGCTGACCTTGACCTGACGGCGGTCGATCTCAGCCGGACCCTGCATATGACGGGAATCGTCCGCCCGGTGCTGTTCGTTCCCCCCTCCATGTCGGCGCGCATGCTTTTGGGCAGGATGCAGGCCAGCCGCACCCAGATGGCGCTGGTCATCGACGAATATGGCGGCACCGACGGGCTCGTCTCGCTGGAAGACCTGGTGGAGATCATTGTCGGCGAGATCGAAGACGAGCATGACGAAGCGGACGAGCCGGCGATCGAGAAAGTCGCCGAAGGCCAGTATGTCGCCGATGCGCGCACGCCAATCGAGGATGTGTACGAGCTGATCGGCCCGTCCTTCGATGCCGGCGAGCACGACGAAGATGTCGATACGATCGGCGGGCTGGTGTTCTCGCTGGTCGACCGGGTTCCGGTGCGCGGCGAGATCATCACTGCGCTGGACGGTTTCGAATTCGAAGTGCTCGATGCCGATCCGCGGCGCATCAAGCGGCTCCGGATCCGCGAGCGCCGCAAGGCACGGCACTCCTCGCGCACAAAGTCCAAACCGGCAGGCGCGAAGCCGGTCGAGACAAAGCCGGCGACTGGCGGCACGACGGAACGCGACGGCGGAAACGCCGGCGGCGCCGAAGACGAAAAGCAGAGCGCCGCCAAGCCCTGATTTCCACACCATAGATCCCTCGCCTGATAGCAACGGTTTCAGCCGCTGGTATAAGGTTGCAGGCTGATCGATTCGCCAGCTGATTCGGCGAGGCAGTCGATGCCACGACCGGCGGGGGAAAGCGACAGGCATGGATCGACTTGCACAAGCGGTGATCCTGTCCTGGGGCTGGCGCCGCCGCTTTATTGCGTTTGCCGCTGGCGCGTTGTCGGCGCTGGCGCAGGCGCCGTTTTTCGCTTTTCCGGTGCTGTGGCTGACCTTTCCGGTTTTCGTCTGGCTGCTCGACGGTTCCGTCACCACCGCCCGGCGCGGCGGCGCGCGGCGGTTCTGGCCAGCCTTTTCCGCCGGCTGGTGGTTCGGCTTCGGCTATTTCCTGGCCGGTCTGTGGTGGATCGGCGCGGCGTTTCTTGTCGATGCGGAGCAGTTTGCCTGGTTCTTGCCGCTGGCCGTCATCGTGCTGCCGGCGGGACTGGCGCTGTTCTGGGGGCTGGCGGCGGCTCTTGCGCAGCTGATCTGGCGCGATGACTGGCGGCGCATCCTGGCGCTGGCTGCCGCATTTGGCGCGGCGGAGTGGGCGCGCGGCCATGTGCTGACCGGTTTTCCCTGGAACGCCATCGGCTATGCGCTGACCGCCGGCGAGGTGCTGATGCAATCGGCCGCCGCGCTGGGGCTGCATGCGCTCAACATCCTGGCCGTGCTGATATTTGCCGCGCCGGCCGCGTTCGTGCCGCCCGGCGCGCAGGCGCAACGCAATATCGCCATACCGGCGCTGGCCGCGGCCGGCCTCGGGGCGCTGGCGCTGTTCGGCTTCATCCGGCTCGATCAGGCGCCGCAAGCGAGCGTGCCGGACGTCCAGATCAAGATCGTCCAACCGGCGATCGACCAGGCGGAAAAATGGAAACCGGAGAACAAGCAGGCGATCTTCCAGTCGTTCCTGGACCTGAGCAGCGAAGGCGGCCTGCCGGAGAACGGCGCCGGTCTGGTCCTGGTCTGGCCGGAATCGGCATTTCCGTTTGCCCTGACAGAGGAACCGGGGGCGCTGGCAGCGATCGGCACAATGCTGCCGGACGGTGCCGCGCTGGTCACCGGCGCGGCCCGCGTGGAAGCAAATGCCGGCACCGACGGCGGACGGCGTGTCTTCAACAGCATCTATGTCATCAATGACCGGGGCGAAATCGAAGACGCCTACGACAAGGTGCACCTGGTGCCCTTTGGCGAATATCTGCCGTTTCAGAAAACGCTTGAGTCGCTTGGGCTGCAGCAGCTGACGAAGCTGCCTGGCGGATTCTCGGCCGGACCGCGGCGGCGGGCACTCTCCCTGCCGGCGGCGCCGGCGTTTTCGCCGCTGATCTGCTACGAGATCATTTTTCCCGGCGAAGTTCTTCCCGCCGACCCGGACCCGGCCAATCCCGGACCCGGCGATACCCGACCCGGCTTTCTGCTCAATGTCACCAACGATGCCTGGTACGGCCGCACCCCGGGGCCCTATCAGCACATGCACCAGGCACGGGTGCGCTCGATTGAGGAAGGCTTGCCGCTGGTGCGGGCCGCCAATACCGGCATTTCCATCGTCAGCGACCCGTTCGGACGAATCATCGCCCGTTCCGCGCTTGGCGAGAAAACGGCGATCACGGCGCCCTTGCCGAGCGCCATCCAACCGCCATATTCATCGCGTTATGGTTACTATGTTTTCTTAATACTACTTTCAGTTGTGTTTATTGTGGTGCTGCCTCGCCGAATGCGTGCAATTTGATTAGATTTTTACTTAGTTTTTAATGGTCGTTTGACTTCGCAGCGACAGCGGAACATCGTCCGGCAGTTGAGAGCGTGAACCTTTTTCATCTTAAAGGATCAATCACGCCGACCGGCTTGGGGGGCCGAAACCAGAGCTTAGCTGAGAGCCATTATCGGGGCAAAAGTGACAATGACGAAGACCAAATCGAAATCCGCCAAATCGGCGAACAGTACCGACGCCTATGTCGGCAGCAAGGTGCGCCTGCGCCGGAAAATGCTGGGCATGAGCCAGGAAAAGCTTGGCGAGCAGCTCGGCATCACCTTTCAACAGGTGCAGAAGTACGAAAAAGGATCCAACCGGATCGGAGCCAGCCGGCTGCAGACGATTTCGCAGATCCTAGAGGTGCCGATCGGATATTTCTTTCCGCAGGAACCGGCCGCCGTCGGCGGCATGGGCGAGAGCTCCCAGAGCGACTATATCTCCGACTTCATGATGTCGTCGGAGGGGATCGAGCTGAACCGCGCTTTCGCGCAAATCAAGGATCCGAAATTGCGCCGCAAGGTCATCGATCTTGTGCGGACAATGGCCTCCACCGAAGCCGACTGACCAGACGGGCGCGCGCCAGCGCCCATCCTCACCATCACCACACTTGACGATTGCCGCTTGCCGGGGCAAGTCACGGTGCCGCTTGCCGGGGCCTTCGTCCCGGTGCCCAAGCGGCGGCGCGCGGGGTCCGTCATGGCGGCCGCGCCGCCGGTTCCGTTCAATGCATTAGCAACGCAATTTCTCAAGGTTGAACAACGTGGCGCGACGGTCTTTTCATTTCACCAGCGAATCCGTTTCCGAAGGACATCCCGACAAGGTCTGCGACCGCATCTCCGATGCCATTGTCGACGCGCATATCGCGGTACTGCCGGAAGCGCGTGTAGCCTGCGAGACGCTGGCAACGACAAACCGGGTGATTATTGCCGGCGAGCATCGCGGCGCCGATACGGTGACAAACGAGGTCATGGAGCGGGTGACGCGCGAAGCCATCCGCGACATCGGCTACGCCCAGAACGGCTTCCACTGGCAGAGCGTGGAAATCGAAAATCTGATGCACGAGCAGTCGGCCGACATCGCCCGGGGCGTCGATGGCCATGAGTCCAAGCCCGAAGGCGCCGGCGATCAGGGCCTGATGTTCGGTTACGCCTGCCGGGAAACGCCGGAACTGATGCCGGCGCCGATCCTTTATGCCCACCGTATCCTGCGGCTGCTGGCTGAAGCGCGCCATTCAGGCCGCGAACCGGCGCTTGGCCCCGATTCCAAGTCACAGGTCACCGTCGCCTACGAGGACGGCGTCCCCAAGAGAGTCGACGCCATCGTCCTGTCGACCCAGCATCTCGACGAAGCGCTGACATCCGACGATATCCGCGCCATTGTGACGCCCTATGTCCACGAAGCGTTGCCGGAGGGCTGGATCACCAACGAGACCGTGTGGCACGTCAATCCGACCGGAAAGTTCGTCGTTGGCGGCCCGGACGGCGATTGCGGGCTGACCGGGCGCAAGATCATCGTCGACACCTATGGCGGCGCGGCACTGCACGGCGGCGGCGCGTTTTCCGGCAAGGATCCGACCAAGGTCGATCGCTCGGCGGCCTATGCGGCGCGCTATCTGGCCAAGAACGTCGTTGCCGCCGGCTTCGCCGAGCGCTGCACGATCCAGCTTTCCTATGCGATCGGCGTGGCGCAGCCCCTGTCGATCTATGTCAACACACACGGCACCGGCAAGGTCGGCGAGGAAGATCTTGAGGCGGCGCTGGGCAAAGTGATGGACCTTTCGCCCAACGGCATCCGCGACCACTTGCAGATGAACCGCCCGATCTATGCGCGCACGGCCGCTTATGGCCATTTCGGCCGCGAACCGGATGCCGATGGCGGCTTTTCGTGGGAAAAGACCGATCTGACCGGGGCCATCGAAGCCGCGCTCTGAAGCCGGCGATGGGCGGGCGGCACGATTCGATATTCGGCCGGCGCAAGGGCAAGCCATTGCGGCCGGCGCAGGCGGAGCGGCTGGCGCGGCTGCTGCCGGTCCTGCGGATCGATGCGAAACGCCCGCCACCCGACCGGCTTGCTGCGCTCTTTAGCGTCCCGGTGAGCGCCATCGTGCTGGAAATCGGCATCGGCGGCGGCGAAAGGCTGGTCCACGAAGCGGCAATGACCCCGCAAACCGGTTTCATCGGCGCGGAGGTCTTCGAAGCCGGCCTGGCCAAGGCGGTGAGGGCAATTGACCAAAACGGCCTTGCCAATATCCGGCTCTACGATGGCGACGCCGGGGCCCTGCTCGACTGGCTGCCGGCCGGTTCGCTGGCGCGGATCGATCTGTTCTATCCCGATCCCTGGCCAAAGCGGCGGCACTGGAAACGGCGCTTCGTCAGCGCCGCCAATCTGCAGCGCATTGCGCGCGCGCTTCAGCCCGGCGGAACGTTCCGCTTCGCCAGCGACATTGCCGCCTATGTGGACTGGACGCTGCAATATGTTTGGCGCGAGCCGGCTCTGGCGTGGACGGCCGAGACTGCCGACGACTGGCGCCGGCCGTGGCCGGACTGGCCCGGGACCCGCTACGAAGCCAAGGCGGCCGGCGAGGGCCGGCGGCCGGCCTATCTGACGTTTCGCAAGACCGGCTGAGCTTCAAATCCGGGTCAGGCCACCATGAAAACGCCATCGCGGCGCGGATCGCCGGCGCCGGCATAAAAGTCCGGCCCGGCTTCGGCCCAGTGAACGCCGCCGAAATACATCGAACGCTTCGGCCATGCCTTGGCGTCGGGGAAACTCTCAAGCAGCGCGTCCGCCTCAACCCATTCCGCCGCCGCCTCAATATCGAGACGGCCTTCTTCCAGATGCAGCCGCGGATCGGCCACGGCCTCAGCCGGCGCCTTGCCGTCCAGAAACCGCGCCGCCAGCGCCTGGAAGATGGCCGTTCGGATGCGATTGGAACCACCCGAACCGAGCGCCACCAGCGTGCCGTCGGTCAGGCGCGCAATAGTCGGCGCCATCATGGAAGACAGGCGGACGCCGGGCCGCCAATTGTGGAAGCCGCCGGGATTGAGATCGGCCTCGCCGAGCATGTTGTTCAGCATGAAACCGAAATCGCGGAGGATGCGGCCATTGCCCTCGCCATTGGTGACGGTGGCCGATGCGGCGCGGCCTTCGGCATCGATGACACTGATATGGGTGGTGCCGCGAACAGCCAGATTACCAGTCCCGGGGCCGCCGGCCATATCGTCGCCGGACAGGCCCAGCATCTTGCCAATGGCCGCGCCGTCGCGCCGCCACATATCGTCAATGCGGGCAATCGAGCCGGCGCGTTGCACGGCGGAGCGCGGTTCGCTCGCGGCGGCATAATCGGCCAGCATGGCGCCGGCGAGCACGCCGCCCATGGCCGGCGGCGGGTTGAGCCAGATCGTCGCGTCGCCAATGGCGATTTCGACCGGCCGGCGCTCCACCACCTTATAGAGATCAAGATCGTCGGCGCGAAGATGGCCGCCAAAGGTTTCGCATTCCTCCAGCATGGCTCCGGCAATCGACGCCTGCCGGCCTTCTGCAATCGTCGTCAGCGCCGCGCCCAGCGCCGGGTTGGTCAGCCTGTCGCCAGCGCCGAGAAGCCGGCCGCCGGGCGCGAAGATCGCCTGCGCCTCGGGCGTCCAGGTCAGGATCGGCCTGACAACGTCGAACAGATGGGCCTGGAACGGTGTCACCGTGACGCCGCCCTTGGCCAGGGCAACGGCCGGGACAATCAGTTCTGTCATCGCCATGGTGCCGAGCGCCGCATGAACGGCCTCGATACCGGCTACGAAGCCGGGCGCGGCGGCGGCGCCGGCGCCGATATGAAACGCCTGAACAGTGGCACCGAAATCGGCGAAGACCTCGACGAACTCGATGGTATCGGGATCGCGCCGAACTCTTGGCGCGTCGCAGAAAAAGTCAAACAGCCGCGCCGATCCGGCTTTCCCGTCACCCGCCTCGTCGCCCCCATGGGCCATTAGGAAGCCGCCGCCGCCGGGCGCGGCGAGCACCGGTTCGCAAACACAGGCCGCCCACAGACCGGCAATGATGGCGTCAAAGGCATTGCCGCCGGCGCGCAAAATTTCCACCACCGCTTCGGCGGTCGCCTTGTGGCCGGCGGCCACGGCGCCCCTGTTATCGCTGGCGTTCATAGCGCTCGTCCAATGCAGACCTGCCGGGCTGGCAACCGGCGCTGTTCTAAAAGCGATGGCCGAATAAGGATCACGCCGCCGGAGCAACGACCTTAAGCGCCGGCGCGGCCGCGAGAATGGCCGGATCGAGACCATCCCGATATTGCGCGAAATTGTCGGTGAACATGCTCACCAGATGCGTCGCCTGGGATTCATAGGCATCGGGATCGGCCCAGGTCTCGCGCGGATCCAGAAGCGCGTCATCGATGCCGGGTACGGAAACCGGCACGGCGAGGCCGAACCAGGGGTCGGTGCGGAACTCCGCGGCAAGCAGCGAGCCGTCAAGAGCAGCGGTCAAAAGCGCCCGCGTTGCGGCGATCGGCATGCGCGTGCCCTTGCCATATCCACCGCCGGTCCAGCCGGTGTTGACAAGCCAGCAATTGACGTCATGGCGCTCGATGTGTTCGCGCAGCAGCTCGCCGTAGACCTTTGGCGGGCGCGGTATGAACGGCGCGCCGAAACAGGTGGAGAAAGTCGCCTGCGATCCGACAAGACCGCGCTCGGTGCCGGCGACCTTTGCGGTATAGCCGGAGAGGAAATGGACAATCGCCTGTTCCGGCGACAATTTGGCGATCGGCGGCAGGACGCCGAAGGCGTCGCAGGTCAGCATGACGATGTTGCGTGGCTGGCCGGCGCGGCCGGTTGTGCTGGCATTGTCAATGAAATGGATCGGATAGGCGCAGCGTCCGTTTTCCGTCAGGCTGTCATCGTCGAAGTCCGGTTCGCCGGTGACGTCGTCAAGCACGACATTCTCCAGAACGGAGCCGAAACGCTGTGTCGTTGCATAGATCGCCGGCTCGGCCTTGCGCGACAGATTGATCGTCTTGGCGTAGCAGCCGCCCTCGAAGTTGAAGATGCCATTGTCACCCCAGCCGTGCTCGTCGTCGCCGATAAGCGGGCGCGCCGGATCGGTGGAAAGCGTCGTCTTGCCGGTGCCCGACAGACCGAAGAAAATTGCCGTGTCGCCATCGGGGCCGGCGTTGGCGGAGCAATGCATCGGCATGATGCCGCGTTCGGGCAGCATGTAGTTGAGGACGGTGAAGACCGACTTCTTCATTTCGCCGGCATAGGCGGAACCGCCGATCAGAATCAGGCCGCGGGCGAGATTCATGGCGATAACGGTTTCCGTCCGGCAATTGTAGCGGGCCGGATCGGCACGGAACGTCGGCAGATCGATGATCGTCAGGCCGGGCGAGAAGGACGCCAGGCTGGCGCGGTCGGGCCGGATCAGCAGGTTGCGGATGAACAGATTGTGCCAGGCCAGTTCGCAATAGACGCGGACGGAGATCTGAGTATCGGGATCGGCGCCGGCGTAGAGGTCCTGGGCATAGAGACGGCGGCCGCCGGCATGGGCCTGCATGTCAGAGAGCAGGCGGTTGAAGGCTTCGGGCTCCATCGCTCCGTTGCCGTCCCACCAGATGGTCTCTTCGGTGGTCGCGTCGCGGACGATGAACTTGTCCTTGGGCGAACGGCCTGTGTGTTCGCCGGTCGTGGCGACAAGCGCGCCGCCGGCGGAGAGCCGCGCCTCGCCATTGGCGATGGCGTGTTCGTAAAGGGCGGCTTCTGAAAGATTCCATTCAATCGCGGCGGCATTGCCCAGATCGATTGCCATATCCGCGTTTGTCCCATTTGAACCCATGCCACTACCGTCCCGTTTCCGCTACCGGTTACTGCCTGCCGCGCCTCATAGCCGGTCGTCGCGCCAGCCGGCAACATGCATTTTTCGCAAACCGACACAATTGCACCCGTTGCCGCACAATCCCCACGCCCCTGCCGGTTGGAATTATCCGGTGAACGCGGCCGGGTCGATGCTGGCGATGCGGCCGAAGCCGGCAACCAGGTGGGCGCTGTCCGGCGCAAAGCGAAAGAACCGGAAATCGGCGAAACCGGCATAATCGGCGGCGCCGGGATGGCGGTCGAGGTAGACCTGCGCGGCACTGTCGGGATCATCGACGCGCGCGACGTGGCCGACCAGCGTCAGGCGCGGCAGGGTGAGCGGATCGTCACTTGCGCTGGCTGGGGCATCGGCCGGATCGTCGCCGATATCGGCGGCGCTGCCGACAATCAGCAGCGAGGCGCGCGGATCGCCTTTCAGATTGGCGGTGTGGACGGCGAGGTCCGACAACAGCAGGACGAGCGCGCCGGTGTCGGGATCGGGGGCGATGCCGGCCCAGGAATTGAACGGCATGCCGTCCGCCGACAGCGTCGCCAGCGATGCCTGCCGCGCCTTGCGCCACAAGGATGTCGCGGCGGTGGCGGGATCAAAACCGGAACCTGTCATTTTCCACTCCGTTTAGCGCACTGATCGGCCGGGTTGCCACAATTTGTTCGCATTTTGTATCATAACGCTGGCGAGTCAGTCTCGCCGGCCGGTTTCCGCGCCGGGAGCCAGGGAGAAATCCGATGCCGACCATCGCGCTTGTTGACGACGACCGCAACATTCTGACTTCGGTTTCGATGACGCTGGAATCGGAAGGCTACCGCGTCCAGACCTATATTGATGGTTCCACCGCTCTGGACGGTCTCAACCAGAATCCGCCCGACCTTGCCATTCTCGACATCAAGATGCCGCGCATGGACGGCATGGAACTGTTGCGCAAGCTGCGCCAGAAATCGGACATGCCGGTGATCTTCTTAACGTCCAAGGACGACGAGATCGACGAATTGTTCGGCCTGAAGATGGGCGCCGACGATTATATCCGCAAACCCTTCTCGCAGCGTCTTCTGGTGGAACATGTCAAGGCGGTCCTGCGGCGCGCACAACCGCGTGATCCGGCGCTTGCACGCGAAGGCGAGGCGGCGCGCATCCTTGAGCGCGGCTCGCTGGTCATGGACCAGGAACGTCACACCTGTACCTGGAACGGTGAAAACGTGACGCTGACGGTAACGGAGTTTCTTATTCTCTTTGCACTTGCCCAGCGCCCCGGTGTAGTAAAGAGCCGGAATGCGTTGATGGACGCGGCCTATGACGATCAGGTTTACGTGGACGACCGCACCATCGACAGTCACATCAAGCGGCTGCGCAAGAAGTTCAAGGCCGTCGACGATGATTTTAACATGATCGAGACGCTCTATGGCGTCGGGTACAGGTTCAGGGAGTCGTGACCTCCTGAACAATGAGGCGATATGGTAGCGGAGACGGAACACCGGCAACAGCAGGCACAGCTGGCCGGTTCCGCATGGCGGACCGTTGGCTGGCTGTTGCGGCAAGGCCTCGCGCCGGTGCGCTTTGTCGCCGCCTTCGTCGGGCAGATTGCGCTCTCAAGCCTGACGCGCCGTATCCTGATCCTCAATCTTGCCGCCCTGATGGCCCTCGTCGGCGGTATCCTCTATCTCAACAAGTTCCGGGCCGGCCTGATCGATGCCAGGGTGGAAAGCCTTCGCACCCAGGGCCAGATCATCGCCGCCGCAATCGCCGCCCAGGCTTCGGTTGAAACCGATTCCATCACCGTCAACCCGGACAGGTTGCTGGAACTGCAGGCCGGCGAAAGCCTGACGGCGTTTGAACTCGGCGACAGCACGGCGGATTTCCCGATCAATCCGGAGCGGGTCGCGCCGCTGATGAAGCGCCTGATCTCGCCGACGCGGACACGGGCGCGGATCTACGATCAGGAAGGCACATTGCTGCTCGATTCCAGGGGGCTCTATTCGCAGGGTCAGATCCTGCGCTTCGAATTGCCGCCGCTCAACCAGCCGAAGCCCTGGTACGAGGATTGGACGAAGACGGTGAAGGATTGGTTTCGCCGCGGTGACCTGCCGGCCTACCGCGAGATCGGCGCCGGCAACGGACGCGAATATCCCGAAGTTGTCAGCGCGATGAACGGCCAGTCGCCCAGCATCGTGCGCGTTAGCGAGGACGGCGGGCTGATCGTTTCCGTCGCAGTCCCGGTGCAGCGGTTCCGGGCGGTCCTGGGTGTCCTGCTTCTTTCCACCGAATCCGGTGATATTGACGCGATCGTCGAGGCCGAACGGCTGGCAATCGTGCGTGTCTTCCTCGTCGCCGCGACCGTCACGGTTCTGCTTTCGGTGCTTCTCGCCAGCACCATCGCCGGACCGGTCCGGCGTCTCTCCGGCGCGGCCGAGAGGGTCCGTCGCGGCGTCAAGAAGCGGGTCGAGATCCCGGATTTCAGCCAGCGCGAAGATGAAATCGGGCATCTGTCGCAATCGTTGCGCGATATGACGACGGCGCTCTACAACCGGATGGAGGCCATCGAGGCCTTTGCCGCCGATGTTGCTCACGAACTGAAGAACCCGCTGACCTCCCTGCGCAGCGCGGTGGAGACATTCCCGATCGTCAAGTCGGACGACGCCCGCAACCGGTTGCTGGCGGTCATCCAGCATGATGTGCGCCGGCTTGACCGGTTGATCACCGACATATCGGATGCGTCCAGGCTGGATGCCGAAATGGCCCGCGCCGATACCGAACCGGTTGACGTTTCCATGCTGCTTGAGGCCGTTGTCTCGATTGCCCGGGAAGCGCGTGTCGTCAGCGACTCAGAGATCGTTCTGAAGGTCGATCCGGATCGCTGGGGCAAGAACGCCTTTGTGGTTCTGGGTCACGACAGCCGGCTGGCCCAGGTGTTCAACAATCTTATCGACAATGCACGATCGTTTTCACCGCCAGGCGGCACGATCCGGATCAATGCGAAACGCAACGCCAATGCCATTGTCGTTACGGTCGAGGATGAGGGGCCGGGCATCAATGGCGAGAATGTCGACCGGATCTTCGAACGCTTCTATACCGACAGGCCCGGCGAGGATGATTTCGGCAAGAATTCCGGCCTCGGCCTTGCGATAACCCGGCAGATCGTCGACGTCCACCATGGCAGCGTTGTCGCCGAAAACCGCAGGGACACCGATGGTCGGATCACCGGCGCCCGTTTCACCGTGACACTTCCTCCGGCAGGACGCCGTTGAACGCCGGGCCGGCCGGCGCACAACATGCAACTGCCGTGCTTGCCGCTGGTGCAGGCCTGCTCCTGCGTGGCCGATCCGGCAGCGGCAAGTCGATGCTGGCGGCGGCGCTGATCGAGCGCGGCGCGAGATTGGTTGCCGACGACCGGGTCTATCTGGTCCCGCGCGCCGGCCGCCTGATCGCAATCGCGCCCTCATCCACTGCCGGACTGATGGAATTGCGCGGTGCCGGCATCGTTCGGCGCCCGCATGAGCGGTTTGCCGTCATCCGGCTGATCGTCGATCTGGTGGATCCGACGGATTTGCAGCGAATGCCGGAGCCCGCCGCCGCGACGGTCGAATGTGCGGGGGTGACGGTTCGGGGTCAGGCAGTTCCCGCTCCGGGCGTATCCGGCGCCGTTGAGCCCGCGCTTCTCTTGATCGGTGAGGCGATCGGACGACGCTGCCACCATAAATCCTTGCACTTGCCGCAAGTTTCGCCATGATTGCGCACCGTTTCGAATTCGGCTGAAATAGATGATTGGTCTCGTTCTTGTCACGCACGGCAAATTGGCGGCGGAATTCCGCGCCGCACTCGAGCACGTTATGGGGCCGCAGGACAATTGCGAGACCATTTCGATCGGTCCGGACGACGATATGGATGAACGGCGCCACGATATCGTCGATGCGGTTGACAAGGTCGACCAGGGCCAGGGCGTCGTGCTGCTGACGGACATGTTCGGCGGCACGCCTTCA
>CAJHXO010000379.1_pt1 | contig 28022 bp, 29 predicted proteins | sample 9198491 | NCBI WGS metagenome assembly CAJHXO01 (sample SAMEA7708296, study PRJEB35096) | sediment metagenome | biome: marine neritic benthic zone biome [ENVO:01000025]; feature: sediment [ENVO:00002007]; material: shallow marine sediment [ENVO:03000034] sea grass bed [ENVO_01000059] ...
CTCAAGGGATCGGAATTCAGGAAGCGCCGCAACGGCGTCGGCGTGATCAACCGGCATACGGTCGTCTTCGCAATCTCTGATTCAGCTGTCAGCTTCCATGATTTCGCGACGTTGTTCCGCGACAGGCTGGCGTGCCGCAACGCGCTGTTCCTCGACGGCACCATATCCAGCCTGCACGCACCCCAGATCGGTCGCGCCGATTTCCTCTGGCCGGTCGGCCCGATCATTGCGGTTGTGGAACGGACCAATTAGCGGCCGAAAAATTCCGCCAGCGCCCGCGCCGTCTCCGCCGGCTTTTCCTCCGCAACATAATGCCCGCAATCGAGCGCTTGCCCGCTCACATCGTCGGCCCAGTCGCGCCAGATGGCGAGAACGTCGTAGTTCTGGCCGACATATCCCCTGGCGCCCCACAGCGCTAGCAGCGGACAGGCGATGCGGTTGACGCCGTGATCGGCCGCGTCAAGAGCGTAGTCGATGCTCGCCGCCGCCCGGTAGTCTTCGCAGGTCGCATGGATTGTTGCCGGATCACGGTAGCAGGCGAGATAATCGGCTAGCGCGGCTTCGGAAAAATAAGGCGGCCGCTTGCCGCCATAGCGGAACAGGAACCAGAAATCGGGATCGGCGCCGATCGCCCGTTCCGGCCGGTCGAAGGGTTGCGACAGGAAGAACCAGTGCCAGTAATTCAGCCCGAAGGCCATGTCGGCGCGGGCAAAGGCTTCATAGGTCGGGACAATGTCGAGGACCGCGAGCCTGCTGACTGCACCCGGATGATCGAGCGCCAGCCGGTAGGCGACCCGCCCGCCGCGGTCGTGGCCGCAAACGGCAAAGCGCTCAAAACCGAAATGCGCCATCAGCGCCATCTGGTCCTCAGCCATCACCCGCTTGGAAAAGGGCATGTGATCGGCGTCTGATTCCGGCTTGGAGCTCTTGCCGTAGCCGCGCAGATCGGGTGCGACGAAGAAGAAATCATCCGCCAGCGCCGGCGCCACCTTTTCCCACATCATCAATGTCTGCGGATGGCCGTGCAGCAGCAGAAGCGGCGGGCCGCTGCCGCCGGAGCGCACGCGCACGCTGACAGCGCCGAGGTCGACGACATGGAGATCGAAATCTTCAAAGCTTGCAGCCATGCCCTGTTATGGGCGGGGCCTTGACGCCGAATCAAGCACCGGAGTCAATGATGCGATCAGGCGACCGCGTGAAATCCATCCAGATCCAGGCCAAACACACGGGCAAACCTGTCCCGGCCGAAATCAAGAACCACCACGGCCCGGCTGTCTTCCACTCGCTCAATCCATCGATTTTCCATGAAGTGCCGGGCAAGCGCCGCGCCGGCATGACCGGCAATGTGAAATCGCCGCTCGGTCCAGTCCAGGCATGGCCGGCAAAACGTCCTGCGACCCGCCTTCGGAGGGTCCATATCAATGCCGGCGGTTTTGAAGAATGCCTGACCTTTTTCCGAAACCGCGCCGCCATCGGATTCAAGCAAAACATACTCTTTTGCGATCAGAGCGTCCGCCAGCATTACGGCGAGGGATCCGGCGAGGTGATCGTAACACAGGCGGGCATACTTCAATGCATCGTCGGCCTTGGATGCGCCCCGGTGCCGCGGCGGGGTCTGGATTGCGGCGACTGCGCCAAGCGATTCCATCATTTGGGCGACAAGCGGAGACTCGATCCGGAAATACCGGTGCCGGCCTTGTTTCACGACCGTCAAAAGCCGTCCATCGACTAGCCGCTTGAGATGCTCGCTGATCGTTTGAGGCGTGACCCGGGCGAAATAGGCAAGCTCGCCGGCCGTATGGGCACGACCATCCATGGACACCGTCATGATGATTGCGCGGGTCGGATCGCCAAGAAGAGAGCCGACTTCTGCAAGATCCAGCGAATTGCTCATCACCGCACGATAGCGGCGGGCAAGCCGGATCGGCAAGCGGCGACAGTTCGGCCGGCACCGAAACGACTTTTCCCGCAAGCCCGGCGGCAGCCGGTAAAGAATCCTCTGCAACAAGAGGAAACGAAATGACACTTGATTATGGAAAGATCGCGCTTGCCCGGATCGTTGAGACGATCATGTGCTGGACCGCGCGGGCCAGTCAGCGTCGGGCGCTGGCAGAATTGGATCAGCATTTGCTCGACGACATTGGCGTATCGAAAGAGGCTGCCGATCGGGAAAGCCGAATGCCGTTCTGGGTGGGCCGTCAGAATTTCGGCAAGGTCGCCTGGCGTTCAATGGGCAAACGAAACGATTCCCGCCACCGTCGCTCAATGGCCGGGCAACCGGCGGAATAGAACGCAAATCATAAACGGCGCCGCAAGGGCGCCGTTTTGAACTGTGACAAACGCAATGCCTATTCGGCGGTTGCCTCGGCGGTCTTGGCCTCTTCTGCCGCGGCCTCTTCTGCCGCGGCCTCGGCGGCTTCGGCTTCCGCCTCGGCGGCCTTGGCGTCTTCGGCGGCCTTTCTGGTGGCGACCTTTTCAGCTTCCGCGCTCGCTCTGGCGGAAGCCGCGCTCTGGCGGTCGGCGTCGTTCAGCCGCTTGGTCCTGATCGTCGTGGATTCAGCGATACGCGCCGACTTGCCGCGCCGGCCGCGCAGATAATAGAGCTTGGCCCGCCGCACCGAACCGCGCCGCACGACCTCGATCTGCTCGATCATCGGCGAATAGACCTGAAAGACGCGCTCCACGCCCTCGCCATAGGAGATCTTGCGCACCGTGAAGCTTTCATTGAGCCCGCCGCCCTTGCGCGCAATGCAGACGCCCTCATAGGCCTGCACGCGGGTCCGGGTGCCCTCCGTCACGCGCACATGGACGCGGATCGTATCGCCGGCCTCGAATTCCGGAACGCCACGCTTGGCCAGGACCGAGTCGATTTCGGCCTTTTCGAGTTCCTGGATCACGGTCATAACTCAATCCTCATAATCGGGCGCCTGCGCGAGCTTGCACAACTCAGTCAGCCGGGGCGCGGCCTGATGTGAAATTCCATCTTCTGGAAGTTGGCGCGGCTATACACGCTTTGGCAACGCCTGTCGACGGCCCGGCGAAAAAATCACGACGTCTCTGGCGGGTCGCCGCCCTTGCGTTTTTGCAAGGCTGCCCACAGGTCCGGACGCCGCTTTTTTGTCAGCTTTTCGGCCTCGTCACGCCGCCACGCAGCGATCTGCTTGTGGTGGCCGGATGTCAGGACATCGGGGATCGCGCGCCCTTCCCATACCTGCGGCCGGGTGTAATGCGGATATTCAAGCAGGCCCGCCTCGAAGCTTTCTTCCGTTGCCGAGGCCGCGGCTCCCATGACGCCGGGCAACAGCCGCACGCAGGCGTCGATCAGCGCCATGGCGGCGATCTCGCCGCCTGAGAGCACATAGTCGCCGATCGAGATTTCCTTGAGGCCGCGCCCTTCGATCACCCGTTCGTCGACACCCTCGAAGCGGCCGCATACGATCACCGCCCCCGGCCCGGCGGCCAGTTCGCGGACCGTTTCCTGCCTCAACGGCGTGCCGCGCGGGCTCATCAACAGCCGCGGTCTTGGATCACCCTCTTCAAGCGCCGCGTCGATGGCATCGGCCAGCACATCGGCACGCATCACCATGCCCGGCCCGCCGCCGGCTAGCGTGTCGTCGACCGCGCGGTGCCCGCCGCTGCCGTGGTCGCGGATATTACGCGCCTCCAGCGACCAGGCGCCGGCATCAAGCGCCTTGCCGGCCAGCGAGACGCCGAGCGGTCCGGGAAACATTTCCGGATAAAGCGTCAGTACGGTAGTGCGGAACGTCATGGACAAGAGTTTACAGTGTTACGCCGATTGCGCGCTCGTCGGGCCATGCCCGCACTGACTTCTGGCCAACGGCCTACGCAGAACTCCGTCACCGGCATTATCTTAAAACATTGTATTGTCATTGGCCGACGCCTCCGGAACGACCTGCAGAACATCCCAGTGCTCGACGATCTTGCCGCTGTCATCGAAACGGAAAATATCGATGCCGGCGAATTCGAAGTCCCCCGGCCACACCTGGTGACAATGGAGCACGACAAATTCCGCCTCCGCGATGGCCCGCCTGAAATGGACCTTCTTGCCGGGATATTCGGCCGCCATCCTCTCGAAATATTCAACAAACGCTGCCTTGCCGTCGCCAACATGCGGATTGTGCTGGATATAGTCTTCGCCGACATATGTCTCGACCGCTTCTGCCGGCCGGCACTGGTTGAACATCAGGTCATAAAACCGCTGGGCATTGTGCTTGTTCTGCTCAAGACGGTCGGACAATTTCGTTATCCTCGTTTGCACCAGAACTCTGGCGCCTTTGTATTTTTTCTGCCTTTTCCAACCTGCGGCAATCAGACGGCCTCGCCGCCAGCGCTCTCAAAAGCCTTTATATCCCGCGAATGGGCGCCGATTTCTGCCAGCGCCGCCCGCCAGTCGGCCATGTGCGGCACGTTGAAATGGGCTTCCAGATGGCTGCGCGAATCCCATTCCTCATAGATCCGCACAAGCCCGGCATCCTCGACATCGAAGGCGTAGGAATAGATACGGCAGCCGTCTTCCTTGCGCGTGGCCGCCAGCATCTTCTGGGCATGCGGCAAAAACGCATTCGCCTTGTCCGGGTCGATACGGATAGTTCCGGCAACAATGATCATTGGTCGTCTCCTTGCGGCGATTCGGTTTCAGGCCGTGCTTCGATTTCCGGCGGCGGAACGACGACAAGACGGCCGCCGGCAAGATCGATCTGCGGCACGACGGCCTTGGTGAATGGTAAAAGCAGTGTCTTGCCGGAAGCCTGTTCGGTCTCTTGGTCAATCTCCAGCACATCGCCAGCGCCGAAATCGTGGACGGCAATAACGCTGCCGAGCCGCTCGCCATCGGGCGTAACAGCGGCAAGCCCGATCAGGTCGGCGTGATAAAACTCATCCGTATCATCGACTGCTGGCAGCGCCGACCGCGCGATGAAAAGATCGGTGCCGTTCAGCGCCTCCGCCGCGTCGCGATTATCGACGCCGGCAAAGCTGACGATCACCACCGAATTGTCTGGCCGCAGATGATCTATCTGAAAGACTCTCCCGTCCTTGCCGGCAAGCGGGCCGTAGTCGCCGATCGCCGCCGCTTCCTCGGTATAGGCCTTGACCCGCACCGCCCCTTTCACGCCGTGCGGCGCGCCGATCCGAGCGATGAGGATCAACTCGTCGGGATCCATTACTGCCCCTTTCCGGGGTGGTGCATCCGCTATTGCGCCGGCTTGTCGTCCTCGCCGGCTTCGCCAGCAGAATCTTCGGTAGCGGCTTCTGCAGCCAGAGCCTCTTCGGCAGGTGCTTCTTCAGCAGGTGCTTCTTCAGCAGGCGCTTCTTCAGCCGGAGCCTCTTCGGCAGCGGCCTCCTCGGCGGTGGCTTCCTCGGCAACTGCCTCTTCTGCCGCAACCTCCTCAGCCGGGGCCTCCTCAGCGGCGGCCTCTTCGACTGAGGCTTCTTCAGCCGGTGCCGCCTTTGCTTCTTCCTCGGCCTTCTTCTTGGCTTCGATCCGCTCCAGCGTCTTGGCGCTTGGCTTGGCCTTGTTCGGATTGTTGCGCGCCGGGCGCGTCAGGATGCCGGCGGAATCGAGAAACCGGTGCACTCGGTCGGTGGGCTTGGCGCCGTGCGACAGCCAGTGCTGGATGCGTTCCGCATTCATCACGACCCGCTCGCCATTGTCTTTGGGTAAAAGCGGATTATAGGTGCCGAGCCGTTCAATATAGCGCCCGTCTCGCGGCGCTCGTTCGTCCGCCGCCACGATCCGGTAGAACGGCCGCTTCTTGGAGCCGCCGCGCGCCAGTCTGATCTTCACTGCCATTGATCTTGCCTTTCAGGTTCAACTTTGCGTTCGTTCATTTCTTGAATTTCGGTTTGCCGATGCCGCCAAGACCGGGCAGGCCACCCCCGTTGGGCAAGCCGGGCAAGCCCTTCGGCAATCCGCCTATGCCGCCGGAAAGTCCGCCAGGCAGACTGCCCATTCCGCCCTTCTGGATATCTTCCAGCACTTGCGGATCGGGATCGGCCGGCATGCTGCCGCCGAACAGCCCGGCGAGCCCGCCCTTCTTGCGGCCGAGCTTCTTCATCATGTCGGCCATCTGCCGGTGCATCTTCAAAAGCCTGTTGACGTCCTGGACCTGGTTGCCGGAACCGGCGGCCACGCGTTTCTTACGCGATGCGTTCATCAGCGCCGGCTTGCTCCGTTCGCTATTGGTCATGGAGGAGATGATGGCCAATTGGCGCTTGACGATGGAATCGTCGAGCCCGGCGGCCGCCATCTGCGCCTTCATTTTGCCCATGCCCGGCATCATGCCCATAATGCCGCCCATGCCGCCCATCTTCTGCATCTGCCTGAGCTGGTCGGCGAGATCGGAAAGGTCGAATTGACCCTTTTGCATCTTGCGCGCGGCGGCCTTGGCCTGTTCGGCGTCGATCGTCTCGGCCGCCTTTTCCACCAGCGAGACGATGTCGCCCATGCCCAGGATGCGGTCGGCGATGCGGCCGGGATGAAATTCCTCCAGCGCGTCCATCTTTTCGCCGGTGCCAATCAGCTTGATCGGTTTGCCGGTGACGGCCCGCATGGACAACGCCGCGCCGCCGCGCCCATCGCCGTCGACCCGGGTGAGCACGATGCCGGTCACGCCGACTTTTTCGTCAAATGAACGCGCGACATTTACGGCGTCCTGGCCGGTCAGCGCATCAGCGACAAGCAATATCTCGTGCGGAGTTGCAGCCGATTTGATCGCCTGCATTTCCGCCATCAGCGGCTCGTCGATATGCGTTCGCCCGGCGGTATCGAGCATGACCACGTCATAGCCGCCCAGTTCCGCAGCACTTGCCGCCCGTCTGGCGATCTCCACCGGCGTCTGGCCGGCGACCACCGGCAGCGTTGCCACGCCGACCTGTTCGCCGAGCACCGTCAACTGCTCCTGCGCCGCCGGCCGGCGCGTGTCGAGCGAGGCCATCAGCACTTTTTTCCGGTCCCGCTCCTGAAGGCGTCTGGCGATCTTCGCCGTTGTCGTCGTCTTGCCCGAACCCTGCAGGCCGACCATCATCAGCGCCACCGGCGGCGGCGCGTCGAGATCGACGGCGACCGCCTCCGCGCCCAGCATCTCCACAAGCTGATCGTGGACGATCTTGACGACCATCTGGCCGGGCTTGACCGCCTTGACCATCTCCGCGCCGACGGCCCGCTCGCGCACCTTGTCGGTAAAGCTTTTGACCACATCCAGCGCGACATCGGCCTCAAGCAGCGCCCGGCGCACCTCACGTAACGCTTCGCCGACATCCTTTTCCGACAGCGCCCCGCGGCCGGTGATGGTGTCGAAAATGCCGGACAGGCGATCGGACAGGGTCTCGAACATGGCGCTCCAAAGAGTTAGCGCACCTGCGGGCGCATCGCGCTGGCAGGTGGTGACCTCCGGGCTCTCTTTAGACCTTTGCGGGGCCCGGTCGGCGAATGACAAATGGCTCTATCAAAGAGTGCGCGTCACCTAGGCGGCAGGCGGGAAGAAGTCAAGGCTTATCCCCGGTCTCCCGGCTGGAGGTAAAATCTCCGAAACAAAGGAGATTTGATGATGAATGAAAGAGAAATCGCTGCCCACTGCCGCAACATTGCTGCCCACTGGCAGGTTGCTTTGGACGAGCGTGATCGTTTTTTCACTGAAATTGCGGGCTTGCGGGATCAAGAACGCGATTTGAGCAGTCGATTAGCGGCCACCCAGCCGCAAATCTTGGAGCTTGAATTCGCATCCAAAATTCCCAACCGGCCGAGATCAGGAGCCGTGGGCCTCGGCTTGTCCGTTCTGGACGCATTGGCGACCAGCAGACGTATTGCCCAGCTTGAAGCCGAAGAACGAGAAATTTCCACCGAGCTCTTTCGGGTTAGAGGTCAGATTGAGGCTTCGGAGTCCAATCAAGCCAATGTCGATCCGGCTATTCGGAAACTTTCGAGTCAATACGACAATCTGAACTGCCAGCTTTATGCCGCCAAACCGTATTGAGTCTATCGCTTGCAATAGTCCTTGGCGTAAAGGCTTTGGTTCGTCAGATTGGGAACGATCATTTCGCGGAGATAGGCCTGTCGGCTCGGGTCGATTGTTCCTTCAAGCGACGCTAGTTCCGTTTCTTCATCGTTCGTCAAACTGTCGCGCACCTGTAGAATGACCAGCAGCATGAACCGCGCGCTCGGCGCCAGATCGATAAAACCGAATTCGTGATCAGCATCCAGCAGCGCTCGAACGGCACGCGAGGAATAGGGATAATCGTCCGGCCCAGGCCCTATCAAAAACACCATGGCGCTTATCGGCCAGTTGAGCGCCTCAAGCACGGGATCATCCTTGATCACTTCATAGGGAATGACCATTCGCTGTCCGCACCATCGAAAGTCAGTCCGACCGGTCGATTCATAGGCGCGCGCAGCTTTTCGAAATATGCGGATGGCAAAGCAGGGATAAGCCTGTGGGTAGTTTTTCAGGCCAGCACTCGTCCACCAGGCTTGCAGGTCAAAACTGGATGCGATCCGCAATGCGATATGATGCGGATAATCGGCGATATAGACCTCAATTAGCGCTTCGGTTGCGTCGGGACATGCTCCGCCACTACCCGCAGCCTCATAGGCCGCGCGGGCGTCCGGCGGCAGCTCGGTCGGTGGCCGTGGCGGCTCGTCCTTCATTGCCTCATAGTCGGGGAATTCAAACCCCGGCCCGGCCAATGTTGGCGGCGCGTCGGGCGGCCGCGCCACCTGCGCCACGGCAAGCGTTGCTGCGAATAATCCGACAACAATCAAAGCGATACGCATTAGCGCTTCCCCTGCCACCTCGCCAGGATTGATCCGCTGGTCCGTCGGAACAGCTTACAGGCTTGGTACGGAAAAACACCCCGGATTTGATGGCAAGCGGCGGCTGCCAGTGACAAGTGAAAGCCAGAATGGCAATGTCATATGCCTTGTTTCAGGTGACAGGAGTAGACGAATGGCGTTTGAGTTTCGGATTTGCATTTCCGCCGCTCTGGTAACCATCCTGGTTCTTGGCGCCGGCAATGCCATGGCCGCCAGTTGCGGAAACAATGCCGGTGGATTTGAGACCTGGAAAAGGCAGTTCGCCGCCGAAGCAAAGCGAAACGGAATCGGCAACCGCGCGCTCAGCGCGCTGGCCAAGACCCGCTATTCGACCGCCACGATCCGTGCCGACCGCGGCCAGAAGAGTTTCAAATACTCGCTGAAGAAGTTCATGCAGGTACGCGGTGCAAACGTGATTATATCCCAGGGCAAGCGCATGAAGCGCTCCAATGCGGGACTGTTCGCCAGCCTGGAACGGAGCTATGGCGTCCCCGCAGGACCGCTGATTGCGATCTGGGGAATGGAATCCGGTTTCGGCAAGTTCATGGGCGATACGAACCTTCTCTCAGCCACCGCAACCCTTGCCTATGACTGCCGCCGTTCGGAATTTTTCACCGGCCATCTCTACGCCGCCTTGCAGCTGGTCGACCATGGTATTCTTTCGTCAAAAACCGTCGGCGCGAAACATGGCGAGGTCGGACAGACCCAGTTCCTGCCCGGCAATGTCCTGCAATATGGCCGCGATGGCGATGGCAATGGCAAGCTCGATCTGCGCGCCAAGGCCGATGCGCTTGCTTCCACCGCCAATTTCCTTCGTGGCCATGGCTGGCGGCCGGGCCGTGGCTATCAGCCCGGGCAGCGAAATTTCGGCGCATTACAGGCGTGGAACGCGGCAAGTGTCTACCAGCAGGCAATCGCAATCATTGGCAAGGCGATTGATGGTTAGTGTTTGTGGACGTTTTTGCATTCACAAGCTGTCACTTGTTAAGGCCCGCCAGCGCCGGTCCTGAAACGTGCGTTTTGCCGGCATGACGCGCGACCTTTGTCCGAAGCGCTGGCAAAACCACACTGCTTCAGCCATATATCAAGCTCTAGGAAATTATACGGCGCACCATGACCGGATCGATGATTCCCTTTACCAAGATGAACGGGCTCGGCAACGACTTTGTCGTTGTCGATGCGCGAGCGGGCAAGGTGCGCCCGAAGCCGGAAATCATCGCCCGTCTGGCTGACCGGACGAGCGGCATCGGCTTCGACCAGTTCATCACCATTGAATCCTCGCCATCGACCGATGCCTTCATGCGTATCGATAATGCCGATGGCGGCGAAGTCGCCGCTTGCGGCAATGCCACACGCTGTGTTGCGGCTGTTCTCATGTCCGAGACCGGCAAGGACAAGGTGCGCATTGAAACCCGGGCTGGCCGGCTGCTGGCCTCGGCTGGCGATGAACCCGATACCATCACCGTCGATATGGGCGTGCCCAAGTTCGACTGGCAGGACATCCCGACATCGGAAGAGTTTGCCGACACCCGCTATGTTGAATTGCAGGTCGGCCCGATCGACGATCCGGCGCTGCATTCGCCCTCCCTCGTCAATGTCGGCAACCCGCACGCCATCTTCTGGGTCGACGACGTGGAAGCCCATGACCTGCATCTTTTCGGCCCGCTTCTGGAGAACCATCCGGTGTTTCCCGAACGCGCCAATATCTCGATCGCCCATGTCGCCGCGCCGAACGCCATCACGGTACGCACCTGGGAGCGCGGCGTCGGCCTGACACGGGCTTGCGGCACGGCGGCCTGCGCGGCGCTGGTTTGCGCTGCCCGCACGAACAGGGCCGAGCGCGCCGCCACCGTCAGCCTGCCCGGCGGCGACTTGATGATCCGCTGGGACGACAACGACCATATCTGGATGACCGGGCCGGCGGAAACGGATTTCACTGGTGCGTTCGACCCGGAGACCGGCCGGTTCACAATCGATGAAGCAGCCGCCTGAAGCTGGACCAGGGACCACCATGAGCATCGACGTCCTGACATTCGGCTGCCGCCTCAATACTCTTGAATCGGAGGTCATGCGCGAGCGCGCCCGGCAGGCCGGGCTCGACGACGCCGTGCTGGTCAATTCCTGCGCCGTGACAGGCGAGGCCGTGCGCCAGACGCGCCAGGCGATCCGCAAGGCGCGCCGCGAATATCCGGCCAGGCGCATCATCGTCACCGGCTGCGCGGCGCAGATTGAACCGGACACCTTCGCCGCCATGGACGAAGTCGATACCGTTCTCGGCAATGCCGAGAAGCTGACAGCGGACGCCTATCGCGCGCTGCCCGATTTCGGCGTCGGCGCAGAAGAGAAGCTGCGCGTCAACGACATTATGAGCCTCGCGCTGACCGCGCCGCATATGGTCGATGGCATCGAGGGAAGAACCCGCGCCTTCGTTCAGGTGCAGAATGGTTGCGACCACCGCTGCACCTTCTGCATCATTCCCTATGGCCGCGGCAATTCGCGCTCCGTGCCGATGGGCGCCGTTGTCGACCAGGTCCGCCGTCTTGTCGAAAACGGCTATTGCGAGGCGGTGCTGACCGGCGTCGACATCACCTCCTGGGGCGGCGATCTGCCCGGCACGCCCAGGCTGGGCGTGCTGGTGCGCGGCATTTTGCGGCACGTGCCCGGTCTTGCCCGGCTGCGACTGTCGTCGATCGATTCCATTGAGGCCGACGAAGACCTGTTGCGGGCGCTGGCAGAAGACGAGCGGCTTATGCCGCACCTGCATCTGTCGCTGCAATCCGGCGACGACATGATCTTGAAGCGCATGAAGCGCAGGCATTTGCGGGCCGATGCCATTGAGTTCTGTGAGAAAGTGCGCCGCATCCGCCCGGATGTGGTCTTTGGCGCTGACCTCATTGCCGGCTTCCCGACCGAGACCGAGGCGATGTTCGATAACTCACTGCGATTTATCGCCGATTGCGGCCTGAGCTTCCTGCATGTCTTTCCGTTTTCGCCGCGCCAGGGCACGCCCGCGGCCCGCATGCCGCAGCTTGACCGGGCGCTGATCAAGCGCCGCGCCGCCCGCCTTCGCGCTGCCGGCGAGACCGCACTTCAGGCGATGCTGGCCGGTGAAATCGGGCGGACCCGCGCCGTGCTCGTTGAAAAGCCCGGATTTGGCCGCACCGAACAATTCATTCCGGTTTCCATCGACGCCGGCGCGCCCGGCAACATCGTGCCGGCAGCGATCGTGGCAAGCGACGGCAAGATCCTGACTGCCACACCGGCGAAACCGTGCTTTGGCACAGCGGCCTGACCCGATGGCGGAAACAGACAACAAGGTCGGTGAGACAACTGGGAAGAAGAAGGGGCTTTTCGGCCGGCTGCTTACAACCGGGACGCCGGACAAGGCCGAGGCCCAGGACACCGGCTCCCGGGACGCCCATTCCTCGCCGCAACCGCATGAGGGCGCGGCGGCGGAGCCTGCACCAGCGCCGAAGACGACATGGCTCCAGCGCTTGCGCGGTGGTCTGTCAAAGTCGTCCGGCGCACTGACTTCGGGCATCACCAGCGTATTCACCAAACGCAAGCTCGACGAGGAGACGCTGCAGGACTTGGAAGACCTGCTGATCCAGGCCGATCTCGGCATCGCCACTGCCACTGCCATCACCGAAAGCTTGGCCCGTGACCGATACGACAAGGCGATCACTGGCGAGGAAGTGCAAGCGGTCCTCGCCGCGGAGGTGGAAAAGGTGCTGGCGCCGGTCGCCCGGCCGCTGCAGGTTGATGCCGCCCGCAAACCCTTCGTCATCCTGATGATCGGCGTCAACGGCTCCGGCAAGACCACGACCATTGGCAAGCTTGCCGCGATGTTCCGCGCAGCCGGCCATTCGGTTATACTGGCCGCGGGCGATACCTTCCGCGCTGCGGCAATCGAGCAATTGAAAATCTGGGGCGAGCGCACCGGCAGCCCGGTCATCGCTCGCAACCAGGGTGCCGATGCGGCCGGCCTCGCCTTCGACGCCATGGCCGAGGCGAAAGGCGCCGGCGCCGACGTGCTCATCATCGACACCGCCGGCCGGCTGCAGAACAAGGCCGAGTTGATGGCCGAACTGGAAAAGGTCATCCGCGTCATCGGCAAGCACGACGAGACCGCGCCGCATGCCGTACTTTTGACGCTCGACGCCACGACCGGACAGAACGCCTTGTCCCAGGTCGACGTGTTTCGTGAAAAGGCCGGCGTCACCGGCCTTGTCATGACCAAGCTCGACGGCACCGCGCGCGGCGGCATTCTGGTGGCGATCGCCGAGCGGACCGGCCTGCCGGTACATTTCATTGGCATCGGCGAGGGTATTGATGATCTTCGGCCCTTCGCGGCAAGGGATTTCGCCGCCGCGATTGCGGGAACCACGCCCGGAAATGAACAATGACCGTCTTTGAACGCCCGCCCAATGCGCCCGACCGCAAGGAGGTCAATCCGTTCGTTAAGGTGCTCCTGGAGCTCGGGCCGCTCGGCGTTTTCTTCTTCGCCAACGCCAAATTTGGCATCTTTGCCGCCACCGGCGCCTTCATGGTCGCGATCACCGTCGCGCTCGCCGCGTCCTGGGTTTTGACGCGGCGGTTGGCAATCATGCCGCTGGTCACCGGCATCGTCGTTCTGGTTTTTGGCGGGCTCACGCTTGCCCTGCAGGACGAGATCTTCATCAAGATGAAGCCGACCATCGTCAACACGCTGTTCGGTGGCGTGCTGATCGGCGGCCTTTTCTTCGGCAGGTCACTGCTCGGCTATGTCTTCGATTCCGTCTTCCAACTGACTGACGAAGGCTGGCGCAAGCTGACCCTGCGCTGGGGCCTGTTCTTTTTCGCCCTGGCGATCCTCAACGAAGTGATCTGGCGCAGTTTCTCCACAGACTTCTGGGTGTCGTTCAAGGTTTTCGGCATGATGCCGCTTACGATCGTTTTTACGCTGGCCCAGATGCCGCTCATTCAGCGCCATTCGCTGGACGACGAATAGCGTTAAACAAACGGCCGGCTGCGAAGCACCCGGCCGGATCGTTGATTCATTAAATAGCGGAGATAGTTTCGCCGGCCTTAGAGACCGTTGGCGCGCACAATATCAGGCCGGACATTGCGCAATGCGTCGAGGAAATTGTGAACGCCGCCCTCAATAAGGAAAGCCGGAATGCTGACGCGCATTGGCTCCCAAGCCGAACTCTGGCCCGGCCGTCCGATACCGCGCCGTGGGCGCTCGATAATCACATAGCCCGGCCGCCGACGAATCCGTTCCACGTCCTCCCAGCGAAAACCGGACTGTCCGTCGCGGGTTAGAACGATACCACCGGTATAGTCGACGATCGCCACAGGTTCGTCATTGGAGAACAGTGCCATCAGCCCGGCGGCAAAATCGACCAGGACGATCATTATCACCAGCATCACGCCACCGATGATTGCCGGGTGCAGCCCGGCAATAATTGCTTCGCCGGCACGCGGCAGAAGCCACAGACCTTGCTCGCCGTCATTTATCAGCAGCGAAAGCGCATCAAGTCCCAGAAGGACGATCAGGGCGGCGATCACACCGATCGTCAGACCAAAGCGAAACGGCGAAACGGACAACACGGCCTGGCTGCGGCGAACCCGCGCCCATGCTTCATCGCGCCGGGCTTTGCCAAATGACGGAATAGCGTTGATGTCGATCGTCATGATGTGGCCTCACGAATTCCTGCTGCCATGATGAAGAAACCGTTCAAAACAGCAACACACTTAACCGATCGTCGTAAACCGATAAGCTTTACATTCGTTTCACATGACAAATGGATTTTAAGACAGTTTTTAACTGCCGTCCGCCAGACGGCGGTTTTCCTTGGAAATCGAGGATAACGAGAACGCTCAGCCTTCCGGGCTGGGCGCATCCGGGAAATGGTGCATATCGCCGTCTTCGCCCGGCGGATTAAAAAACGGCATGACAGCGCCACCGGTTTCAACAGCCAGATCGTGATTGAGTGCCCACACAACCGAGGGAAACGCTAAATCGGGCCAGGGAATCTCGACCCAGGCGAACAGAGCCACCTCCAGGCTCTCCGCTCCGGCCGATATCGCCGGATCGGCCAGTAGCGCACGGTGCATGATCTGCACCTGTCCAAGTCGCCGGATCGTGTAGATCGCCAGCACGCTGGAAATGGCAAGACTGGCATTGGCCTCTTCGCGCGCCTCCCGCGCCGCGCCTTCAGCCGGTGTTTCACCGGCTTCCAGATAACCCGCCGGCAACGTCCAGAATCCCTTGCGCGGATTTATCGCGCGCCGGCACAAAAGGATGCGGCCCTCGTGTCGCACCACGGAGCCGACGACGATGCGCGGATTGTCATAGTCGACGAAGCCGCAATGGCCGCAAATACGCCGCTGGCGATCGTCGCCATCGGGAACAGCGAAAGTAAATTCAGGGTCAAGCCTGCCGGAACCGTCAGGCGTTTTGATTGATGCCATGACCGGTGATGTAGCGCGCAGGCGGCGCCCTGTCAGGCCCATTGGCCATTTTGCAGCGGCAAACCGGTCTATTGCAGCGCCTTTTCCAGCGCCGGGCCAAAATTCTCCGCAATCGCCGCTTCCGAAAGCGGCCCGACGAATTTGTGGACGATCGTGCCATCCTTGACGATGAAGGTCTCCGGCACGCCGTAGACGCCCCAATCAATCGCCGTGCGGCCCTTGGCATCGACCCCGATCGTCGTATAGGGATTGTCCAGCGTGACGAGGAATCGGCGGGCGTTTTCTGCAGCGTCCTTGTAATTGAGGCCGGCAAGGTTGAACCGCTTGTCTTCCCCCAGTGTCATCAGGAACGGATGCTCTTCCCGGCACGGCCCACACCACGATGCCCACACATTGATCACATGAACGCCCTTCGCCAACATCTCATCGCTGAGCCCGTCGCCGGGAAAATCTTCCAGCTGCGGCAGCGCAAATTCAGGCACCGGCTTGTTGATCAGCGCCGACGGCAGTTTTGACGGATCGCCGGTTCGAAGTTGCGACAGAAATAAAAGCGCCAATCCCAGAAAGACCGCCAGAGGCAGGAACAGGACAAGCCGCATGCGTGACGGCTGTCTGGCCGGCTGCTCTTCGATCTTTGCCTCTGTATCGCTCATCGTTTCGCTTGCGCGGACCGGCGAACTGCGCCTTCCGCCTCCAGCTGCCTGAGCTTGCGTTTCTGTTCGCCGGTGTCGCGGACCACCCAGATGATCAGGGCGGCAAATACCGCGGCTGTGGCGCCATATGCGGCGAGAATAAAGCCGAGATGGGTCATGACGCCCCCCTATCGAGGCCCGCTACGGCTGGAGCCGCAGCCGTCGCCGCAGCCGGCGCGCGCCGCTGGGCGATTAAGATTTGCGCAGTGCGTATCCGGCGCCGATAGATTTCGGCCCGCATGGCGCCCAGATGCAACGCCGTAAAGGCGAGCGTGAAACCGATGGCCATGATCAGTAACGGCCACAGCATGGTTGGATGGATCGTCGGGCCGTCGAGCCGGACGACGCTTGCCGGCTGGTGCAGCGTGTTCCACCAGTCCACGGAAAACTTGATGATCGGAATATTGATGAAACCGACCAGCGTCAGGATCGCCGCCACGCGCCCGGCCCGCGCCGGGTCATCAAACGAGCGCCACAGCGCGATCAGGCCGAGATACATGATGAACAGCACCAGGACGGATGTCAGCCGCGCATCCCACACCCACCATGTGCCCCACATCGGCTTGCCCCAGACCGAACCCGTGAACAGCGCCAAAAGCGTGAATGCCGCGCCCAGCGGCGCCGCAGCCTTGGCGGCGACATCGGCGAGTGGATGCTTCCACACCAGCGTGCCGAGCGACGCGACAGCCATCATCGAATAGCAGAACATGGCAAGCCAGGCGGCCGGCACGTGGATGAACATGATGCGTACGCTGTCGCCCTGCTGGTAGTCCGCCGGAGCGACGAAAAACACCAGATAGAGGCCAACGGCCAGACACGCCGCCGCAAGGCTGATGAGCCACGGCAACAGCGCCGCGCTAAGGCTCAGAAAGCGCGTCGGATTGGCCAGTTGGCCGACAAAAGTCGGCTTGGCCGCCGGTTTGCTGTCGAGTTCACCGGCACGATCGGCAGTAGCTTTGATTGTCGGCATGGTTTCCTTTTACGTCCGGCTTACCCGCACTGCAATGCAAGCCATTGTTACAGCATCGTCAATTGGTGTGAGCCTTGATCTCAGTCAAGCGCCATCACTCAAGCGCAAGACGCAGCGCCGCAGCTCCGGCAACCGGACCGAGCACGCCGGCGCCAAGCGTGAAGGCGCACAGGATCAGGAAAGGCGCGGTGAACGGATCGGGATCGGCGATCGCCCCGTTGACCGCCGAAACGCCAAAGATCAGCACCGGAACGGTCAGCGGCAGCACCAGCACGGCGATCATCACGCCGCCGCGCGCCAGACCGGCCGTCAGCGCCGCGCCGACAGTGCCGATCAGTGTCAGCGCCGGCGAACCGGCAAGCAGCGTCAGCGTCACCGCGGCTAGCGCCAGCGGTTCGACATTGAGCAGCAGGCCGAGCAGCGGCGCGGCGACGACAATCGGCAGCCCCGTCGCCAGCCAATGGCCGATCGCCCGCGCCAGGACCACGAGCGCAAGCGGCTGGCCGGAAACGATCAGCAGATCAAGCGCGCCATCCTCGCGGTCGCCGCCGAACAGCCGGTCCAGACCGAGCAGCGAGGCAAGCAGCGCGCCGATCCACAGAACCGCCGGACCTATCCGCGCCAGAAGGTTCTGGTCAGGCCCGACACCGAACGGAATGACCGTGACGACGGCGAGAAAAAAGATCAGCCCGATCAGCGCGCCGCCGCCAGCCCTGAGGCCAAGTTGCGCCGTCTGCGCGATCAGGGCGACAAAGCCGTTCATGCCGCCTCTCCTGCATCAAGCGCCATCTCCAGGGCCTGGGTCGGCGCCACAGGCAGCGTCAGATGAGTTGCCGCGACGATCATCCCGCCATTGGCGAGATGCGCCTCCATCAGCCCGCCGAGCATGGCCTCGCCGTCGCTGTCGAGTGCCGCCGTCGGCTCGTCGAGCAGCCACACCGGCCGCGGCGCCGTCAAAAGCCGGGCCAGTCCGGCCCGCCGTCGCTGGCCGGCTGAAAAGACGCTGACCGGAAGATCTCCCATATGGCCAAGGCCGACTTGCGTGACCGCTTCACCGATGGAGGTTGCGGCTTGCGGAGTTCCCGCCCCGTAGAGCGCCCGCCAGAAAGCCAGATTCTCCCGCAGAGTAAATACCGGCTTCAGCCCGTCGAGATGGCCGAAATAGTGGATCAGATCATCGGCATGTTCATCGGTGTCCGGTAGGGCCTGCCCTTCCTCGTCAGCGCTGGTGGCGACCGACGACAGGCGAACCGAACCCCCGGCCGGATCAAGGAGACCGGCCAGAATTCTGAGCAAACTCGATTTCCCCGAACCATTCGGGCCGGTCAGCGCCAGCAGGTCGCCCGAAGCGAGGGAAAATTCGACCCCGGAAAACACCGGCCGACCGCCGCGCACGCAGGCCAGATCGCGGGCCGCGAGCCTCAGCGGCACAAATTGAAGAGTGGAATTGACCAAGGGTGAATAACCTGCCGTACGTGAATGTCTGGCCTCCCGTTACAGGATGCGCTATGTCGCGGGCAACCCGGCGGCGGCAGGCGCTCCTCCACGTCGGTCAACTGCAATAGGCCGACAACGCTGCCAAATGGCACCGCTGCCACGTTGAAAACGCGGCGCCGCAGGTGGTCTCGGCCCGAAAGACCAAGGAGCCAGATCATGAGCCAGTCCCTCAACAGCTTCAATGCCCGCAAAACCCTTGAGGTCGGCGGCAAGACATTCACCTACTTTTCGCTTCCCGATGCGGAGAAGAACGGTCTTGACGGAATCGCCCGGCTGCCTTTTTCGCTGAAAGTCCTTCTTGAGAACCTGTTGCGCCACGAAGATGGCCGCACGGTTACCGCCGAGGATATCCGCGCTGTCGCCGATTGGCTGAAGGATCGGCGCTCCAACCGCGAAATCGCCTATCGTCCGGCGCGCGTCCTGATGCAGGATTTCACCGGCGTACCGGCCGTCGTCGATCTCGCCGCCATGCGTGACGCCACCAACTCGCTCGGCGGCGATCCGCGCAGGATCAATCCCCAAGTGCCGGTCGATCTGGTCATCGACCATTCCGTCATGGTCGACTATTCCGGCGGCCCCGACGCCTTCAGGAAGAATGTCGAGATGGAATATGCCCGCAATGGCGAGCGCTATGTCTTCTTGCGCTGGGGCCAGGAAGCCTTCGACAATTTCCGCGTCGTGCCGCCCGGCACTGGCATCTGCCACCAGGTCAACCTGGAATATCTCTCGCAAACCGTGTGGACGCGCGAGCAACGCGAGGACGGCCAGAGCATCACCTATGCCTACCCGGACACGTTGGTCGGCACCGATTCGCACACCACCATGGTCAACGGCCTGGCGGTTCTGGGCTGGGGCGTCGGCGGCATCGAGGCCGAAGCGGCCATGCTTGGCCAGCCGATATCCATGCTAATACCCGAAGTGATCGGCTTCAAGCTGACCGGCAGCCTGAAGGAAGGCATGACCGCCACTGACCTGGTGCTTTATGTCGTTGAGATGCTGCGCAAGAAAGGCGTTGTCGGTAAGTTTGTCGAGTTTTTTGGGCCCGGTCTCTCCAATTTGTCGCTGGAAGACCAGGCGACGATTGCCAATATGGCGCCCGAATATGGCGCGACCTGCGGCTTTTTCCCCATCGATGACGACACCATCGCCTATCTCAAGGCCACGGGCCGGACACCTGAAAGGCTGGCGCTGGTCGAAGCCTATGCCAAGGAGCAGGGCCTGTGGCGCGGCGCTGGCGGTGAGCCTGTCTATACCGACACGCTTGAGCTTGATCTCGGCCAGGTGGTGCCGTCGCTTGCCGGCCCGAAGCGACCGCAGGACCGGGTTGAGCTTGGCAGTGTGGCGCCGGAGTTTGCCAAGGCGATCGCCGAAATCCGCCCCAAGGCGCCCGAACCCGGCCTTTCGGCCCCGGTCGAGGGCGAGGACTACCAGCTTGAAGACGGCCATGTGGTGATCGCCGCGATCACGTCGTGCACCAATACCTCAAATCCGTCGGTGCTGATTGCCGCCGGGCTTTTGGCCCGCAATGCGGTCGCAAAGGGGCTGACCAGCAAGCCATGGGTCAAGACTTCGCTGGCGCCCGGCAGTCAGGTGGTGACCGACTATCTCGAAAAGGCGGGCCTTCAGGATGATCTCGACCGGCTTGGCTTTGACCTCGTCGGTTATGGCTGCACGACCTGCATCGGCAACTCCGGTCCTTTGCCGGAACCGATTTCCGAGGCTATTCATGGCGGCGATCTCGTCGCCTGCGCGGTCTTGTCGGGCAACCGCAACTTCGAAGGCCGGGTGAGTGCCGATGTGCGTGCAAACTATCTTGCCTCACCGCCGCTGGTGGTCGCCTACGCGATTGCTGGTTCGCTGAATGTCAACCTCACCACTGATCCGCTTGGAACCGACACCGACGGCAATCCGGTCTATCTGAAGGATATCTGGCCGTCTTCGGCGGAGATCGCCGAGCTGATCCGCACTTCGGTGACCGCAGATATGTTCGCTGAACGCTATGGCGATGTGTTCAAGGGAGACGAGAACTGGCGGGGGATCAGCATCACCGGCGGGGCCAATTTCGACTGGAGCTACACCTCGACCTACCTGCAGCACCCGCCCTATTTCGAAGGCATCAAGCGCGAGCCGGAACCGGTGACTGACATCGACAATGCGCGGGTGCTGGCGCTGTTCCGCGATTCAGTCACTACCGACCACATCTCTCCGGCTGGATCGATCAAGCTCGATGGGCCGGCCGGCAATTATCTGGTCGAGCATCAGGTGCGTCCCAAGGACTTCAACTCCTATGGCGCAAGGCGCGGCAATCATCAGGTGATGATGCGCGGCACCTTCGCCAATATCCGCATTCGCAATCAGATGCTGCAGGATGTCGAAGGCGGCATGACCATGCATCATCCCTCCGGCGAGATGATGCCGATCTATGACGCGGCGATGCGCTACAAGTCCGAAAATGTGCCGCTGGTCGTTCTCACCGGCAAGGAATACGGCACCGGTTCGTCGCGCGACTGGGCGGCCAAGGGCACAAGGCTTCTGGGCGTTCGGGCGGTCATCGCCCAGTCATTTGAGCGCATCCACCGCTCCAACCTGGTCGGCATGGGCGTTCTGCCGCTGGTGTTCGAAGAGGGAACATCCTGGGAATCGCTCGATCTTGACGGCAGCGAAGAAGTGACCATCCACGGCCTTACCGATATCGTGCCACGCCAGACCCTGGAAGCCGGCATCCGTTTCTCCGACGGGCGAGAAATCAACGTGCCGCTGACCTGCCGCATCGATACCGATGATGAGCTCGACTATTTCCGCAATGGCGGCATTTTGCACTATGTGCTGCGCAATCTGGCCGAAGCTGCCTGAAGCGAGGCGGTATTTCTGGCGCCCGGTGGAGGCGGCGCCGCCTTCCCGCCGGGCGCCAATCGGCCTAACTTGGCTCGCGTGCACCTGGTTGGTGGGTGGATGGCCGATGGTCAGGAGGCTGATCAAGGCAGATCACGTTCGCGCGCGTAACCGGTTCGTGACTTCCGTTGATCTGCCTGGGCCCCTATTTTCCGCCTGCGTTGATAAACAGCAGTCCGCAGCCAAATGAAGATGTTCGGCATACACAAAGCCGCCCTCGCCCTGATTGTGGCGATTATCACGACCTCTCCGGCGCTCGCCGGCGACAAGGTCGTGGTCGAGTTGTTTACCAGCCAGGGCTGTTCGTCCTGCCCGCCGGCGGACGCGCTGATGGGAAAGCTCGCCGAGCGTGATGAACTCATCGTGCTGTCGCTGCCGGTCGACTATTGGGACTTTCTTGGCTGGAAGGACACTCTTGCCGATCCGGCCAATTCCCAGCGCCAGCGCGACTACGCGCGCAATCGCGGCGATTCGCACGTCTACACGCCACAAGTCGTGATTGGCGGTCTGGACCACGCGGTTGGATCAAGCCTCACTCAGATTGAGGACAAGATTGCGGCGGCGCGCAAAGAGCTGGCACGGCACCGTGTCGATATCGCGGTGGCCGAACAGGGCGGCACGATCATTGTCAATATCGAGGGCGATCAGCCCGATGCTGCGGAAGATGCAACGGTTTGGCTGGTGCTCTATCGCAGCGCCATCCCGGTGAAGATCGGGCGCGGAGAGAACACCGGCAATACCATCACCTACTACAATGTGGTGAAGGAAATGACGCCGATCGGTATGTGGCACGGAACGCCCGCCCGTTTCGAGCTGCCGAAGAGCGAGCTGACACGCGGCGAAAGCGATGGCTGTGCGGTGCTGGTCCAGGGCCGCGACACCGGTCCGATCCTCGCCGCGGCACATGTCAGCACCTGGTAACTCTCCGGGCCTTTCCGCCCCTCGCTCAACTTAGCGATTTTGCCATCAGTGCCTGCAGGCGGTTGGTGAAAGCCGCCATGTCGTTCGGCTTTTCGCCATCGGCGATTAGCGCACAGTCCAGCAGCATCCTGGCTGCATCCTTCGCAGGCTCGGACTGGCCGGCAACCACGGTCTGGGTCATTACGCCGATCAGCTTGTGGCGGGGATTGATTTCCAGCACCGGCGCTGTTCGCTCACCGCCCTGGCGCTCACCAAGAATGCGCTCCAGAGTGCGGTCAAGACCGCCATCGGCGGCAACGAGGCAGGCCGCGCTTTCAACAAGCCGCTCTGAGACGCGCACGTCGCTGACCGCGTCGCCGAGGGTTTGTTTGAGGAAAGCGATGGTGCTTGCCACATCCGCCGGGCGCGGCGCCTCTGTGGTCTCGTTTTCACCCTCATCCTCTTCGCTGTCGGTGCGGTCGATCCCGGCCAGATCGTCAGCGCCCTGGGCGATGGATTTGAAGGGCTTTCCTTCATAGCCCATCACCGCCTGGGTCCAGAAGCTGTCGACCGGATCGGTCAGCAGCAGGACTTCGATGCCGCGGGCGCGAAAGCCTTCCAGTTGAGGGCTTGCCTTGAGCGCTTCGGCATCCTCTCCGGTCATGTAGTAGATGGTCGTCTGGTTGGGTCTCAGATCGGCGATATAGTCCTTGAGTGTGCGCAGGTCCCCGCCGGCGGTTGAGCGGAAACGCAAGAGCTCGAGCAGATCATCGCGGCGCTCATAATCTTCATAGAGCCCTTCCTTGATCACCGCACCGAAGGCCTCCCAAAGCTTGGCAAATTCCTCCGGCTCGTCTTCGGCCTGTTTGGCAAGTGTGGAGAGCACGCGATTGGTCACGGCCTTCTTGATCGCGGCGGCGACCGGATTGTCCTGCAACATGTCGCGGCTGATGGTGAGCGGCATATCGGCCGAATCAACCACCCCGCGCACAAACCGCAGATAGGCCGGCAGGATCTCGGCCTGTTCGGTGATCAGAACCCGCCGGACATAGAGCTTGATGCGCGCGGTGCGCGATGGATCGAACAGATCGAATGGCCGCGTTGCGGGCACGAACAACAGCACGTCATATTCGTGACGGCCTTCGGCCTTGTAGTGAATGGTGAGTGCCGGGTCATCGAATATCCCCGACAGGGCGCCGAAGAACTCCTTGTATTGTTCCTCGGTGATGTCCGATTTGGGGCGCGACCACAGGGCGCTGGCCGAATTGGCCCTGGTGGCTTCGCCGCGGGCCTTGTCCTTGACCTCGACGATATCGATGGGAAACGGCACATGGTCGGAGTGGGTCTTGACGATATGGGTGAGGCGATTGACGTCGCAGAATTCATCCATGCCGTCGCGCAGCTTCAAGGTTACCCTGGTGCCGCGCTCCACGGCCGCCCCGGCCGCGGCCGGCTCGATTGTGTAGGCTCCAGTGCCGTCAGAAGCCCAGGTCCAGCACTCCTTGCCGCCGGCGCGTTTGGACGTGACCTCAACGTGATTTGCAACAATGAAGGCCGAATAAAAGCCGATCCCGAACTGGCCGACCTGGGCGGTGGCGCTGTCGGAACTGCCGGCTTCTTCCATGAAGGCGCGGGTTCCCGATTTGGCAATGGTGCCCAGATTCTCGATCAGTTCGTCACGGCTCATGCCGATGCCATTGTCGGTGATCTCTATGGCTGTCGTGTCGGCATTGGCGAGGATTTCGATCTTCAGTTCGGACTCACCGCCAAGCAACTGGCTGTCGCTGAGCGCCAGATAGCGCAGCTTGTCGCAGGCGTCCGATGCGTTGGAGATCAACTCGCGCAGAAAAACCTCGCGGTCGGCGTAGACTGAGTGAACAAGGATTTCCAGGAGTCGGGCCACTTCGGCGCCGAATTGATGCCGTTCAGGGCCTGTAGCTGTTTTCTTCTTTGTCGCCATTTTCACAAATCTGTCAGTGCGAAATTGTTCCAGGACAAAGGGCGCGTATTCGGACCCTTCGATCTTGAAGCAAGATATCGACTGAGACGGGCGATCAATCAAGATCCCGGTGGGCGGAATCTGGCATGCGCACAGTTCGCCCACCGGGAATTGGGACCATGGGAAGGGAACGTAACCTCGGTGGGCTGGGGGGCTGTCAATCCGTGGCCCGGTCCATTTGGTCCCTTGGGGGAAGCATATTGGACGCCGGTAAAGCGGCGTGGCGTAGGCCAAATTGGGGCAATCTGGTGAAAATTGCTGCCTGCAGCGACGAACTGCGACACAGCTGACTGGCGCCGCGGGTTAAGATGTTCATCGTCAAATTGTCGCAAAAGGGTTGCATTGCCGCGCGGACCGCGATCTCATTCAACAAGATCAAACAGGGAGGCTCAATTGAGCGACACCGAACCCATAGAATTTCCGCTGGCTGCGCGCCGTGGACGACACAACCCGCCGCAGCCAGACCGGCGCCAGCGCTCCGAGCCGCGCTATGTTTCATTCACCAGGCCCGAACTCAATCAAATTCTTTCGCTTTACGGACGCCAGGTCGCAGCCGGTGAATGGCGCGATTACGCGATCGATACGCTTGCTGACCGGGCGGTGTTTTCCATCTTCCGCCGCTCCAGCGAAGCACCGCTTTACAGGATCGAGAAATCGCCAAAACTGGCGCGCCGCCAGGGTGCGTTCATGGTGGTGGCGGCGACCGGCCTCATCTTGAAACGCGGCCATGAATTGAAAAACGTTCTGAAAGTACTCGATCGCGAGCGCAAGCTTGCCGCGGTGGGCTAGCAAGGTTCGCTGGACCCGCGATTTCAGGGTGTGAAATGCAAACAGCCCGGCTCGAAAGCCGGGCTGTTTTTATTCCGATCGAAATCGGGTCTGTTCACTACTCGCGGTTGCCGAACAGCGACAGCAGCATGATGAACAGGTTGATGAAGTCGAGATACAGCCTGAGCGCACCCATGATCGCCTTGCGGCCTGCGACCAGCTGCGAATCGCCCTCGAAATACATCTCCTTGATCTGCTGGGTGTCGTAGGCCGTGAGGCCGGCGAACACCAGGACACCAATAACGGAGATCGCGAACTGCATCGCCGAGGAGGCGAGGAAGATGTTCACGATCGAGGCCAGAATGATGCCGATCAGGCCCATGAACAGGAACGAGCCCCAACCGGACAGATCCTTGCTGGTGGTGTAGCCATAAAGGCTGAGGGCGCCGAACGATGCGGCTGTCACCAGAAAGACGCGGGTGATGCTGGTGCCGGTATAGGCAAGGAAAATGTAGGACAGTGAAAGTCCCATAAGCGCTGAAAACACCCAGAAGGCGATTTGCGCGCCGCTGGTGCTCATCTTGTGCACGCGGGCGGATAGCAGAAACACCATGCCCAGCGGTGCAAGCATCACGACCCAGATCAGCGGTGTCTGGGCGATCGCGATGTAAAGCCCGGAAGCGGCGGCGAAATAGGCCACAACACCAGTGATCGCCAGGCCGACCGCCATGTAGTTGTAAACGCGCAGCATATAGGCGCGCAGACCCTCATCGATGTCTGCCCTTGCTGCTGTTTGGCCTGAGGCCCTGCCGAGGACCCGAGGTTCGAATTCTGCCATTTGTGTCATCCCTTGTGAGCGAAGCTACACTTGTGGCCAATATGGTTGGACTTGGCCGTCAAAACAACCCATTGAATAATCTATGGTGAGCGAAGAATTGGCGCCGCCTTGGCACCGAGCGCGGCCCAGGTGCCGATAAACCCTACCACAACCGTCGCGATCACGCCCAATAAGATGATTGAGAGCGCGACACTGGCGAAAAAGCTGAAATCCACATTCATCGCCTCGACGGTGACGAAATAGGCCGCCAGCGAGCCTGCAAACACCGCAAAAATGGCTGTCAGCAGCCCCAAAACGGCGAATTCGGCCAGATACGCGCCCATGACCGCCAGGCGCGTGGCGCCAAATGTCTTCAGGACAACCGCATCGTAAATGCGCGCCCGCCTGCCGGCAGCGATGGCCCCACCCAGCACCAGCGCGCCGGTGGTAATCGCGACCGTTCCGGCGGCCCTGATTGCCAGCATCAGGTTTTCCAAGAGCGATCCCACCGCTTCCAGCGCGTCCTTGACCCTGATTGTGGTCACGCCCGGAAGCTCGGTGGCGACTCGGTGAATGAGCTCGCCCTCCCGGTCCGCGTCCATGGCCACGCTGGCAAGAAAGGCATGGGGCGCTGCCTCGATCGCACCGGGCGAGAACACCATGACGAAATTGACGTTGAGGCTGCGCCAGTTGATGTCGCGGGTCGATGCGATGCGCGCCTTGATGTCGCGTCCCAGAACATTGACGGTGACGGTGTCGCCAATTTCAAGCCCGAGTCCTCGTGCCGGCTCGTCGGCGAATGAAACCAGCTGCTCGCCTTCATAATCCTCGGGCCACCACTCGCCGCTGACGATCTTGGTTCCCTCCGGCGGTGCACCGGCAAAAGTGATGCCGCGGTCGCCGCGCAGCACCCACCCGTCGGATTCAGGTTTGACTTCGGACGAGGGCACATCGTTGACCTTGACGATGTGGCCTCTCAGCATCGGCACCTTGGTGATTTCGTGCACGCCGGAGGTGTCGGCTATAAGCCCGTCAAATTCGGCCACATCGGCGTTTTGCACATCGAGGAAGAAGAACGAGGGCGCGCGCTCGGGCAGTTCGCTCGTCAGTTCGCGCTGAAGATTGGCGTCGATCTGACCGACCATGACGAACAATGTGAGCCCAAGTCCCAGTGACAGCACGACGCCGGGGGTGGCCGAGCCGGGCCGGGCGAGGTTGGCAAGGCCCAGTTTCAATGTCGCATTGCGCGGCCGCGGGGCGCGGCGCATCGCCCACATGAGCGCGCGTCCAAGCCCGAGCAGGGCGGCAAAGCTCAAGGCCGCGCCGGCGACATAAATGGCGGCGAACTGGCGGTCATGGGCGGAGACCACCACCAGAGCTGCCAGGAGCAGAGCCGATGCGGCCATGGCGGTAATAATCCTGGCGCGCGGGCGGGCGCTGGAGGGTGCGACGATGTCTCTGAAAAGCGCCGCCGGCGCGATTTCCTGGGCCCGCCCCAGCGGCCACAGCGAAAAGGTGACGGCGGTCAAAACCCCGCTGGCAGCAGCAAAGCCGAGCGGCTCGGCATATAGGCCGACTTTCAGCGGCAGCGGGATGATTTCAGAAAGCGCGGTCTCCAGAACGAACGGGATCGCGGTGCCGACGATGAGGCCAAGAGTGACGCCAAGAGCGGCGAGGATCATGACCTCAATGAAATAAACCCGGAACACCAGAGCGGCGGGAGAGCCGAGGCACTTCAATGTCGCGATGATGCGTGACTTGTCACCAAGATAGGCGGCGGTGGCATTGGCAACACCGACCCCGCCAACGATCAGCGCCGTGAGGCTGATCAGGGTTAGAAATAATGTCAGCCGCTCCAGGAAGCGCTCGATGCCGGGATTGGCGCGCTCGCGGGTGCGTATCCGCCATCCCTCCGGCTCAAGGCGCTGTTCGGCAAGTTCAACGAAACTGCCAAGCCCGCCTGCCTCGGCGCTCGTGCCCGATGCGTCATCCAATGCAAGCCGATAGGTCCAGCGCACCAGGCTGCCGGGCCGTATCAGCCCGCTTGCCTCAAGCGCCTGTTTCGACATCAACACCCGTGGGCCGAAGGCGAGGCTGTTGGCCAGACGGTCGGGTTCAGAGTCAATCAGCGCGGCAATCTTGTAGTCAGCTTCACCAATTGCGATCGTATCGCCAAGGTCCAACTGCAAACGCGTGGTGAG
>CAJHXO010000331.1_pt1 | contig 27545 bp, 23 predicted proteins | sample 9198491 | NCBI WGS metagenome assembly CAJHXO01 (sample SAMEA7708296, study PRJEB35096) | sediment metagenome | biome: marine neritic benthic zone biome [ENVO:01000025]; feature: sediment [ENVO:00002007]; material: shallow marine sediment [ENVO:03000034] sea grass bed [ENVO_01000059] ...
AGGATACGCCATGACGCGGCGGCCGATTGTAGCCGATTATATGGCGACCGACTTGGTGACGCTGTCACCGGAGATGGAAATCAACCGCGCCACGGCGATTTTGCTTGAGAAGCACTATTCTGGCGCGCCGGTTATCGACGGCGCGATGAAGCTCGTCGGCGTGCTCTCCAAGAAGGATTGCCTGCGTGCCGCGCTCAACGCCAGCTACCATCAGGAATGGGGCGGCTCGGTGGCCAACTATATGAGCGCCGACGTCGAGACGCTCGATGCCGATCTCGATCTCGTGCAGGCGGCGGACCGGTTCCTGAAAAGCAACTATCGCCGCTTTCCGGTCATGCGCGAAGGCCGCCTCGTCGGCCAGATCAGTCGCGCCGACCTGCTGAAGGCGATCGCTGAGCAGTGGAATGCGGATCGGAATGGCTGATAACATTCCGTGTGGTGCGATGAGCGGCCATTCCGAAATCTGCAATGCGAACTCCCGTTTCGCAGGAGGCCTCTCAATCGGCTTCACCGACCCTTCGCAATGCGCCTTGCGTAAGAATCGGCCCGACCACTTCGAACACAATTGCGGTGCCGATCGTCACCGCCAACAGTGTCTCCCCAAGATCGGGGAAATGAACGGCCGCGACAAGAGCCATGCCCAGCGCCACGCCAGCCTGAGGAATGAGAGCGAGACCAATCCAACGCCGGTGCAGAACAGGAGCGTCTGCTACTATTCCGCCGATCCAACCGCCGAGCACGCGCGCGAGGGTGCGCAGAACAACGTAGGCAAGGCCGATCAGGCCGATATCGTAGAGGCTGTCCAGGCGCAGAGAAGCACCGGCGAGGACGAAGAAAAACACCATGAAGGGCCATTCAATATGTTCGATCTCATGAAAAGGCCGGCTGTGGTGTCTTGCCAGGTTCACGACGATCGCTCCGGCAACCATTCCGGCCAAGAGAAAAGAGACCTCAAGCCAAATCGCCAGTCCGGCGCATAGAAAAACAAGGCCGAGCGCCTCGGCCTGCATCGGCTCACCCGGCTTGAGCCGACCGGTGAGAAACGCCGCCGGCAGCCCAACAGCGGCTCCGACCGCCAATGAACCGCCAAATTCCCACAAGCCATGCCCCAAAATTGCGAGAGTCCCATCGCCGGCGATGGCTTTTGCCAAAGCAAGCAACAGGCTGAAAACAACAAGTCCCCATGCGTCGTCCACCGCCACGATTGCCAGCAGAGTATCCGTAAAGGGGCCTTTCGCCCGCGTCTGCCGCACAACATCCTGAGTCGCAGCCGGAGCAGTCGCTGTCGCTATCCCGGCGAGCAAGATCGCCATGACGACCGGGGTTCCGATCGCGATCAGGCCAATGCCGACAAGGAGTGACGTCAGGATTACAACCGTGAGCGAGACCGCAAGTATCGTCTTGCCATGGCTGCTCAATGCGGCGAACGAGAGCTTGCCACCGAGAAGAAACGCAACCATCGTCAAGGCCACGGACGCAAGAAACTCATACCAATCCTGAAACGCCCTCGGCAGCAAATCGAGCCCGGAGGGACCGGCGGCGACGCCAAACAGGATCAGAAGGGTAACGCGCGGCAGGCGCGTCCTGCGGCCGATCTCATCAATCACAAAGCCGACAAACAACAGCCCGCCGAGCGCAAGAAATAGGACGTGCAAATCCATCTGGAATGTTCAGCCCTTTGATGCTGCCAGAACTAACAATACTCCTATTTTCCCAAGCAGGGTATTCTGCACCACTACGGAGGTTGAAACGCATTGTTTCGAGAGACGGCTGCCGGTTCAACAACCGGGCGGATAATTCGCATCAGCCGTTCCGACGACGAGAGGAGACGATGGCCTGAGTGTCCTTGCCATGAGCACCTCTGAATTCCCTCCCGCCGGTCTGGCGATGTTCCCGGCAGCACTTACAAAGGAACCGGGCGGCCTTACCGTGGGAGGTTGGTATACTGTTGTGGTAATTCAGGAAGTTGGTGCGGTCGCGTGCCGGACAGACGAATGTCCTTGAGCAACATATTGTCGATCGTCGCAATCGCTGCCGCGATCTATGCCGTGGTGCTCCTTGCGCTGTTCGTCTTTCAGTCGCGGCTTGTCTATTTCCCGAATATGCCATCGCGCGCCATCGGCCCCGGTCCGGACAGCATCGGGCTTGCTTACGAGCCTGTAGAAATCATTACCGAAGACGGAATAAAGCTCGACGCATGGTACGTACCCGCACAAGAGCCGCGCGGTGTTGTTCTGTTTTTTCACGGCAATGCCGGGAATATTTCCCACCGGCTGGAATCGCTGAATATCTTCTATGACCTGAATCTCGACACGCTGATTTTTGACTACCGCGGCTACGGCCGAAGCGACGGCGCAGTCTCCGAGCGGGGCACCTATCGCGACGGTGAGGCGGCATGGCGCTATTTGACCGAAAACCGCGGTATCCCTGCCGCGGAGATCGTTCTTTTTGGCCGTTCGCTCGGCGCCGCCGTCGCGGCTTATATGGCGAGCCGACATAAGCCCGGCGCGCTGATTGTTGAGAGCGGTTTCGTCTCCGTGCCTGACATGGCAGCCGCACTTTACCCCTGGCTGCCGGCGCGGCGGCTGGCGCGTATCAAATATCCGACCGGCGAATATCTCCAGGCGGTTTCCTGCCCGGTGCTCATCGTTCACAGCCGTGACGACGAAATCATCCCGTTCCAACAGGGGCGGAAGCTTTTTGAACTCGCTCGCGAGCCAAAACATTTCCTAGAACTTCGCGGCGATCACAATGGCGGCTTTTTAATCAGCGGCCGGCGCTATCTCGATGGCCTGGATAATTTCCTGGCGGACTCACTGGGCAAATGAGAGGTTGCAGCCAACCGCGATCAAGGATCACCTGGCGCCGATATGAGGCGATTTGCGGCCAGTAGAGCAAGCGCTTTGGCCCGGTCAAGAGAAGGTGCGACGGCCATGAAATGCAGGCCGCTGCCGCGTTCCAGGCCCATTGTCGTCAGAAGGATAATGCCCTCCCCACCTGACTTTACGTCGTAACGCAGCCCGGTCAGGATTTGCTGGATTTCCGCAAAGGCGCGCTTTGGCATCTTAAAGCCCTCCTGCTGCACGATAACGTAACTGCCCTGGAACGCCGCGCCGAACAGCCGGTTTGCCAATGTCATCGGTAAGGACACGCCGCCCCAGCGGCCGTTGCATTCAATCCAGTGCACATCACCATCTGCGGCTGACGGGCCTTTGATGATGGCATCGAAACTGCAGCGGCCAAAATAGCCGAGCCGCTGAAAGACCAGCGCCAGCTTGACCGCGTCGCACGCCAGCCGCGCCATCAGATTCTCGGGCATGCTGGCCGGAACCGCGCCGGTAAATGCCCCGACCGGCCCCTCGACGATCTGCTCAAAGATGCCTTCCACGACCGGTTCGCCGTCTTCCGGCAGCGAGATCCAGACCTGCACGGAGGGTGATGACACGATCGGCTCATCCCACACCTCGACCAGAAGCGGATAACGGCCGCGCCAGCCCAGAGCAGCAAGTAGGCCAAGCAACCGGTCGCGTACTGATACAAGCGGCATGTTGCGGATCAAGGCCGACTGGATGGCGAGATTGCCAGCCGATCCGGCGCTGTCTGGGATCTTGACCACCAGCTTGTCCTGGCTTTCCGCCAGACGCATGACGAGGCCGGCCAGCGCCGCGGGGCCGAAGGCACGACGGGTCAGCGGCAGCTTGTGCGGCCCCAGAATACGGGTAACGCAATCGGTGAACCAGAGCTTGTCGTTCACCCGCCGCGACAACCGTGGCGGTGGGCCGCAGACGAAAAGCTCGGCGCCACTCTGCTGCGCGAGCGCTTGCGCCAGTTTCCAGGTATGGCCAGTTGTTAAATGCGACACGATCGACAGCGATCCCGACGTATATGCGGCTTGCATAAGACAGTCGAAGACTGCTGATTGCTGCAGGCAGCGCTTGGCCAGGGGCACAGCAGCGGGATCCGCCGTGCCGTCAGCGACGATAACCTGCAGCGATCCGATCTCGAGGACACCCCTGAGATAGGCCTCGAATTCGCAGTTGCGATTGCCGCTGAGGATGAGAATATCGCGATCGTGCGCTAACAGGGCAATTCGGTATTCGTAGGCCGGCTCGTGCCGTTCGGGCAGCAGCGGGATCTCGCTCAAGTCGCCGATCAGCGCCTTCGGCCCGGGCCCAAGTCCTGGCCGGACCCTAGGGCCGAACGCATCGGTCATTGCCAGCGCCGGTTCGTCGGCCAGAAGGTCGTCGGCAATCGTCGCAAGCCGCGCCTTCTCGGCCTTGGTGATTTCCACCGGGATTCGCTCAAGGATCGGGATGGCGCCGGCAGGCGGACCGGGATTCAATCTACTTTTTTTCCTGATCGATTTGAGCATCATGCGTCCACCGTTTCTCGGGCGGATGGCGGGCCTCCGGCCTTACGCATTTGCCCTAGCGGCACGCCGACGATCTTGCGCACTGTGACCGGTTGAAGCGGTTACCGCCTTGATCCAGATCATCACGAGCGCCGCGCCATGCACTATGATATCCATGGTCCAGAAACAGGTGAAACCGGAAACAAGCGAGATGTGCCGGTTATATGCCTTGCGCGCCAGCGAGCCGACACGGGTTGAATGCAGCCTCGTGCATGAGCAAAACGCGCTGATGGCGCAAAGCCGTGGCGACGAAGAAGGGTTGATGCACGGCCATGGCTGGGGTGTCGCCGATTACCCTGACGGTGTGCCGCTGGTTGAACGGCAGACGTGGGCTGCCTACAAAGGCGAACATTTCGCCAAGAAGGCGGCGCGTGTCTATGCTAAAACTGTGGTCGCACATGTAAGGCGCGCGACTGTCGGGCCACCGGCAATGGAAAACACCCACCCGTTCGTCCATGGCCGCTGGATCTTTGCCCATAACGGCACGGTCCCGAACTTCTCGGCGGTCCGCGACCTGATGATAGATGACATCGATCCGGCCAACCGCGCGGATATTCACGGCACGACCGACAGCGAGCATGTTTTCCACTATCTGATGTCACTATGGGCGGCCAACCCGCAGACCGACCTGCTTGAAACATTGCGCATCGGCCTGAACCAAGTTGCCGACTGGTGCCGGAGCATCGACGCCGACGCTCCAATCGGCCTGAATGTCATCCTGACCGATGGCGATAGCGTTGTCGGCTCGCGTCTGGGCCGCTCGCTCTGGTTTTTGGAGCGCAGCGGCGTTTTCACCTGTGACATCTGCGGCAAGTCGCACACGCATCACGATCCGAAGGTCGCCTATCGCTCCGCCGAGGTGGCGTCTGAGCGCATTACATCGGAACCGGGCTGGAAAGGCGTTCCTGAAGCGTCGGTTTTCAGTATCGATCGTGATTACCGTTTCCGGTTCCTGCCCCTGGAGGCGGAAATGGCCGGAAAGGATGATGCCGTCCAAACGGCACGGAGAGCAGTTAAATGAGTGAAATGCAGGTGTTTGCCCTCAACCAGTCGGCCGCCTTCGGCGAAGCCGTCGCCAAGGCCCTCGGCGGGCCGCTGGCCGAGCATGAGGAAAGGGAATTTGAGGACGGCGAGCACAAGACGCGGCCGCTGCAAAGCGTGCGCGGCCATGATGTCTATGTCATCCATAGCCTTTATGGCGGGCCGGACGGATCGGTCAATGACAAGCTCTGCCGGCTTTTGTTTTTTGTCGGCGCGCTGCGCGACAATGGCGCCGCCCGCGTTACGGCAGTCACGCCCTACCTTGCTTATGGCCGCAAAGATCGCCGCACCAAGCCGCGCGATCCGCTGACGACACGATATATGGCGATGGTGTTTGAGGCGGTCGGAACCGACCGGGTGATCACCCTTGATGTACACAATCTCGCGGCCTTCCAGAATGCCTGGCGCTGCGAAACTGTGCATCTGGATAGCCGCCGGCTGTTCGCAGAACGGGCAGTGGCACTTGTCGGCGATGCGCCTGTCGTTGTCGCCTCGCCGGACCCTGGTGGCGTCAAGCGCGCGCAGCTCTTCCGCGAAACCCTTGAAGGTGCCCTCAAACGCCCGGTCGATGGCGCGTTCGTCGAAAAACGTCGCAGCGCCGGGGTCGTCTCCGGAGGGCGGCTCAGCGGCGATGTCGCCGGCGCCACTGTGCTGGTCATCGACGATCTGATCAGCACCGGCGGCACAATGGACCGCGCTGCCAGCATATGCCTAGAACAGGGTGCGGTTGAGGTTTACGCCTTCGCCGCCCACGGCTTGTTCACCGGAGCGGCCGACGCGGTCATCACAGAGGGCAATCTGGCGAAGGTTTTCATCACGGATACGGTTCCGCCTTTCCGCCTCGACTCAGACACCGTCAGCCAACGTGTCGAGGTTCTCAGCGCCGCACCGCTTTTTGCCGAGGCGATCTGGCGGTGCCACGAGGGCGGCTCGATCACCCGCCTGCTGGAGGGGTAAGTGCGGCGATCTCGCCGGCGGCGATCTGCAGATAGTCGCTGGCAAGCGGTTTCCATTTTCCCGGCTCTCGCGGCGCCGGATCCAGCAGATGGGCAAGCGAAAGCCGTGCGCGGATACAGGCGCGAAATGCCGTATAGAGCGCGACAAGGCAATCATCGGCGCGTTCGCCGAGCGACCGGGTGCAGCGTTCCATGACCAATGCGCCGATCCACGGTGCACCGAGCCGCCTGCATTCCATGCCGAAAAAGGCGAGTTCGTCGAGCGGATCGATTTGCCGCAGGCTGCGATTGAACTCCAGACAATCGATGATTACCGGCGGGTCGATAAGGCAAACGTGTTCCGGCTTGAGATCACCATGCCCTTCGACGATCCTGCCGGACCGGGCCCGATCCTCCAACAGATTGCGATTGGATCGCAGGGCGGCTTCCATTGCATCCAGAATATCGCGCCGTTCACGGGTCAGATAGCCAAGATCCGGCGTTGCGAGGATCCGGCGCGTCTCTTCATGCTCGGCGATGAAACGGTTCCAATAGGTCTGCGACGACAGATCGGACCGTTCCACGGACCGGTAAAAGCTGATGAGAAGATCAGCGACAGAGTTGACCTTTGCGGTGGTCGCTGTGCCCGCCTCGATCGCCCTGTCGAGCATTTTTCCGTCGGGAAGCCGGCGCATTTCCACCAGCCAATCGACGGTTCGGCCCGAGCCGTTCAGCGCAAGCGAGCCGTCGCGCTCGCAGGTCAACCGGACAACCCTCAGATAGACATCCGGGGCAAGCCGCTGGTTGAGGCGGATCTCCTCGCGACAATTGAATTCACGCGCCTTGAGCGTGCTAAAATCCAGCGTCGGATATCGCACCGGCTTCTTCAGCTTGTAAACGTGGCCGTCGGTCAGGAAGACCCACGACATGTGGGTCTCCTTGGTCTCAACTGATGCGGGGCGGTCGGAATAGATGTCGGGGCGGGCCAGGAATTCGACTTTCTGCCGCGTTGAAATGTCGGTGCAGACGTCCTGTCCTGCCGATTCCACCGCAATTCCCCTTTTCTATTGGCAATCAGGGACCCCTTCGCGGGCCGCGTAATTGACCGGCATCAATGCCGGTGCCAGCGTGATTTGCCAATAGTATCGAACGTTGGCATCTCGCCAAAGACTTGGGAAGGAGCGGCCGGATGACCACGACCGGGAAACGGACAGTCACAGTCGGCGCTAAGAACTTGGAAGGGTTCTTGCGTCTGCCGCAAAACGCCGCCGGTCTCGTCATCTTTGCGCATGGTGCTGGCTCAAGTCGGCTCAGTCCGCGCAACAATTACGTTGCCAACACTTTCATGTCACGCGACCTGGCGACTTTGCTGTTCGATCTGCTGAGCGAAACGGAGGCCCGTGACCGGGCCAATGTCTTCGACATCGAGCTTCTTGCCGGTCGCGTCGTCGATGCGCTGGACTGGGTCAGTGGGCAAGCCGAACTGAAATCCCTGCCGGTCGGCATTTTCGGCGCCAGCACCGGCGCGGCAGCGGCCCTGGTTGCCTCGGCGAATGCACCGCGCGCTGTCTCAGCGGTCGTCTCGCGCGGCGGCAGGCCCGACCTTGCCGGAGAAGCGCTCGGCAAGGTTTTCTGCCCGACGCTTTTGATCGTTGGCGGCGACGACCTGACGGTTCTTGATCTCAACCGCTCGGCGCTGGAAGCGCTGACCTGCGAGAAGCAACTGACCGTGATACCGGACGCCACGCATCTTTTTGAAGAGCCAGGCACGCTGGAACAGGCCGCTGACGCCGCTGCATCCTGGTTCAGCGACCATTTCCGGGCGGCGGATCAATGAAAAGGCGCGGATGCGTTCGTCTGGCTGGGCAGCAACAAGGCAGAGGTGGCAGGCGTGGTGAATACCGGAGATAGTCCGATGAAGAGGAAGCAAGCCGGCAGTACCGGATCCGGCCGCCTTGATACAGATCACCTGAAGCTTTCACTGTCAGAAATTTCACATCGCAATGATCCAGCCGAATTCGATTTTGAAACCACCGATGATCTGACCGATCCCGATGCGGTTCCCGGCCAAGAACGGGCCGTTGACGCGATCGCGTTCGCACTGGCGATGGAACGACCAGGCTACAACCTCTTTGCGATCGGCTCTGAAGGTTTGGGGAAGCGGCGAATTATCGAGGGCTTTCTGCAGGAGAAGGCCAAAACCCGGCCGGTTCCCAAGGAATATTGCTATGTCAACAACTTCAGCGAGCCGCACAAGCCGATTGTACTGCCGGTGCCGGCCGGGCGCGGCTCGGCGTTGAAAGGTGCGATGGCGCGGTTCGTCGTCGACGTGAAGGCGGCGCTGACAGCCGCATTCTCAGGCGAGGAGTACCGCACCGCCGGGCAGGTGATTGAACGCGAGGTGGCGGATCGGCAAAGCGAGGCGATCAAGGCGGTCAAGGAGGAGGCGGATAGACGCGGTATCGCCCTTTTACGGACGCCGCTTGGCTTCGGACTGGCTGCGCTCCGCGACGGGAAAACAATTTCGCCGCAGGAGTTCCAGGACCTGCCGGAGGATGAGCAGCAGAAAATCAAGGACGATACGGAGGAACTGGAGCAGAAGCTGCACGCCGCCCTGCAGAAAATGCCGGTGCTTATCGGCGAAGCGCGGGAAAAAACCAAGGCGCTCAACGAAAAAACCGCGCGTTATGCGGTCGAACATCTGATCGACGCGATCAAGGCGAGGTTCGACGATCTGCCCCAGGTTATCGCTTATCTTGAGAATGTCGAAGGCGATGTCGTCAGCAATGCCGAGACGTTTTTGGCGGCGCCGGAACAGGCGCTTGGCGACACATCGACCTGGTCGGAGGGGCCGACGCTGTTCTGGCGATACCGCGTCAACCTGCTGATCGATCACAGCGAAAATGGCAATGCCCCTGTCGTCTTTGAAGACGAGCCGACCTTTGAACGACTCCTGGGCCGTATCGAGCACCGTTCGGAGAGCGGCACGCTGGTCACCGATTTCAATCTGATCCGGCCCGGAAGCCTGCATAAGGCAAATGGCGGTTATCTGCTGATCGATGTGTTGCGGCTGTTGCGGCAGCCGCTCGCCTGGGATGCACTCAAACGGGTTTTGGAGGCGGGTAAAATCCGCATCGAGACGCTGGCGAGCGCCTTGGGTTTCACCAGCACAACAACCCTGGAACCGGAGCCGGTGCCGTTGGATGTCAAGGTCGTTCTGACCGGCGAGCGCATATTCTATTACCTGCTCTCAACTTACGATCCGGATTTCCAAAACCATTTCAAGGTCATGGCTGACTTCGAAGAGGTCGTCGAACATGGCGACGACGCGCGGCAATCGTTCGTCCGGGCAATCGCCGCCCTGGCGCGGCGCGAAAAACTGAATCCTTTCGACCGTAGCGCCGTGGCGGCGCTTCTCGATTACGCGGCGCGGCAGGCGGAAGACACCCGCAAGCTTTCGGCCGATTTCCAGCGGCTTGGCGACCTGATGCGAGAAGCCGATTTCATCGCCTCGCAATACGGCCATGGCGTTGTTTCCGGCGCTGATATCAAGGCAGCTCGCGCCGCGGAAATTAAGCGCAAAAGCCGGATATCGGAGCGTCTTCAGGAAGCGATGGAGCGCCAGTTGGTCCTGATCGACACGGAGGGCGAGCGGATCGGCCAGGTCAACGGTCTTTCGGTCTTCCAGTTGGGCGACACGACATTTGGCAAGCCGAGCCGGATCACAGCGCGCGTCAGCCTCGGCCGTGGCGATGTCGTCGATATTGAACGCGAGGTGGAACTGGGCGGACCGATTCATTCCAAAGGCGTTTTGATCCTCTCCGGTTATCTGCGGGCGCGCTATGCGCCGCATCATCCGTTGTCGCTGGCCGCCAGTCTTGTCTTCGAGCAATCCTATGGCGGCGTGGAGGGCGACAGCGCATCGGCAGCCGAATTGTTCACGTTGCTTTCGGCGCTGGCCGAAATGCCGATACGGCAATCACTGGCGGTGACCGGATCGGTCAACCAGCATGGCCAGATACAGGTGATTGGCGGCGTCAACGAAAAGATCGAGGGTTTCTTCGATCTGTGCGCCGCTCGTGGACTGACCGGTGAACAGGGCGTGTTGATTCCATCCGGCAACGTTCAACATCTCGTGCTGGACGATCGCGTCCTGGCGGCGGCAGAGGCGGGAAAATTCCATATCTACGGCATAAATTCGATTGACGAGGGCATCGAAATCCTGACCGGTCACTACGCTGGCGCGCCCGATGAAACAAGTCTCTTCCCGGACGGCACGGTCAATGGCCGCGTCCAGGCGCGGCTGTTCGATTTCGCGCAGCGACGACGGGCCTTCGCTCGCGCTATGGCGGACGATCAAGACGAGAAAAGTCCATGACCGACCGGACGGCGATCCTCATCAGGCGGGTTTTCGTCGCCGTACGGCCTATGGACCGGCCGGATGACCTGATTGACATTGCTACGCGCCTGGCGGCCGCGTTTGGAGCGGAGTTGAGCGGTCACTTCGTCAAGGACCGGGATCTGATCAATCTGGCGGCGTTGTCCTTTACACGGCGGATAAGTGTGAAAACAGGCGCGCTGGAAACGCTTGAACCGGACATGATGGAACGTGCGCTCGCCGTTCATGCCGATGCCGCAAAAAAGGCCTTGGCAGCGCGCGCGGCGGCGCGGCAGCTGCAGTGGTCTTTTGAGACGATCACCGCGCCTGTCCTGGAAGCTTTGAGCGGATTGTGCCAGGCACGCGGCCTGGTAGTGGCAACGCTGGAGAACGACAACCACCGGCAAAGCCTTGAAAGCCAGCTCGCAGCACTTGCCGATTCGGTTCCGACCGCGTCTCCCGTGCTTCTGCTTCGGCCCGACCGGGCGCTTTACGGTTCTGTCGTTACAACTGCCGACGAACGCGCCCTGGCCTATGCCGATCGCCTGGCGGAGGAATTCGGCCAGCCGCTGGTCGTGCTTGTCCGCTCTGAAGCGGAACGCGCGAGAGTGACCGAGCAAGCCAGCAATCTGATGACGCCCGCCCGCATCGAACTGGTGGATGCGGTAAATGCAAAACCGCCTGACCTGTTCGCCTGCGGCCTATTGGTAATCGGACGGCACAACATCGCTGATTATGCCGCGCTCGGCGAACAGACTGGTTGTCATATTTTCGTCACCGACGAACCTTGAAGCGCTGTGGCTGTTGATGAAAGAGAGGCAGACACTGATGCAGAACAAGTCTCAAGACAAGCTTCCCGCGGTTTCACAGCGCGCCAGAAACATTGTGATTTCCGGGATCAAGGAAATGGCGATGCGCGCGACGAAAATCGAAGACGTCGCGTCGCTCACTTGGGGTTTGCCGTCGTTCAGGACGCCTGACCATATCCGGCAGGGCGTCGAACGGCGGCTCGAAAGCGATCCGGATATTGGAAAATATGCGCTGCCCGACGGACTGCCGGAACTGCGTGCCGCCGTCGCCGACGAACATTTCAGGGCGACGGGCGTTGCCGTTGACGGGGATCGCAACGTCATCATCACGGCCGGCAACATGCAAGGCATGAACGCCTTGTTCCACACGACCATCGATCCGGGAGACGAGGTCATCGTTACCGATCCGGGATTTTCCTCTCACATTCAGCAGATCCGGCTATGCAATGGTGTGCCTGTCTCATGGCCGCTGGATGAGGGCGCAGGCTGGCAACTCGACCTGGAAACGCTTCCCGGCCTCATTACCGAAAGGACCAGGGCGATCGTCCTGGTGACGCCGTCGAATCCGACCGGCAAGATTTTCACCGAAGACCAGCTGCGCCGGATCGGCGACATTGCCCGAAACCACGGCCTGCTCATCCTGCTTGACGACCCCTATCACCATTTCACCTATGAGAACCGGTCGCGATATTTCAATCTTGCCTCGCTGCCGGAATTCAACAGCCATGTCGCGTATCTTTTCACGTTTTCCAAGGCGCATGCGATGAGTGGCTGGCGGCTGGGTTATATGGTCGTGTCGGAAGCGCTGAAAAAGCAAGTCCTGAAGATCCACGACGCCACCATAATCTGCGCCCCGCGTATTTCGCAGGTTGCCGGATTGATTGCATTGAGCGAAGGTCCGGCACATGTCGCCGCATTCGAAAAGATCCTTGGCCAGCGGCGGGATCTGATCTGCGAACGCCTCGACCGCGTGCCCCATGTCTTTGACTACGTAAAGCCGGAAGGCGCATATTATGTCTTTCCCCGGATTGTCACGGCCCACGAGACATCGCAGGAATTCTCGATCAAGTTACTGGAAGAAGCCCGCGTTTGCGTCACGCCCGGCACGGCATTTGGCGCGGCCGGCGAGCATCATGTCAGAATGGCGTTTTGCGTCTCCGAGGACATGATTAACTTGGCCTTCGATCGCATCGAGCGGCATTTTCCGAAATAAAAGGTCGATCCTGTTAATCGGCCCGCGCCCGACAGGGTGTTCCGCTGCCGCGCGATCCTAGTGCGGCCGATTCCCGGACGACCACCGGCGCGTCGACATGGCCTTGCGGACGCGCTGCTCGGCAAGCGCCAGCGCCGCCTCCCGCGGCTTTGCGCCGGAGACCTTCGCTGCCTCCAGCACCTCTTTAGTGTTGCGCGTGATTTTCTCCTCGATTGCCTCAAAGGCAGCGGCCTCAGAGCCGCCGTGGAACTCGACCGCGGCGCAAATCACGCCGCCGGCATTGGCGATGAAATCGGGTACCACCAGCACGCCGCGTTCATGCAAGTAGCGCTCTGCCGCCTCGGTAGCAGGGATGTTCGCGCCCTCAAGGATGATCCTGGCCTTGACCTGCTCGACATTCCCTTCATGCAACACGTCCGGGCGGGCGGCCGGGACCCAGATGTCGCAGTCGACGCCGATGATCGCCTCGCGATCTTGTTTCTCACCTTCAGTCGCGTCGGTGAGCCGTTTGCCGTCCGCTTTCAGTGCAACAAGAGCCCCTATTTCCAAGCCGTTCGGATCAGAGAGGGTGCCGGCGGAATCGGCGGCGGCGACCAGAACCGCCCCCTGCTCGGCAAGGAAGCGCGCCGCGTGTTGGCCGACCGCGCCGAAGCCCTGAACCGCGACGCGGGCGCCACTCAAATCGAGACCGCAATAATCCTTGGCCACATTGGCGGCCGCCGCAAGGCCGAAGCCCGTCGCACCGATCTCGTCGAGCGGAATACCGCCGATCTCGCGCGGCAGGCCGGCGGCACGACCGATCTCGTCCCTTACCCAGCCCATGCATTGCTCGTCGGTGCCCATGTCGGGCCCCGGAATATAGTCGGCAATGTCGCCGATCGCACCGGCAAAGGCGCGCATGACCAGTTCCTTCTCGGAAGCCGGCATGGAGGGGTGGGCAAAGACCACCGACTTGCCGCCGCCGTGCGGCAACCCGGCCGCGGCGTTCTTCAAGGTCATGGCGCGCGCCAGGCGAACGCACTCTTCAAGACTGACATCGGGCGCCATGCGCGTGCCGCCAATCGATGGCCCTGCCGCCACGTTGTCGACGACAAGAATTGCCTTCAGATCAAGACCCGGCTCGTAGATATGGAGGATCTTTTGTGGACCGAGATCATCGGCAAATCGAAAGACTGTATCCGTCATCGTCCGTCTCCTGCTTGACGACCGCTTTAGCCCGCCGTTTCAAGGTCGGCGATCACGGCCGCGAGAAACTGCGCAGCTTCGCCGCCCGTCACGACGCGATGATCAAAGCTCAGGGAAAGCGGAAGAAACGGCTTCTCGACGGCTTTGCCGCCTTCGACCATCGGTTTTGGCGTGATCCTGCCGGCGCCAAGGATCGCGACCTGCGGTGGTACGATGACGAGCGTCGCGAAACGCCCGCCAATCGGCCCGAAATTGGATAGCGTGATGGTGGCATCCCTAAAGGTCTCCAGAGGCGCAGACCGGTTTTGTGTCGACTCCACAAGCGCCCCCAGAGCTGTTTCGATCTCCGCAAGGTCAAGGTGCCCGGCATTTTGCAAGACCGGGACGAGCAGCCCGTCCGGCGTATCGACGGCGATGCCGATATTGACATTGCGGTGCAACAGCCGGCCGCCCTGCTCCGGATCGTACCAGACGTTCAGCGCCTCCTCCGCCTTGCAGCCGGCAACAACGGCATGGACCAGGCGCGCCATGACTGAAGTGGAGGCCGGCCAATCCGCCAGACAGGCTTCATCGATCACCGTTGCCGGCACGACGCTGGCACCAGCAATTGCCATGTTCCTGGCCATGGTCCGGCGTAGCCGCCGCAAGGGCTGCCAATCATTCGCGCCGCCGGCTGCGGTCGTCTCGACATCCGCCCGGGTGATCTCGCCGCGGTCACCGCTCGGCTTGACAGTGGTCAGATCGACGCCGAGTTTTTTCGCCAGAGCCCGGATCGCCGGCGCCGCCTTGATGCTGCGCGCCGGTTCGGTCGGAGGCTGCGGCTTGGGAGCCGTCGCTGTTGTTTTTTCCAGCTCGCCAACAATGGCGCCGCTATCGGCAACGGCCTCCGTTTCAAATTCGACAAGCGGCGCGCCGACCTCAATGATATCGCCGATTTCAGCGTGCAGGGACTTGATCCGGCCCGATTGCGGCGACGGGATCTCAACCACGGCCTTGTCCGTCTCGACCGCCAGGAGAGGCTGATTGGCGGTCACATGATCGCCGGCGCCGACATGCCAGGTGACGATCTCGGCATCGGCCAGCCCCTCGCCCAGATCCGGAAGCTTGAATACGGTCATCTGTAGTCCATCACACGTTCCGCCGCCGCCAGAATGCGATCGGTTGACGGCATGTAGTGTTCTTCCAGGCGCGGCAACGGCATGACGGTATCGTAGCCGGCAACGCGCGTAACAGGAGCCAGCAGGCCCAACAGGCCTTGATCGGCAAGCCGAGCGGCAATCTCGCCACCAAAGCCTCCGGTCAGCGGCGCCTCGTGAACGATGACGCAGCGGCCGGCGCGGCCAACCGACTCCAATATCGGTGCCATATCCAGCGGCTTCAGCGTGGCAACGTCGATCACCGCGCATTCGGTGCCGGCTTCAGCGAGGCGGTCGGCGGCTTCCAGCGTCTCCTTGAGCATCGCCCCCCAGGTGACCAGCGTAACATCGTCGCCTTCACGCAGAACGAAGGGCTGGTCGAGCGGCAGGGCTTCGCCGCTGTCGGCAACCTCTTCCCGCGGTGCCCGATAGAGCCGTTTCGGCTCCAGAAACACCACCGGGTCGGGATCACGGATGGCCGCGAGCAACAGCCCGTAGGCTCGCGCCGGCGACGACGGGACGACAACGCGCAGACCCGGAATATGGGCAAGCATCGCTTCCATGCTTTCGGAATGATGTTCGGGCGCGTGGATGCCACCACCAAAGGGCGCCCGCATGACCATCGGGCACGTCAACCGCCCTCTGGTGCGGGTCCGAAGACGCGAAGCATGGTTCACGAGTTGGTCGATGGCCGGATAGAGAAAACCCATAAACTGAATCTCCGCCACCGGCCGCATGTGCTGGGCGGCGAGACCGACCGAAATGCCGGCGATCATCGCTTCGGCGAGCGGCGTGTCGCGGACGCGCTCGGATCCGAAGCGATCGATCAGACCGTCGGTGACGCGAAAAACACCGCCGTCGCGGCCGACATCCTCACCAAGCACGAGAACCATTTCGTCGTCGGCCATGGCGCGGGCAAGCGCGAGATTGAGCGCTTCGACCATCGAAAGCTCAGCCATCGCCGCCATCCTTGCCGGTCAGCTCCGCACGCTGGCCGGCCAATGCCGGCGGCAATGACGCATGAAGTTGGTCGAACATCGCCGCGGGCTCTTGCGCCTCGGTCGCAAGATAGGCCTCGACCGCCGTATCGACATTTTCCCTTACCTCAGTCAGCAGCTCTTCTTCTTCGTCCTTCGACCAGCCGTGCTCAGCGGTCAGAAAAGCGCGCAGGCGGGCGATCGGCTCTTCCTGCCAATGCGTGCCGACCTCAGCGTCGTCCCGGTAGCGGCTCGCGTCATCAACGGTCGTGTGGTCGCCAAGCCGGTAGGTGACCGCCTCAATCAGGCTCGGCTCATGGTCGCGGCGCGCTTTGTCCAGAGCCTCCCCGACGACTTCACGCACAGCAACAGCATCATTGCCGTCGACCTGAACACCCTGGATCCCGGCGGCGACGCCCTTGATAGCGAGCGTGTCAGATCGCGTCTGTACAGCGCGCGGAACAGAGATGGCCCATTGATTGTTGCTGATCAGAAAGACGCATGGCACCTGCCAGACACCGGCGACATTCAAGGCTTCGTAAAAATCACCCTTCGACGTCGCACCGTCTCCGAAAATGCACAGCGCGGCGCGTTTTTCTTGCCGCATCTTGATCGCCAATGCTGCGCCAACGGCGTGCGGTATGTGACTGGCCACGGGGATGTTGACCGGGAAATCTTCACGCGGTTCGGCAAAGTCGCTGCCGCGTTCATCGCCGCCCCAAAACAGAAACAGCTCCGTCAGGGTCACACCGCGAGCGATCTGGGCGCCGTGTTCGCGAAACGTCGGCAACAGGATGTCGTCCGGTTGCATTGCTGCCGCTGCGCCGACCGCCACGGCCTCCTGGCCCAAGGAAGAGGCATAGGTGCCAAGACGCCCGGTGCGTTGCAAGGCGATCGCCTGTTCGTCGAAGCTCCGTGTCAGGACCATCAGCCGGTAAAGTGCGGCCATCTCCTTGCGATCGCCGGCAAAACCGGGGAGACCGCCAATTGCCGTTCCGTCCGGCCGCAGATATCGCAGGATTGCGTGGGTCCTGCCGGTTTTCGCCGCCCCGGATACGGTCCTATCCGTCAACCTGAAGCTCCTTTGCCATGATCTCCCGCATCTTGTATTTCTGCACCTTGCCGGTGATGGTCATCGGGAAATCTCCGACGAAACGGATGTAACGCGGGATCTTGAAGTGGGCGAGCTTGCCCTCGCAGAACGACCTGATTTCTTCTTCGCTCGCCTCTTCTCCCTCCTTCAGCTTGATCCAGGCGCAAACCTCCTCGCCGAATTTGGCATCCGGCACGCCGATGACCTCCACCTCGTCGATCTTCGGATGCCGGTAGAGAAACTCCTCGATCTCGCGCGGATAGATATTCTCGCCACCGCGGATCAGCATATCCTTTATGCGGCCGACGATCTGGCAGTAGCCCTCCCTGTCCATGTCGGCGATGTCGCCGCTGGCGATCCAGCGAGCTTCGTCGATCGCTTTTGCCGTGCGTTCCGGATCGCCCCAATATTTTGGCATCACGCAATAGCCACGGGTTTTCAGTTCGCCCGGCTGACCGCGTGGAACGATGCGGTTGTCCTCATCGACGATCTTGATCTCAATATGAGGCAGCACACGGCCGACGGTTTCTACACGCCGTTCAAACGGATCGTCGACCGAGGTCTGGGTGCTGACCGGCCCTGTCTCGGTCATGCCGTAAGCAATGGTGACCTGGTCCAGATGCATCTTTGAAATGACGCGCTTCATCAGTTCTACCGGACAAGGCGCTCCGGCCATGATGCCGGTTCGCAGGCTGTTCAGATCAAACTCGTCAAATCCCGGAACGTCGAGCGCGGCGATGAACATGGTCGGCACACCGTGCAGCGCCGTGCAGCGTTCGGCCTGGATCGCCTCCAGAACGGCAAGCGGCTCAAAGCTTTCGGCCGCAAAGACGGCCGTCGCGCCATGGGTTACGCAGCACAATGTGCCCAACACCATGCCGAAACAGTGATACATCGGCACAGGGATGCAGAGCCGGTCTTCGGGGCCAAAAGCCATCTGACGCCCGACGAAGAAGGCATTGTTGACGATGTTGTGGTGGCTCAGGGTGGCGGCCTTGGGCGTGCCTGTCGTGCCGCTGGTGAACTGGACATTGATCGGATCGTCGAACTGCAGGCGAGACCGCAAGGCGTTCAGGCGATCGTGTGACGCCGCGTCGGCGCGTTTGGGAATTTCGGAGAAATTGAGCATGCCGGCGCTCGGTTCCTCGCCAAGGCGGATGACCCAGCGCAGTTCCGGAAGGGCGTTTGAAGCGAGTGCGCCGGGCTCGCTGTCGGCCAGCTCAGGCAGCAGGCTGCCCAGCATCCCGATATAGTCGCTGGTCTTCAGCGCCGGGGCCGTGATCAGCGCCTTGCAACCGACGGTGCGCAGCGCATATTCCAGCTCCGGCAGGCGATAGGCGGGATTGATGTTGACCAGGATCAGACCCGCTTTCGCCGTGGCAAACTGGGTCAGAACCCATTCGGCGTTATTCGGCGCGCAGATGCCGACACGGTCGCCCGGCTCAAGGCCCAGCGCAACAAATCCGGCCGCCAAAGCCTCGACACGCTCGGCTAGCTCACCGTAGTTCCAGCGGATCTGCTGATGGCGGACGATGAGCGCGTCCTTATCCCGAAAAGGGCGGACGGTGCGATCAAAGTTCACGCCAATTGTCTCGCCAAGCAAAGGCGTTTCGCTCGTCCCGTGAGAATAACTTGGAAATTGCAAGGCCTCGGACTGCATCCTGGCGCGCTGCCTCCTTGCTTGTCGGAAATCAGCTTCTCACAACGCGCAGATCCGGGCCTTGACGTGCATCAAAAAACGGCGGCAGCGCAAACCTGCAGCGGTCAGTGGGCGCGATCTCACGCATGCGGCTTTTGTTCTCAACGAAAGCACGCACGATTGTCGGCTTTGGGGCAATTAAGCGGTCGTTGCCAAACGGCACGAGTCGACGGGACCCCACACCCCATTGACCTGCGTCAATGCCGCGAGCCTCCCAAGACGCTATCAAAGGTTTGTCCGACGGATCCGGCCAATCGGCCTGAAAAACGATCCGAACAGGAGGCAGCGATGCGCTTCCGACTCCTTCACGACTATGCGCTGGTCAAACGGCTTGAGGAACAGGGGCAAACACCCGGCGGCATCATCATTCCTGATATGGCCAGGGAAAAACCGATGGAGGCGCGCGTTATCGCCGTGGGTCCCGGTGCACTCGGCGAAGCGGGATTGAAATTGCCGATGTCGGTAGAAGTCGGTGATCGCGTGCTGTTGGGCAAGTGGTCTGGCACGGAAGTGCAAATTGGCAACGAGGAATTCCTGATCCTGAAGGAAGAGGACATTCTCGGCGTGATCGGTGGGTCGAAAATTTCAGCCAAGGCTGCGTAGGGCGCGGGGCATATGACGGCAAAAGACGTTCTGTTTTCTTACCAGGCCCGTTCCCGGATGCTGCACGGCCTCAATATTCTTGCCGATGCCGTGAAGGTCACGCTCGGACCCAAAGGCCGTAATGTCGTGTTTGAACAGTCCTTCGGCGCGCCACGAACGACGAAGGACGGGGTCACCGTGGCCAAGCAAATAGAACTTGCCGATCACTTCGAGAACATCGGCGCGCAAATGATGCGGGAAGTCGCATCGAAGACCAGCGACCTTGTCGGCGACGGCACGACCACGGCGACCTTGCTTGCTCAGATCATTGTCCAGGAAGGCTTCAAGGCTGAAGCGGCCGGCATGAATCCGATGGATCTGCGGCGCGGCATCGAAAAGGCCGCGCAGGCTGTCGTGCAGCATCTTGAGAAAAGCTCGCGAAAGGTGACGAGCTCAGAGGAAATCGCTCAGGTCGGCACAATCTCCTCCAACGGTGATGCCGAAATCGGCGCATTCCTCGCTGATGCCATGGACAGAGTCGGTAAAGAGGGAGTCATTACGATTGAGGAGGCAAAATCTCTTGAAACTGAACTCGACATGGTCGAGGGCATGCAGTTCGATCGCGGCTATCTATCACCCTATTTTATCACCGACGTCGACAAGCTGACCTGCGTGCTGGAGGACTGCTATGTACTCCTGCACGAGAAAAAGTTGTCCAGCCTTCAGCCGATGCTGCCTTTGCTTGAATCCATCGTGCAAACATCGAAGCCGCTGCTGGTCATTGCTGAAGACGTTGAGGGAGAGGCGCTCGCTACCCTCGTTGTGAACAAGCTGCGTGGCGGATTGAGGGTGGCTGCCGTCAAAGCTCCCGGATTTGGCGATCGGCGCAAGGCCATGCTGGAGGACATTGCGATCCTGACCGGCGGCCAGGTCGTTTCAGAGGATCTCGGCATCAAGCTGGAAAACGTCAAGATCGACATGCTCGGCGAGGTCAAAAAGGCCATTATTACGAAGGACGACACGACGATCATTTCCGGCGCCGGCGACAAGAAGGATATCGAGGCCCGTTGCAGCCAGATCCGCCAGCAGGTTGAATCCACTACTTCCAATTATGATCGCGAGAAGCTGCAGGAGCGCCTTGCCAAACTGGCAGGAGGCGTTGCCGTTATCCGCGTCGGTGGCGCCACTGAATTGGAGGTCAAGGAACGCAAGGATCGCCTGGAAGACGCCATGCATGCCACACGGGCAGCGGTCGAAGAGGGAATTCTGCCCGGTGGCGGTGTTGCGCTGCTCTATGCAAGTCGCGCACTCGACAACCTGAACTTGGCCGATGAAGATCAGCGGACGGGGGTTGAGATCGTCCGGCGGGCGCTTTCAGCTCCGTTGCGGCAGATCGTCGAGAACGCCGGTATAGATGGCGCGGTTGTTGCCGGAAAACTCGCCGAAAGGAACGATCCGTCATATGGCTTCGACGCACAAACAGAAACGTACTGCGATATGTTCGAAGCCGGCATCATCGATCCCACAAAAGTCGTCCGTACAGCGCTCCAAGACGCCGTGTCAGTCGCTGGCGTTCTTGTGGCGACCGAGGCAATTGTCGCCGAACAACTACCACCAGCGGTGGATGCGTGAGGCCGCTGACCGGGCCTCGACTGCAGCGATGATGCGATACCAGAGCAATCCCCGGCGTGAGGAGATTACGATGGTAAAATTGCTGATACCCGCTGTGGACGCACTGTTGGCGCCCGGAGCGTCGCCGTTGGCGCAGCAAAGTGTCGGTCGCGACTTTCCAGAGAGAATGCTATGACCCGCCGACTCCACAAAATCGTAGTCGCGGTACTTTTCGTACTGGTGCTCATCGTGGCCATTGTCATTCTCAGCCGGTCCGCCGCTCAAGAAGATGCAGCGCCACCCACACATGGATATATTGATTGCCCGACCGATGCCGAGATGGTCAGCGCTGCCGCATATTTCGCTCAATATTGCGGCCGCTGCCATTTGGCAGAGAAGCTTGCCGCCGATGCTCAAAAGACCGGCGACCGCGATCAGGCGAAGGTCGATCTGGCGGCGTTCCTGGCCGGCCATGGCTCCTGCTCGGCTGAAATCGACCGGGCAATTGCCGATTATCTTGTCTATTTGCCGATCGCTGGCTAGGTCGGTCCGGTAGTCGAGTGGGCTCGCAACGAACAGCGGAATCAAGTGCTTGATGGGGCGTCTGTGGTTGTTATTTGCCGATAGCATACGGAGCCGGACGACGGCGGTTGGCTGTTCCGGGTCGGAAACGAGCGGCCCGGCAAGTTCAGTAGAACAGGCCGGGGGGGGGCGGCTGTGATGCTTCGGAAATTGTCAGGCGCAATACCTGCCCGACTACTTCACCAGGACACAGGTGCACGGGGCCAAGTGCGAAACTTTGTGCGCAACGCTGCCAAGTAGTAGTCCTTGCACATCGCTAAGACCCCGACTGCCTAGAAAAATCATATCCGCTTCGGTGTCCATGGCAGCGTCGACGATTTCCTTCGCAACATTCCCTTCCGCAACCCGGGACGAGACGCGGTCAAGACCTGCATCTTTCGCCCTGGCCTCAGCTTCACGTGTGATGTTGTCTCCCAGTTTCCTGTCCCTGTGTATCCGGGCTCGCACTTCTTCCGCGGAAAGGCCTTCCACATCAGCCCATCTCTCAATCCCTTTGGGATCGGGTTCGATTGGAACGACATGGACCAGCACAAGTTCGGCATCCGAGGCTTGGGCGAGCGTTGTTGCCAAATCCAAAGCTTTCAAGCCTTGCAGTGATCCATCAACGGCGGTCAGAAAAATGCTGCCCATACCTGTTCCTTCCTGAAGTTTCGACCGCGCAAAGCCTGATCGCAATTTAGAACGCGTCGTGTGTCCCGATCGCTGTTTGAGCGTATCGGACAACGGCGCTGCGCCGTTTGACCCAAGTCAAGCGACAGTACAGTCCTGGTGTGCAAACGACAGGTTGATTGCCTTCACACGTTGGCGCAGAACGCGCACCCCACCATTGCCTGCAATACGAACCCCGACCCGATTGCCGAAGCTCAGCGAGCATTCCTGCTTCTGAAATGGTCGTGCTTGTATCAGGGTCACATATGCCTGTAACCTGACATTTGGACAGGATTTCTCTGTGGGGGGCAGGTTGATATTCGGCTTAAGTTTTTGTGCCGACCTGGATGCGAGCCTATCGAAGGATCGCTTTGCATGAAGGCCATCCACAGCACTCGACTGTCCTTGCTTCTCGTTTCGCTTTTGGCGCTCAACGGCTGCGTTACGCACACGCTATTGCCGGAACAAGGCGCCATGGTCCGCCAGCAAGGTTTATCGGGCCTGCCCTATCATCCGCTCGTTCACCACCTCGATCTCTCCATCCTGGCGTATGAACTGTACGGTCAGACGCTCGTCTGGCCCTTCGATCCCTATTACGAGGAATCGGCCAACCGGAATGGCGCCCGCGCCATTTTCATGGAGAAGGTCCGCGCCTGGGCGAAAGCCAAGGGCGCGGAGCAGGTCAATTCTGGCTCGGAGCTGGGCGGCTACCGCGGCCCCGGCGTCCTTGGCGGCTTCGACGACAATGCGCGCCATGACCCGATCTTGTACCGTTATGATCGTCTTTACCCATGGAACCCAACGATCACCCATGCGGACGGCCGGTGGACCGAGTACCTGACGCCAAGTGAGGTTACCGGGCAAATTCGCGACGTATACATGTGTTATCGCGAGACCGGACAGCCCGCGGGGACGGTTGAGATGGAGCACGTCGTGTCCGGCGACGATGCCGCCGCGCCGGGCGCTCGCGACGTGCTCCTGGCATTTGAGGGTGGGACTGGCGACAAGGGCGAGGCGGGGCAACCGGCTTCCCAGAGCCTCATGGGCTTCGTGCTCCTTCGATATTGGGCCGGTCGCGATGACTACGACGTGCATATCGCTTTTCGGGGCAGCAGAAGCGGGTCGGTGGGACGGGCGGTCCGGCAGGCCTACAGCGACAGCAGGGCGACAGGCAATCCGGACTGGATCACGGACCTGGGCTTTGACCCCCTCCGGCCTGAGCTGGGGGGGGCGCTCATAACCACGACAGGCGCCGTCTTCCGGGGCTTCGCCAGAAGCATGAAGTCCACCCTCCCGCAGATCTTCCGCTGCCTGAGCGAGGTTGCCCGTCTGGCGCCCCGCAGCAGTCCCAAACGCATCTTCGTCACCGTCGACAGCCTTGGCTGAGCGTTGGGCCAGCTCTTTGTCATCGCTGTTCTCATTTGCAACCGGTATGGGCCCGACGGTAACGGCGAAGCGATGCCGACCGCGCTGCGGGGCTGGCCATGGCGGCAGATCAAACTGATCACTTTCAGCTCGCCGAGGGCCGGCAATGCACGGTGGGCGGAGACATTGACCAAACACCGTCTTGCCTCCGAATTCTTCTCCACGCGCATAGACACGCTCGACCGGACGGCGCTTTCCATGACCGATCCAGGCATCCTGCCGCGGTTGATCGACCCCGGCCAGCCAGCAGGTTATCGGGTCTTGATCACCACCGATCCGGTGACAACGCAGAAGATCATCGGCGGCAAGCATGTTGGCAAGTCCGTTTACCTCAACGAACCGAGCATCCTCGCCACATTCGCATTACCCGATGTCGGTTCCCACGAACTGACGAAGCTCCGCGATTTCATGGTCGCCGGGCTTGCCGATCAGCGGATCCCGCCGACCGCGTGGCGCTACCGGGAGATGGAGGACGTCAACCCGGAACGGAATGCGGTCCGGCGAGGCAATGTCGAAGAGTTCGAAAAGCTCAGGGCCGCATTTCAGAGATATTATCGCAGCAATGATCTCCGGTTTGACCACACGGAGTTCGAGCAAGACTTCGAAATCTTCAAGGCCATACTCCAGGGCCGCTGACCCAGGTCCTGAGACGTTCGTCAGAATCGCTGCCTGGCCGTAGCCCCCATGGCTGCAAACACTGTCGCCGCAGGTCTGTATTGGGGCAGTGACGGCCCCGGCGACGTGATCCCTGACGAGTCCGTCGACCCTCCATCAACCGACCAAAGCCACCAGGTTGAAATGTCTGGCTTGTGCCAGTAGGCGGCAACGGCAGCGCCTGAATAGCAAGCGCAACATAGCGCGCCGCGATGCCGGCGCAGGAGTCGTCCACAACATTGAAGGCGGACCTAAATCGGGTAAATGCGGGCATCGGCCAACGGCTAGCCGGTTCGGCCGGCGTGGAAAAGCGAATCGCATTATAGAATCGCTGGAATTTGATATGCTGTCGCCATGGTGGATTTTGTCGTACCGGCGCTTATAGCTCTGTTTCTGGTCTTCGGGCCGTGGGTTTTCATCGTCATTCTGTTCAATCGTGCGAAGAAAATTCGATTTGAAATCCAATCTTTGCGGGAAGAAATTCGCCGCGAACGGTCCGGCCAGGTGGCAACGGCGGTAGTGCCACCCGAACCGCGAACCTTCGATGGGGAAGAAGGCGTATCCGGTTTAGAGGCCGCACAACCGGAGCCGCAAGCCGAAGAGACGAAAGGGCCGGAGGCGCCTGCGCCCGAAGAAGAAGTTGCAGCTCCAAGCGCTGCTGACGGTCCGTGGGCGGCGGCTGAGACAGCTGGCGCACCGGCGGCGGTCTCAGCCAAGACAACCGAGGATCTTGAGAAAAGGCTGGCATCGCGCTGGCTCATCTGGCTGGGTGCGGTCGCCATATCGCTCGCCGGTGTCTTTCTGACCGCCTACGCGATCGAGGAAGGATGGCTAGGACCAACAACACGAATCGTCCTCGGCTTTGCTTTTGGATTTGGGCTGACCTTAGCGGGAGAATGGGTCCGCCGCAGACCATTTGAGCAGGCGATAGCCACAATCCGCCCAGACTATGTTCCGGTGGCGTTGAGCTCCGCGGGCATCTTCACAATGTATGCCAGCATCTATGTCGGAAACGCGCTTTATGCACTCTATCCGTCGCTATTCACGTTCATGCTTTTGGCGGCAATCGGTCTCGGTGCCGTGGCGCTTTCTCTGCTCCAGGGTTGGTTTGTTGCCCTTCTCGGCCTGCTCGGCAGTTTCCTGACGCCGCTGCTGATACCCTCCGACGCGCCGTCGGCATGGACCTTGTTCCCCTATCTGCTTGCCGTTCTGGCCGCCAGCATGGCCGTAGTCCGCTACAAGGCATGGTGGCTGCTCGGATATGCAAGTTTGTTTTGTGCGACGGCCTGGTGTCTTTTCTGGTTGTCCGATGGCTACGCTCCGCCCGACACGGCCGTAGTCGGCATCTATGTTCTGGCGGTATGCGTGCTGTTCCAGCTGGTCCGCTTCGGTTATCCGGAATCGCAACAACCGATCGCCCTTTATCCGGTCACCATCCGGGACGACATTGAAAGGCTCCATCCCGGCGAGTGTGTCGGCTGGACCGGCTTTCTGGCGGCCGCGCTGATGCTGTTCGCTCTCGTGCGCGCCGACAATTACGGGACGACCGCGCTGGTGATGCTCGGCGTCTTTGCGCTGGGCTGCCTTTGGACGGCCAGGCAAAAGGTTGTTTTTGACCTCGTTTTCGTGCTGGCGGCTGTGCTCGTCATCCTGCTGTTCGCCGCGTGGCATATCGCCGAGATTGCCGACATGGCGACCTGGATGGCGCCGGAAATCACCGAATTCGGCCAGCCGCGCGGACCGATACTGCCGCCGGAACTCCAGACTTATTCCATTGCGGCCATCGTCTTTGGCGCGCTGTTCGGCATCGGAGGATTTGTGGCGCTGTGGGGTGTGCGGCGTGTCAGCATATTTGCCGGCGTGTCGGCATTTGTCCCGGTGGTGCTGTTTGCCATCGCCTATTGGCGCTTCCTTGAATTCGGCCACGATATGCGCTGGGCAGCGATTGCACTGGTGCTGGCTCTGGTCGCTTTGCTTACCGCGGGCGTCGTCGAAAAATACCGCGACCGCGAAGCGCTGCGCATCGCGCTCGGCCTGTATGCGGCAGCCGTTATTGCCTTCATCAGTTTGGGCTTGGCCATGACGCTGGAGGAAGCCTGGCTCACCGTCGCCCTGTCGCTACAACTGCCGGCGCTGGCGTGGATCCATGAACGCCTCAAGGTAGATCTTCTGCGGGCCATTGCCGTCGTCGTCGTTGCCATCGTGCTGGTCCGGCTGGTTCTCAACGAGAATGTCTATGACTATGCGATTGACAGGGACGGCTTGTTCAACTGGATCCTGTACGGCTACGGCGTTCCATGTGTTGCCTTCTTCTTCTCAGCGCGCACATTTGCCAAAAGCGCCAATGATGCGCTCGTTGCTGCCCTGGAGACCGGCGCGCTTGTTTTCGGCGTCTTGCTGGCGAGCTTCGAGATCCGCTTCTGGGTGACCGGAAGCCTCGAAGCGCCGTATGATTCATTGCTGGAGCAAAGCCTGCAGTCCATCGCCTGGCTGGCCATTGGCTACGGGCTCTTGGTGCGCGGCGAGAAAATCCGCGTCAGTACGGTTCCGGTGCTGAGGGCCGGCGCCTATCTGCTCCTGGCCATCGCTGCGGCGCAGGTATTGCTGGTGCAGGTGGCGTCGAACAACCCGCTCGTCTGGGCGTCGATTTCAGTCGGGCGGTGGCCGCTACTCGATCTTCTGCTTCTGGCCTATTTAGTCCCGGCCTGTTTTGCCTTTGCACTTGTGCCTGCTTTCCATGCACGCGGCGAGGCGCGCCTGGCCAATATTGCCGGCGTGATCGGTCTGTTCTTGCTGTTGGTTTTCGTCTCCATGGAGGTCAAGCACTGGTTCCAGGGCGAATATCTGCGATGGCGGTTTGAGTCCGATGCTGAGAATTATGCCATCTCCGCAGCCTGGCTGGTCTATGCGCTGGCGCTGCTTGCCAGCGGCATCGTTTTTGCGAAGACGGCGCTTCGCTACGGTTCGCTGGCGGTCCTGCTGATCACTGTGCTCAAGGTCTTCCTTGGCGATATGGGCGGATTGACCGGGCTTTACCGGGTGGCGTCGTTTCTCGGCCTTGGTCTCAGCCTCGTTGGCATCGGCTATGTCTACCAACGCTTCGTCTTTGCCGATACGGCGACGGCAGCGGCCGCCGGAAAAGCGGAGGAAGAGGGAAAGACCGGGG
>CAJHXO010000145.1_pt1 | contig 24688 bp, 21 predicted proteins | sample 9198491 | NCBI WGS metagenome assembly CAJHXO01 (sample SAMEA7708296, study PRJEB35096) | sediment metagenome | biome: marine neritic benthic zone biome [ENVO:01000025]; feature: sediment [ENVO:00002007]; material: shallow marine sediment [ENVO:03000034] sea grass bed [ENVO_01000059] ...
CGCGCGACGATCGTCATGCCATCCGATGCGCCGGAGGCAAAACGGGCCCGCACGCAGGCTTCCGGCGCGACCATCGTCGCCTATGACCGGGCCACCGGAGACCGCGAGGCGATCGGAATGGATATCGCCGAACGGGAAGGCGCGACTTTCGTCGGCGCCTATGATGATCGGCAAGTGATCGCCGGGCAGGGGACCGTCGGATTGGAAATCGCCGATGACTGCGCCAATCTCGGCGTGACGCCCGATATCGTGCTGGTGAGCTGTTCCGGCGGCGGCCTGACCGCCGGCATCGCCCTGGCGGTGACGGAGCGCTACAGGAATGCCAGCATCTATTCGGTTGAGCCGGCGGGTTTCGACGATTACCGGCGTTCGCTGGAAGCCGGTCATATTGTCGCCAACGAGAAAATGTCCGGATCGGTCTGCGATGCGCTGCTGAGCAGGGAACCCGGCCGGATTGGTTTTGCCATCAACAAGGAGCGGCTGGCCGGCGGGCTTGCCGTATCCGATCAGGCGGCACTGGAGGCCGTCGGCTATGCCTATGAGCAGTTGCGGCTGATTGCCGAACCGGGCGGCGCGGTGGCGCTTGCCGCGTTGCTTGGCGGTCAGATCGATGTGGCGGGCAAGACCGTCATTGTCGTCATTTCCGGCGGCAATATAGACGATGCCATGCTGCAGCAGGGACTTGCGGCCTACCGGTCAATGCCGTGACGCTGCAGACCGGTGAGCGGCCGGAATCGGCCTCTTCCTTTGCGGTTCGATCGGCGACGTTTTCCGCCGCAATCTTCTTTGCGGTCGGCATTTACCTGCCGTTCTTTCCGGTCTGGATGGCCGGCAAGGGGCTGAGCGAACCGCAAATCGCTACCGTCATCGCCGCGCCGCTGTTTATCCGCACCGTCCTTGGTCCCTTGCTCGCCGCCTTTGCCGACCGCTTCGGCACATTGGGGCGCGCCGCGATGGTCTATGCGGCGGTGACAGCGGTCGTCTTCGTGCCCATGGCGGCGCTGCCGGTTTTCGCGGTGATCCTTGCTCTATCGACCGCGGCGATGATCTTCTGGACGGCGCTGATACCGCTGGGCGATGCCATCATCGTTGCCGGCGTTCACCGGTATGGTCTCGACTATGCACGGGTGCGGGCGTACGGGTCGGTCGCTTTCATTGCCGGTAATTTCGCCGCCGCCGAAGCGATCGGCCTGATCGGCCTGCCAGGCGTCTTCGCCCTGCAGGCGGCTGCCTTCTTCGCCGGCAGCGTCGCGGCACTGTTTTTGCCCGTTGTGCGCGACGTGCCGGAAGCGCGCGGTATGGCCGGTTTCAAGCGCGCCTTCGGTGATCCGGTGTTGCGGCGGGCGATCTTGGCCGGCGGCACCATCATGGCGACGCATGGCGCCTATTATGCTTTCGGCACGCTCTACTGGCGCGCATTGGGCTTTGCTGACCGGACGATCGCCGGCCTGTGGGCCTTCAGCGTGCTGATCGAAGTGGCGCTGTTCTGGAGCGCGCGAAGGCTGACCGGATGGGGCGCCCGGCGCTTCCTGCTGGCCGGCGGCGCAGCGGCGGTCGTCCGCTGGGTGCTGTTTCCGCTGCTGACAGTCCCGGTAGCGGTGTATGTCTTGCAAATGCTACACGCGCTGACCTTTGCGGCGACCCATCTCGGCGTCATGATGGCAATCGGCGCGGTCGCGACGCCCGGCCACACGGCCCGCCTGCAGGCCAGCCATCAATTGACCGCCGGGCTATTGCTGGCGATGGCGACAATCGCCGCCGGACCGCTCTATCGCAGCGCGCCGCATCTGGCGTTCTGGGCGATGGCGGGGCTGGGGGTGGTCGGCTTTGTTATCGCTTTCGGCCTGAAGCGTGGACTTCAACCCCACAGCGAGGCGGAGGGTGGTTCGACCAACTCGTCGGTATAGGTCAGGCCCGGCTCACGGTCACGGGCAAGCAGCAGCGGCCCGTCGAGATCGGCGATGTCGGCGTCCTGGGCGAGGATGACGCCGGGCGCCATGGCCAGCGACGTGCCGACCATGCAGCCGACCATCACCATCAAACCGTGTGCCCGCGCCCGCTCGATCATATCCAGCGATTCCGTCAGGCCGCCGGCCTTGTCGAGCTTGATGTTGACGGCATCATATTTGCCGGCAAGGCGCTCCAGATCGGCCGCGACATGGGTGCTTTCATCGGCGCAGACCGGCACTGCATGGGCGACCCGCGCCAGCAGATCGTCGTTGCCGGCCGGCAGCGGCTGCTCCACCAGCGTGACGCCGGCATCGGCGCAGGTCGTCATGTTTTCGATGAAATCGTCGTCGCGCCAAGCCTCGTTGGCATCGACGATCAGGCGGGCATAGGGCGCGCCGGCGCGCACGGCGGCAATACGGGCCGTATCGCCGTCACCGCCCAGTTTGAGCTTGAGAAGAGGATAATGCGCGGCGCGCCGGGCGGCCTTGTTCATTGCCTCGGGCGTACCGAGGCTGAGCGTATAGGCGGTCGTGACAGGCTTCAACGCCGCATGGCCACAACGCTCGGCAACGCTGATGCCACTGCGCCTGGCCTCCAGATCCCACAGTGCGCAATCGAGCGCATTGCGGGCGGCGCCGGCCGGCATGGTTTGCCTGAGGGCTTGCCTGTCGGGTGTTTCGCCAAGATCTGCTGCCGAAATTGCCGCAACGACGCCTTCCGGCGTCTCATTGTAACGCGGATAGGGGGCGCATTCGCCTCGTCCGGTATGCGTCCCGTCGGAAATCTCGACGACGACGACCACCATTTCCGTCCGGCTGCCGCGCGAGATGGTGAACACGCCGGCGGTCGGCCAGGTTTCAACAGTGACAGTGACGGTCAGGCTCATGCGGGAAACAGCTTCAGGATCTGTTCGGCGATGCGGCCGGGGCCATCGGCAAAGCGCACTGGGTCGACCGCCGCCAATCGACGATGCCGAAGGCGGTCTTGGCCGCCAAATCGTCGTGAACGTTGCCGAGAAACAGGATGTAGGGCGTGTCAATCATTCCGGGACTGTTGCTTTCCTGCGCTTGTTGAGCGCCATCAATGTCGTGCACACTCATCTCCAAAGGGCGCCTGGCCTGTCACCTGACTATCATGGCTGCGCGGCCTTCGTCAGTATCGAAACGTCCGACCGGACGGTCACGGCAGAGGCGGTATGACGGCTGCAACACTTGATCATCGATGGAGTGCGAAGGACCTCGCCCTCCACCCGGCCGGCGCCTGGGTGATTGAATCTGCGCGGAGATTGGAAGTGGCGTTGCTCGACGCCACCGGGCGCCAGTCATTCACGACCGCTGGCGTCCTGGTGATCGACATTAGGGAGTTGGCCGAACTCGACACAGCCGGGGCATTCCTGCTGGTGCGGCTGGAGCGGGCATGGCAGGCGGCCGGCGGATCGGTGCAATGGCGCGGCGGCGATCCGGCACGCCAAGCACTGATCGGCAGAGTTCGAGTGGCGCTCGGCGAAGACGAGACGATGCCCGAGCCGCCACCGCAAAGCATCGCCGTCGATGTCGGCGAGGCGGTGATAATGGTTGGCGCCGACATGCTGCGATATTTGCGCATCCTGGGCGCGATCGTCGTGGAAGGCTTTGCCGGCCTTTTCCGCAAAGTGCCATTCCGTGGCGCGGCGGTCATCAAGCAGATGGAATATGCCGGCCTCAGGGCCGTTCCGATCATCCTGCTGATGTCGTTCCTGATTGGCGGCATCATCGCCCAGCAAGGCGCCTTTCAGCTGCGGTTCTTCGGGGCTGAGATCTACACGATCGATCTCGTCGGCATCCTGGCGCTGCGCGAAATCTCCATCGTTCTGACCGCCATCATGGTGGCCGGCCGCTCCGGCAGCGCGATCACTGCCGAGCTTGGCTCCATGCAGATGCGCGAGGAGATCGACGCGCTCAGGGTCATCGGCATGAATCCGATCAATGTGCTGGTTCTGCCGCGGGTCATCGCGCTGATTCTGGTCTTGCCGCTTTTGACCTATCTGTCCGACATCACGACATTGTTCGGCTCGATGATGACATTGTGGTTCTATTCCGACATCCCGCCGAACGTCTTCGTGACGCATTTGCGCACGGCGATCGATTTCTCAACCTTCTTTTCCGGTCTCTTCAAGGCGCCGTTCATGGCGCTGATCATCGGCCTTGTCGCCTGCACGGAGGGCATGGCGGTGCGCGGCAGTGCGGAGTCGCTGGGCCGGCACACTACCGCTGCGGTCGTCAAATCGATATTCCTGGTCATCGTCGTCGACGGCATTTTCGCCATCTTCTACGCGGCAATCGATTTCTAGGAAGCGGTCCGCGATGAACATGGCCATGGCAAGACCTGAAACCCTCATATCTGTCCGCGGCCTGACCGTCGGCTTTGGCGGCCCGCCGGTTCTGGAAAATGTCGACCTGGACATATACCGCGGTGAGATCGTGGCGATCGTCGGCGGCTCGGGCACCGGCAAGTCGGTCCTTATGAGGTCCATTCTCGGCTTGGTGCGGCGTCAGGCGGGAAGCGTGGAAGCCTTCGGTTCGCCGATTACCGACATGGGCTCGGAGGGACGGCTGGAAAGCCGCTGGGGCGTTCTCTTCCAGCATGGCGCGCTGTTTTCGTCGCTGACTGTGTCGCAGAACGTCGCCGTGCCAATGCGCGAATATCTCGATTTGCCGCAGCCGTTGCTGGATGCGCTGGTCTGCCTGAAGATCGAACTGGTCGGCCTTGAGGCAGCAGACGGGGCGAAATATCCCTCCGAGCTTTCCGGCGGCATGACCAAGCGCGCTGCTTTGGCGCGAGCTCTGGCTCTTGATCCCGATATCGTCTTTCTCGATGAACCGACATCCGGCCTTGACCCGATTTCGGCCTCGGCCTTCGATGAACTGATTGGAGATTTGAGAAAGACTTTGGGGCTGACCGTCGTCATGGTAACCCACGACCTTGATACGCTGCGTGAAATCGTTGACCGAATCGTGGTGATTGGCGACAAGCGCGTTCTGGTGGAAGGGGACATGGCAAGAATGCAGCGGTTCGACCATCCCTGGGTCCGGGACTATTTCACCGGCAAACGCGCCCATGCGGCGTTTGGCGGGGCGGCGGTATAATGGAGAGCAGGGCCAACACCGCATTGATCGGTGCCTTCACGCTGGGCGTGCTGGCGCTCGCCTTTGTCTTCATATACTGGCTGGCCCGCGACAGTTGGGGCGCTGACAGACGAATCCTGACCGTTGAGTTTTCAGGTCCGGTGACCGGAATGACGCCGGGAAGCGAAGTGTTGTTCAACGGCATCAACGTTGGAACGGTGAAGTCCATCGAGCAAGATCCCGCCGATCCGGGGCGCGTTATCGTGCAGTTGTCGGTCGATGCGAACCAGCCGATCAAGGATGACACAAGGGCGACCGTCGGCATTCAGGGGCTGACCGGGCTCGGCTATATGAAGCTGGTCGGCGGCTCGAAGGACAAGCCCAATCTGTTTGCAACACCCGGTCCGGTGGCGCTTGAGGCCGATCCGGCGGCAACCGAGGATCTTCTTACCGCAGCGGGCGAATTGATGGCGCGCGCCGACACGATCCTCAAAGAGGTCGAGGACTTGGTGAAAACCAACCGCGCGGCGGTCGATGCTTCGGTCGCCAATGTCCAGTCCTTCACCGAGGCTCTGTCTGAAAATTCCGACAAGATCGCCACATTCGTCGATTCGGTTGCCGGTGCCGCCGACGGGATCACGACCTTATCCAAGCGTCTTGAAGGGGTTGTCGACAAAAGCGAAGCCATACTCGGCGCGGTCGAGCCCGATGACGTCCGCCAGACGATCACCCAGTTGCGCGAAACGGCCGACAACGTCTCGGCCTTCTCGGAATCGCTTTCGTCGCGGTCTGGCGACATCGACCGGATGGTCACGCAGTTTTCGGCGATTTCCAGCGACATCAATCAATTCAGCGCGCGCCTGACCGGTATCGGCGAGCGCGCCGATACGCTGCTTGTCGACGTCGGCGACAAGGCCGGAAAGATCCTCGACGCGGTCGATCCGGAGACGGTATCGCGCGCCCTCGGCAATATCGACCGCATTGCCGCGGCGGTCGAACCGGAGAAGGTCGGCGCGACAATCGACGGTCTGGCCTCGTTCTCGCAGACATTGTCTGACCGGCGCGAGGAAATCGATACGCTGGTCACGCGGCTGTCGGCGATATCCGGCGATGTTGGCGAATTTTCAGCGCGCTTGCCGGCGATGGGCGAGAAGGCCGACAACCTGCTGGCGGCGGTCGATGCGGAGGCGGTGTCGCGCGCCGTCGGCAATATCGACCGCATCGCCGCGGCGATCGAACCGGAGAAGGTCGGCACGACAATCGATGGTCTGGCCTCGTTCTCGCAAACGCTTTCGAACCGGCAGGAAGACATCGATACAATGGTCACGCGGCTGTCGACGATTGCCAACGATGTCGGCGAATTTTCTGAACGACTGCCGGGCATGGGCGAGAAGGCCGACAACCTGCTGGCGGCGGTCGATGCGGAGGCGGTGTCGCGCGCCGTCGGCAATATCGACCGCATCGCCGCGGCGATTGAACCAGAGAAGGTCGGCACGACAATCGATGGTCTGGCCTCGTTCTCGCAAACGCTTTCGAACCGGCGCGAGGATATCGACACGCTGGTCACGCAGCTTTCGACGATCGCCAGCGATGTCAGTGGTTTTTCGGCACGGCTGCCGACCATGGGCGAGAAGGTCGATAACCTGCTGGCTGCGGTCGATGCGGAAAAAGTCACCCAGTCGGTCGACGGCGTGCATCAATTTGCAACTTCGCTTGGCGAAAACAGCGACGACATCGACGAAATCGTCGCCAACGTCCGCGCGGTCTCCGAACGGTTCGACGGCCTGACGGCAAAGGCTGAGAGCCTGATCGCCAAGCTCGATACCATGGCCGGGGGCGAGAATGGCGGGATCATCGAGGAAGCCAGCAGAACGCTGACGGCGATACGCAAAGCGGCGGAAAGCTTCGACAGGCAGACGCAGGTGATCGGTTCCGGCGTTGGCCGGTTTTCCAACCAGGGCTTGCGCGATTTGCAGGAATTCGTGAACGAGGGGCGGCGGACGGTTTCGCGGCTCGACCGTGTCATTTCCAATCTGGGGGACGACCCGAGCCAGATCCTTTTTGGCGGCAGGGGCGTTCCGGAATATCGCGGCAATCGCCGCTAGGGGCTGGGGTCCAGGGTGTTGGCTGAAACATATCACCGACCGCGTTGCGCACGCGCCGGGCGAGCGATGGCCACGATGCGCCGGCTTGCCGCTGTGACGGTGCTGGCCGGCCTTGTCTCGGCCTGCGCTCTGGCGCGATTCCGTCCACCGGATGCCATATTCGATCTGTCGGCGCCCGATGACGTGGCGGCGCGGGCAGGGACACCGGCACAGCTGTTGATCCCGGTGCCAACGGCGAGCGCGGCGCTCGATACGACGCGCATCGCCGCGCGACTGACGGAGTCCGAATACGCCTATCTGCCGGGCGCGGTATGGAGCGATTCCCTGCCGAAGCTCCTGCAGGCGCGGCTGACGGAAACGTTCCAGAATACCGGCCGGGTTCAGGCCGCCGGCCGTCCCGGTCAGAGCCTGCTGATCAATTACCAGGTGGTCATGGACATACGCGCCTTCGAGATCGCCGATGGCGCGGCCGTGGCGGAATTCCACGTGATGGTCCTCAACGATCGCAATGGCCGTGTCGTTGCCCGGCGGATCGTCAAGGCCACCGCGTCGGTGGCCGGTTCGTCCAATGCGGAATCGGTCGCAGCCCTCGATGCGGCGATGGACGAAGCCTTCGGCGAAATCGCCGGCTGGGTGTTGAGACGCGTCTAGTATCGATCGCTCCTGACTGGCGCACCTGATATCTTCAAAACCGTCATTTCGGGTCGGTTTTCCCGATCGGCCGGGAATGAGGAGGCGGATACGGGCGACCGATGAGGGCGGCTAGGGTCTCCAGGCGGGCGGCGGTCATGCTGTGATCGGCGGGGCGCCGATGATAGCATGATCGCATGTTCGATAGTCTCACCGGTCTTGTCATTGTTGCGACCTTCCTGATTGCCGGCGCCGTCAAGGGCGTGATCGGTCTCGGTCTGCCGACGATCAGCCTAGCGCTGCTGACCGTGGCGATCGACCTGCCGAGCGCGATGGCCTTGCTGCTGGTGCCGTCGTTCGTCACCAATCTCTGGCAGGCCATGGCCGGGGGCAACGGCAAGACCCTGGTGCTGCGGCTCTGGCCCTTCCTGCTGACGGCCGTGGTGACGATCTGGATCGGCGCCGCCGCGCTGACGCGTGTCGATCTCGCCTTGCTTTCGGCGCTCCTTGGCGTGCTTCTGGTTGTCTATTCGGTCTTGAACCTTGCCGGCCTGCGTCTTGAGTTCACAATCCGCCAACAGGCGTGGGCCGGCCCGCTGGCCGGATTGGCGAACGGCATTCTGACCGGGATGACAGGGTCGTTCGTGGTGCCGGGCGTGTTGTTTCTTCAGGCCATCGGACTGTCACGCGACATGCTCATTCAGGCCATGGGCATGCTGTTCACGGCATCGACGCTGGCCCTTGCTGTGGCCTTGCGGGGGAACGGTATGCTGACGGCCGACCTTGCAACCGTGTCCGCCGCAGCACTCCTGCCGGCCATCATCGGCATGGTCGTTGGCCAGCGGATCCGGCGACGGCTGCCTGAAGCGCTGTTCCGGCGGATTTTCTTTATGTCCCTGTTGTTGCTGGGCGCCTACATCGTCGTTAGTGCATTCGCCGGCTTCGACTAGGTTGCGTTTGAAGCGCAGTCCCGTGTCACTCGCGCTTTTCGATCTTGTTGCCAACGGCAACCGGCGAATGCCGCGGCCTTAGCGCGCACGGCATTGCACCTGCCCTGCAGGCCGAACCGGATGCGACGAGGCCGCCGGCTGAATCCCCGGGGTACAGCCTGCGCCGGCCTTGATCCCGGTTGGTTAACCCAGCCGGCCGGCGGCGTGGGCCAGCATGGTGTAGACCTTGCCGGTATCGGAGGTCAGATACATCTGCGACATCAGCGGATCGCTGTCGTTGCTGGCGACCTGGCTCAATAATTGTTCGAAGTCATCGATGTAACGGTCGACAGCGCCGCGGAACTCGCTTTCGCGCTCATATTTGCGGCGGATCTCGTCGAATGTCTTCTGCCCCTGCAAGGTGTAGAGCCGCCGGGTGAAGACGCTGCGCTCGCCGCGTTTATAGCGATCCCACAACTCGATCGAGGCTTCATGATCGATTGCCCTGGCAATGTCGACGGACAGCGAATTCAGGGATTCGACATATTGCGAAGGCGAGCGCCCGGTGGATTGGCTGTCATGCTCGGCCTGGACGGTTTTTGCGCCGGCGACCTTGCCGCCGCTCTCGCGGCCGGGAGCCCGGTGCGGCGCGGGGCGCGGTTCGTCATCGGTGGAGGCGCGGCGCAGGAGATCGGCGACCCAGCCACGACTCTCGCCGTCTCCGGGCTGACCGGCGGTGGATTGGGCGGGACCGGACGGCGCACCGCTTGCGCCATCGGTTCGGGCTGCCGGCCCATGAATGTTCTGATCCGGATCGGCGTGTAGCTGCTCGGCGCGCGGCAATTGCGACTGCGCCCGCCTTGGCGCGGTGACGGGCGTTGCTTTTGCGGCGGGCGCCGCTGCCGGCGGCTGCTTGGCCGCCGGCTCCGCCGAAGCGCGGGCAGGGGCGGGCGCTGGCTGCGTTGCCGGAGAAAGAGCCTGATCCTGGGCATGGACAGCGACGATGGACGACAATTCGTTGATCGCCTCGATCTGCTCGGTAATGGCGTGGCGCATGGCGGCGGTCGCCTCTCGCGCCTCCTCGGGCATTTCCAGAACGCCGCGGTGCAGCTCGGCGCGCGTCGCGTCCAGGTCGCGCTGCATATCACGCGCGGTCTCGCGCATCGTATCGGCGGTTTCACTGAACCGCGTGGTTGAATCTCCAAGCACCCGGCCGATCTCCGATACCAGATTGGTCGTGGCGGTGCGGACGGACTCGTCTGTGTTTGTGGAGGCGTTCTGGAGACGCTCCTCCAGTTCGGCGCGGGCGGCCTCGACGGCTTCGACGGCGCGCTTGCCTTCGGCAATCGCGGCAAGGCGCATCGTTTCGAACTGGCCGATCGCCGAGCGCGCGGCCTCTTCGGCCTTCTGGCCCAGGCTTTGGCTGATGTCGGCGACGCGATGTTGCGCCGTCTCGACGGTCTCGGCCAGCCGGCTCGCCGCGATACGCGTCGATTCATCGGTGATGTCGGCGAGCGAGCGCGACACCGTGTCGATTTGCGACTGGGCCGAAGCCATCGTCGATTCAAGCCGCTCGGCGGCACTTTGCGCGGAAGCCTCGGTGCGTTCGCTCAGTGATGTGGTGACGGTGGCGATACGTTCCTCGGCGCCGCTCAACGTTTCCACCAGAGCTGATGTCAGCCGTGACAGACGATCCTCCACGGTGCCCGATTGCAGGGCCAAATTGGCGGCGACGGTTTCCAATGCCTCGCGGCGCTGGGTCAGCGAGGTTTCCATTGCCGCATTGGTCTGGTCGAGCAGAGCGGTCGCGCCGGAAAGCGACTGCGACTGGTTTTCGAAATGGGCGGCCATGGAGGTGACGTCGCGCAGGACGTGAGTGGCGACGTCGCGCAGCGTCTTTATCTGGTCGGACAGAATTGTTGTCGATGTGCTGGTATTGGCCGCAGCCATTTCCAGCGCGCCCCGCAGGCTGTCGGCCTGACCGGACAGGTTGGCCTCGATCGCGGAAAGCTGCTGGCCGCCTTCGGCGACGACGCCCTGAAGCTGGTTATTGGTCTCGTCAAGCCTGGCCAGCATGGCGTCGATATCGGTGCGCAAGCGCTCGTTGGTTGTGGTGACCGATTCCACAAAGGTGCTGGTCTGATCATTGAGGGTCGACAAAAGTCCGTGGGCGCTTTCGTTGAGTTTGGTGGCGGCCGCGTCGCCCTGACTGCCGATCGCTTCGACCAGGGCCTGGCCTTCGCTCTTGAGCGTCTCGGTGAAGTTCCGGCCCTGCGTTTCAATGCCGTCAATCACCGAGCGACCACGGGACTCAATCGATTCAATCAGTACGCCGCTGCTGGAATCGAGAAGCCCGGCAAGTTCGTTCTGGCGCACGGCAAGCAGTGAATTGAGCGCTTCGGTCTTCTCGCCAAGCGTGCCGCTGGTGTTGTCGAGTGCCGATTGCAGGGAATTGGCGCGTTCAGAAAAGCTCTGCTCGACCTCTATCAGTTTTTCGCCAAAGCCGTGATTGACCTCCATCATCCGGCCGGCGATGGATTCGGTCAGTTCCTGGGTGCGGGTGGCCAGTGCCTCGCCAAGTTCGCTCATGCGGGCTTCCAGCACGCCGGATATTTCCGTTTCGCCCTGGGAGAAGGTGGATGAGAGCTCGCGGGTGCGGGTAACCAGCGTTTCGCTGATCTGGCGGGCTCTGGTGTCAAGCGCCTCATTGATGCGGCCGAGCCGGTCATCGAGGGTGTCGGCCAGACCGTCGGCACGCTGGCCGAATGATTCGGTGACTTCGCCGATCCGGCCCGTGACCCGGTCCTCAAATCCGCTCAGACGCGCGCCAACGGCGGTCTCGATCGTGTCGGCGGAGGAGGCAAGGCGTATGGCCACGTCCTCGGCGCTTTCGCGTACCCGGGTCTCGAAACCGCCAAGCCGTGCATCGAGGGTCTCGCCCATCTGGCCGATCCGCGCATCGATCAGCGAGCCGAGCGCGTCGCCGCGCTCGCTCAGCGCCGTGACCAGCTTGCCGCCCTGATCGCCGATCAGGCCTGTCATGCTGTCGAGATTGCTTTCAATGTCGGCGCGGATACGCTCGTTCTGTTCGGAAAGCGCCTCGGCGCTTTTCTGGCCAGCCTCTGTCAGCCGGGTTTCGGCGCCGTCAAACTCGCCCGAAATCGTGTTTAGCAGGGTCTCGCCAGCCAGTTTGAAGCGTTCGGCGACGCCCGTCAGCAGGGATTCGCCGCGGCCGATCTGGTCGTCAACCGATTGCGACAGCGATTGGCCGGTTTCGGCAAACCGCGCCTGCGCTTGGGAAATCTTGCCTTCCACGGAATCGATCTGCTCGACCATTGCCCGCGAGACGGTCTGACCGGCATTGCCGAGCTGCTCGATGACCGATTTGGTGCGTGTATCGATGGTCGTGCCGACAATATCGGCAGCCTTTTCGATACGCGAGGAGGATTCGTCAGCGCGGCTTGCGATCAATGACGCGATTTCGTCGCCGCTGGCCGTCAGCCGCTCTGCCAGGGCGCCGCCGTCTTCGGTCACGGCGGCCTGAATACGGTCGCTGGCCTCGGCCAGTTTGCCGAGCAGGTCGGACGAACGCTCCGTCAGCGCCGAAGACAATGTGCTCTGGGCTTGCTCCAGCCGGCCGGCGATTTCCTCGCTGCGGCTGCTGAGCGTCTCGTTGATTTCGCCGCCGGATTTCTGAATTTTCTCGACCATCGACTCGCCGCTGCCGGAAAACGTGTCGGCAACATTGCCGGTCGACTCGTTGATGCGATCGATCAGCGCATCGGCCTGCTTGCCCAGCGTTTCGCCAATGCGGTCGCTGGCATCGTTGAGATTGCTGAAAAGGCCGTCGGTCTTGGACGATATCAGCCCGACGATATTCTCGCTCGTATCGTTCATCGCCGTTGTGACGGCGTTGCTGCGGTCAGACAGGAATGCGGAGATCCGTTGCGCGGCGGCGTCGGCCGATGCCAGGATTTCCTCGCTGGTCGTGGAGAGATCGGACGACAGGGTCTGATGGGCACCGTCGATGGCGCCGCGCACCCTTTCGGCATTCTGGACGATCGCCTCGCGCTCGTTGATGAGTTCGTCGAGCAGCGCGCGGACACGAAGCTCGTTGTCGGTGTAGGATCGCTCCAGGGACGAGACCTCGTTGTGCACAAGGACTTCAAGTTCGCTGGCGCGGGCCAAGGCGCGTTCAATGCCGTCGCCCATGGCCGCGACTTCGCGGCGGATCGCCTGGCCGACGGTGACGACGGATTCCTTGGCGATGTTCTCCGGCTCCGCCAGGCGCAGCGCGACCTCGGTCATGGTTCGCGACACCATGCGCATTTCCTGGCTGCGCCAGATCATCAGCGCCATCACCCAGAACAGGAAGACCGGAACGACGATGGCGATCGCAAGGGCGATCAGGTGGGGGGCCTCGCGCAGGTCGGCGCTGGAGCAGATCGCCGCGATGTCCTGGCGCCAGATGCCGATCCCGAACATCAGCCCGAAGATGATCCAAATGGCGGAAAGCAGAAGTGCCGTCCAGAACGGCGCGGAGGACGGGCGGCGCTGGAGCGCATAAAGCAGATTGCCGACGGATGGAACATCGTCGTTCGCAGCGCGGCGCGCCCGCGACCGCTCGGTGCTCTTGCGCTCGGTCGACTGGTTTTCAGCCAGCCGGCTCCGCGACCGCGCCGGCTGGGATTTGGCGGTGTCGGCCCGGTTCGGTTTATCGAGGTCCGCCTTTTTGGCGAAAGATGCCGTTTCGACCTTTTTGTCGACGTCGCGCGTGACGTCGCCGAAATCAATCTTCAATGCTTCTTCGACGGCGCTCAGCGCCGCCTCTGTCGCATCGGTTTTCGGAAGTTTGCTCATCGTGCCTTTTGCCCCGGTCCCCAAACGCACCACTCCTCGTGGACGCACTGCTGTTGGGGGTATTGCAGATGTGTTCAATACCCCGGTGGGCCGCTGAAGAATGACGAGGTTACCTTCAAAGCCGCCACTTTTGTGGCATGACGCTGTCCAGCCAAGGCGTCCCGTTTTCGTCCCCCGATGCCGGCCGCCATCGGCCCGGAGACACGAATTTGAAACGTTACCGCCTTATGCTGCCTCCCCACTCTCTTGCCCGGCATGCACTCTAATGTCAGACTGTCGCGGAGAGAAGCAAAAAAAGGGTCAAAAGGGCCCTGCTGTGGGAAATTGTTCTGTAGGTGTGAACAGGGTGACGTCATGGCTGGTAGTACGATCTCGGGGAGGTCGCGGATTTACCGCGGCCGGCCGTCGCAGGTATTGCAGCGATCGCGCAAGCCGGATGCGGCGGCGCGGCGATATCTGACCAAGGGACTTGGAACGGCGGGTAACAAATTACCGCTATTCGATGCCGACGGTCAGCGCACAAAATCTGATATGGTCCGCAAATGTGTCGAAGGCGGGTGGGCGGAGCCTTGGTTTACCGGGCGATTGGAGCCAGGCTGGCCGGTGCATCGGCTGACCGCGGAGGGGCTGGCGATCCTGACCCGCACAGATGACCGGAACTGAGGGCCGTTGAGGCCAAAGCGCGCAGGCATGTCCGAAACCTCAACGCCAAATCCGCCGGCAGCAAATCGGGAAAGCCCGGTTTTCAACAATGCGCATCTGGACCGCCAGACCATGGGCGACGAAGACCTGCGCGTGGAAATCCTGGCATTGTTCGCCTCAGAAGCGGAGCGCCTGCTGAACCAGGCCGAAGACGCGGCGGACGCGGCGACGCTCGGCGACCGGCTGCACGCCATAAAGGGGCTGGCGCGCAATGTCGGCGCGCTGCGGCTGGAGCAGGCGGCCATCGACCTGGAGACCGAATGCCGGGTGGGACCGGCCGATCTTGCCTCGCTACGCCACGCCGTCATGGAGGCAATCGACTATCTGCACAATGACACGGGCTGAGCAGAGCGAACCGGCTTGACTTGCAAGCCAGTGTGCCTAATCCCACATCGGTTTTCTATTCATTCGGGTCTGGACCGGCCTTCCCCAACCAGCTTGGCTTTCATGACGAAAATCGTTTTCATCGGACGCGATGGCGCGCGCCACGAACTGGATGGCGAAAACGGCTCCACTGTGATGGAGACCGCGATCAAGGCCGGCGTGCCGGGTATAGAGGCGGAATGCGGTGGCGCCTGCGCCTGCGCGACCTGCCATGTCTATGTCGATGAAGCGTGGGCGGAAAAAACCGGCCAACCGGAGCCGATGGAAGAGGACATGCTCGATTTCGCCTATGACGTGCGGCCGACATCGCGCCTTTCCTGCCAGATCCGGGTCAGCGAAGACCTGGACGGATTGACGGTGACGGTGCCGAAAAGGCAGGCCTAGTCACATCGCCTGGATGGTCTGTCGCGCCGGTAGCGGCGACGCGGCAAAGCGTGCCCGGTATGCCGGCAACCATGAAACAGCGATCCGCGGCCCTGCGGGCCGGTGGAAAATTGTTGCTTTGAACGCTCAGGCATTGCCGCTAGAGCAGAACGGCAACGCGAACTGACATCATTGAACGGATTGAGATTTCGATGGCTTCCGATCTTATTGAAACCGATGTGGTGATCATCGGCGCTGGGCCGGTCGGCCTGTTCGCGGTTTTCGAGCTCGGGCTGCTGGATCTGAGATGCCACCTGATCGACATTCTCGATAGACCGGGCGGACAATGCGCCGAGCTCTATCCGGAAAAGCCGATCTACGACATTCCGGCCTGGCCGGTGATTTCCGGCGAGGGTCTTGTCGAAAAGCTGATGGAGCAGATCAGGCCGTTCGGTCCTGAGTTCCATCTCGGCGAGATGGTCACCGAGCTTGAACGCGCCGGCGAGGACGGCTTCGTCGTGCGCACCGATACCGGAACGGGGATCAAGGCCAAGGTTGTGGTCATTGCGGCGGGCGGCGGCTCGTTCCAGCCCAAGCGGCCGCCGATCGCCGGCATTGAAGACTATGAGGGGACAAGCGTGTTTTATTCGGTGCGGCGGATGGAGGATTTCGCCGGCCATGACGTGCTGATCGCCGGCGGCGGCGATAGCGCGCTGGACTGGACGCTCAGCCTGCAGCCGCTGGCCAAATCTCTGACGCTGGTGCACCGGCGGCCGGAATTCCGGGCGGCACCCGACAGCGTCAACAAGATGGAGGCGCTGCGCGACGCCGGCGACCTGACGTTCCAGCTCGGCCAGGTGATGAGCCTGAAGGGCGAGGGCGGCGAGCTTGCCGCGGCAATCGTCAAGACGCCGGACGGCGAAATCGAGGTGCCATGCACGCGGCTGTTGCCGTTTTTCGGCCTGACCATGAAACTCGGGCCGGTCGCCGACTGGGGCCTTAATCTTCATGAGAACCTGATCCCGGTCGACACGGAGAAATTCCAGACTTCGGAACCGGGCATCTTCGCCATCGGCGACATCAACGCCTATCCGGGCAAGCTGAAGCTGATCCTGTCCGGCTTCCATGAAAGCGCGCTGATGGCCCGGGCGGCCAAGCATATCGTCCACCCCGATGAGCGCATTGTGTTTCAGTACACGACGTCATCGTCGAGTTTGCAGAAGAAGCTCGGGGTGAGATGAGGCTGGGTGGTCAGGCCGGATTTTGCAGCCCTAGCGCAGCTGGATCGGCGGGTCGGTGCTGTCGAAGCGATCCTGGCGGCGGCGTTCGCGCGCCAGGATGCGGTTGGCGGTCTTGTCGAGATAGAACTTGAGGGCGTTGCAGGTGCGGTATTGCGGCGCCTTCTTGAATTCGCGGTCGACGGTGGCCGCGGTCTCAAGGGCGATCGTCCTGTGCCTGTCCTCATGGCGGCGAACCTTGGCCAGATACCGCTTCCAGGCTTTCTTGAGACGCGGCTCGCCGCGCTTCTCGCCGGTCCATCTGGGCAGGGTGATCACAATCCTGACATCGATTTTCGCCTTTTCGACCCGACATGAGCCGGGCCGCCGCCGATTGGTGACCGACCAGCCGTAGCGGATTTCCGACAGCGCCTGTGCATAAAGGCCGCGATGGCGCCGGTGAGGGCCCTTGCGGCCGATATCGCGCCAGATCTCCTTGGCGGTCTGGCCGCGGACCGCATAGGTCTTGTAGCGCACTTCGCTGACGACCTCGGCCTGCGTGGCGCCTGCGCAAAGCACGCCGGCGAAGAGGCAGATGAGGATGACGGCAAGGTGGCGCACGCAATAACTCCGATGGCCGCAATACCGGCCCGGGAACCTAGCCGCTTGCATCGGCTCTGGCGGCCAGCTTGTCGAAGCGCTTGCCTTCGTCGGCGTCGAACTTGTCCTGGGCAAGGCCATGCTCCGCCTCGACGGCTTTTACCACGGCGTTTATTTTCTTGCCCAACATCCGGCAATCGGCCTCAGACGGCAAATCGTTCAGGCGCCGGCTCAGTTTGTCGGCGTAATCTTCCGCGATCCTGATGTGAACGAGTTCATGGACAGCGGCATAGGCGGCGAAATTGTCCCAGGTGTCAGCGATATCGCCTTCGGCACTTTCGCGCTGTCGCCATTTGGGCAGCGTGACTTTGGCCTTGACCTGGAACCGGGCTTCCTCGACTGAGCATTTGCCGGCCTGCTCCTTCAAAATGACGCGTGGGATCAGCGCGATGTCGGTAGCGGCAAGGACACGGCCCTTGCCCGCAATATAGGGGCCGTGCAACGCCAATTGCCGGTCGATGGCTTTTTTCGTGCCGCCGCTGACCTCGTAATAGCCAACGGTGATGTCGGGTTTGGGATTGCCAGTCGCAGTGCAGCTCGCCAGCAGCATGGCCAGACCGATCAGGATGCATCCGGTCTTGAAGCTGCTCATGATCGGCTTTCCTGTGCTGCGGGCGGGACTGGTGCGGCAATCATAGGTCGAAATGCAATCTGCGCCAGCCCGCGATTTTATAGCAATACCTATCTTCTGAGCTATTCTGCGGCAGCCGCATCGATGCGGCTGCCTTCATGCCAGATCAGTTCATTACCGGCTTCGGGCTGGCGCGGCACCAGCCGGGCCAGGACCAGCGAGACGCAGGCCATGCCGGCGCCAATCAGGAACACGGCCGCCGGCGAGACCAGCCAGATCAGACCGAAGATGGCCGGAATGCCGACAGCGGCAAGATGGTTGATGGTCGAGGCGACGCCGGCGGTCGAGGCGATATCGGCCGGATCGGCAATCTTCTGGAAATAGGTCTTCATGGAAATGGAAAAGGCGAAGAAGCCGTGGTCGATCACATAAAGAGCTGCCGCCAGCCAGGCGCTCTCCACAAAGGCGTAAGTGCCGAAGACGGCGATCAGGCCGACATACTCGACCGTCAGCGCCCGGCGCTCGCCGAAGCGTGCGATAAAGCCGCCGATCCGGGCGGCGAAGGCGATGTTGAACAGGCAATTGATCAGAAAAAGCAAGGCGATCTGGTGGACTTCGTAACCGAATTTCTGAACCATCATCAAGGATGCGAAGACCGTGAATATCTGCCGCCGAGCGCCGCCCATGAAGGTCAGGGCGTAGTAGAGCCAGTAACGCCGGCGCAGGACCAGTTTCTTCAATTGCGGCGTCTCTTCGCGAAAATCGGGGAACATGGTCCAGGCAAAGACGACGATCGCCACGGTCAGCACGCCGGCGGCGAAAAAGACAGTGGCGAAATTTAGCTCAAGCGTTTTCCACAAAACCGCAATGAGACCGAACGCCAGAAGCTGCGCACCCGCCGCGACGGCAAGGATGCGGCCCATGATCCGCGGCGCCTCGGCCTTGGGCAGCCATTGCAGGGCCAGGCTCTGATGCATGGTTTCAAAATAATGGAACCCGACCGACATGATGAACGTCGTCAGATAAAGCCCGGTCGTAAAGGGGAACCAGCCGGTGACGGCAACGCCGACGCCAAGCACGGCCAGCGCGCCGAGCGCCAGCGTCTGTTCGCGCATGAAGAGCAGGATATAGATTGCGAGAAAGGCGAGAAATCCCGGAATTTCGCGGATCGATTCCTGAAAACCGACCTCGCGGCCGGTAAAGCCGACGTCTTCGACAGCAAAGTTCTTGATCAACGCCCACCACGTGGCAAATGCGATCTGCATGGCGAACGTCATGATCATCAGCATGACGGCAGGGTTTCGCCAGCCGGTGGCGGCGGATGGTTTGATGCTGGCGCGCATGGGTTGGCCTAACAGGTGACTGTTCGGCCGGCAATCGGAATTGCAGAGGGCCGCGCCCTATCTCGGCAGGGCCGGATCGAGGTGGTCCCAGGGCTGGGCCTCGTCCGACCAGATGACCTTTTGCGGTTTGAACTGTGTCGGATCATCGAGGCTGCCGGCCGGGATCAGTCGGATGCCGGGATGACCGGAGCTGTGGCTCAAGAGCGGGCTGCCGCAATCGGCGCAAAAGCCATGACTGACCGTGTTGCCGTTGGTCTTGAGGCGTTCGTAATATTTGAGCGGACCCTCGACGTTTACGCCCTCAGCGGGAACCACCAGCAGCGCCGTATGCCCGGCCCCGGTCGCGCGCTGGCATTCGCGGCACTGGCAGAAAAACGCAAAACGCGGCTCGTCGGCGCACTTGTACCTGACCGCGCCGCACAGGCAGCCGCCTTCGATACCGGTCACTGCCGTCTCCCCGTTTGAGCCTGAATTCACAGCCGCAATTCTCGGTGAAGTTTCAGGACCTGTAAACGAACCATTTCAACGAAAAATTTCCATTCCATTGCGATAATGGCCGTCATGACCTGCCGCCCATCGGCGAGGGGAGCGACCATGCATCAGCTTGTCTATGTCAGCTCAGCCGACTCGAGACTCAGCGAGGATGACATCAAGGATGTCATTTCCCGTGCGCGCAAGACCAACCGGGAACTCGGCGTCACCGGCATGCTGGTTCATCTGGACGGGTGTTTCCTGCAAGTGCTGGAAGGCAGGCGGGAGCGGGTCTGCGACCTCTATGCAAGGATTGCGGCCGATCCGCGCCATTGGGGCGCAAAGGTGCTGATGGAGATGGAGGTTCCGGAACGGGCATTCCCGCACTGGGCCATGGGCTTTCGCAGGGGCGGCCGCGACGACCTTTATATGGCCGGCTTCCGGGCTCTGACACGCCGGGCGCTCGACGGGCGGATCACCCGGCCGGAAGCGCAGATTCTCCTGACCATCGTCAAGACGTTCTACCGGGCGGACAAGGCGACGGAGACCGGCGCCGTGCGCGAACCGGCCCTGAGCCTGGCCTGACGTCCACCGCCGTAGAATAAGTGCCGGCGCCGGTTGACGGCGGCCGCCGGCGCGTTTTTCAACAGCCCGATTACCGTTACTGCGAAGGCCCTGTGCCCGCTGCGCGCCTTGCTTGTTTCTTCGCTGCCGTAGCGTAAAGTGCCGGTTACGTGTCACGGCAAGAAACGGCGGTCAGATGGGCAAGAACATTGTCGTGTTTTCCGACGGGACTGGCCAGGAAGGCGGCGAGGGAACCAACACCAACGTCTACAGGCTGTTCAACACGGTGCTCGACCGCTCGCCGGAGCAGATCGCGTTTTACGACCGCGGCCTGGGCACCGGATGGCGGAAGATTACCGGCCATGCGTCGGGAAAGGGAATTTCGAAGAATATCCAGGAGTGCTACCGCTTTATCTTCGACAATTTTGAGTCCGGTGACGAGATTTTCCTGTTCGGCTTCAGCCGCGGTGCGGCGACGGTCAGGAGCCTGTCGGGCTTTATCCACCATTTCGGCATCCTGCCCAAGGCGCGGCCGGAACTGATCGGCCAAGCTTATAATATCTACAAAATCAGGGATGATGCAAAACGCAAGACGCGGGCAAAGGCCTTTATTGAGCGTCATCACACCATGTGGACTAAAATCAAGTTTCTCGGCGTCTGGGATACGGTGGCGGCACTGGGCGTCCCGCTCAAGGGGCTCAATCTGGTGGTCGACCGGATTCCGTTCTTTCGGCACAAATTTCACGATTTCCGGCTCAGTGAAAGCGTTGTGCATGCCCGACAGGCGCTGGCCATCGACGACGAGCGCCTGACCTTCCATCCGGTCCTGTGGGACCCGGATTTGCGCGATGGTCAGACTATGAAGCAGGTCTGGTTCTGCGGCGTCCACACCGATGTCGGCGGCGGTTATCGGGAAGTCGAACTGTCTGAGATCACGCTTGACTGGATGCGCCGGGAGGCGAAGGAACAGGGCTTGAAAATCTACAACGAGCAGCCGCTGACGACCGGCGATGTCAACGGCACGATGCATGATTCCCGCGCCGGCATTCACCGGTTCTACCGGCGCGAGGTCAGATCCTGGCCGAGCGACACGCACGGCAATCCGTGCATCCATGCCAGCGTAATTGAGCGCAGGCTCAATCCCGACAATGAAAAAGATCCGCCATACGAACCGTGGATCCTCGACGGGTCCTATTCCTACGAAACGGAATCCTAAGGCGCGGGCCGGTTATCCGCTGACCGGGCTGACCGCATGGCCGGGGCGCATTCTTGTCCGAAAACCGGTTCCCACTTTTCGGAAATGCCGTCTTTTTCCTGCGCGCATTTTTGTCCGAAAACCGGTTCCCACTTTTCGGAAATGCGCTATCGCGCCAGCGCCCGCATCGCCTCTTCAAGGCCGTCAAGGGTGAGAGGATACATGCGATCGCCGAAGAGCTGGCGGATTGCCGCGGTCGACCAGGTGTAGTCCCATTCCTGGCGCTGCACCGGATTGAGCCAGGCGGTCCGTTCGAAATGGGCTAGCATGCGCTTGAGCCAGATCGCGCCGGGCTCCTCGTTCCAGTGCTCCACAGATCCGCCGGCATGGGTGATCTCGTAGGGGCTCATGGAGGCATCGCCGACAAAGATCACCCGGTAATCGGCGGGATAGGTGCGCAGAATGTCGAACGTGCCGATGCGCTCAGCCTGGCGGCGGCGATTTTCGCGCCAGACGCTCTCGTAAAGGCAATTGTGGAAGTAGAAATGCTCCATGGTCTTGAATTCCGAACGGGCGGCTGAAAACAGCTCCTCACTGACCTTGACGTGCCAGTCCATGGAGCCGCCGACGTCGAAGAAGATCAGCACCTTCACCGCATTGTGGCGTTCGGGACGCATCTTGAGATCGAGGTAGCCCTGATGGGCGGTTGAGCGGATCGTGTCGTCCAGGTCGAGTTCGTCGGCCGCGCCCGTGCGGGCGAAACGGCGCAGGCGGCGCAGCGCAACCTTGATGTTGCGGGTGCCGATCTGCCGGCTGCCGTCCAGATCCCTGAAGCGGCGCTCGTCCCAAACCTTAACGGCGCGCCGGTGGCGGCTTTCGTCCTGACCGATGCGGATGCCTTCCGGATTGTAGCCATAGGCGCCGAACGGCGAGGTGCCGGCCGTGCCGATCCATTTGGAGCCGCCCTGATGGCGGGCCTGTTGTTCCGCCAGCCGTTTTTTCAGCGTTTCCATCAGCTTTTCAAAACCGCCCAGTGCTTCGATCTGGGCCTTTTCCTCCTCCGTCAGAAACTTTTCGGCGAGGTTGCGCAGCCATTCCTCAGGGATTTCCGCCTCAATCCCTTCGCCAACGCTTTCAAGGCCCTTGAAGACATGGCCGAAAACCTGGTCGAAGCGGTCCAGATTGGCCTCGTCCTTCACCAGACAGGCGCGTGAGAGATAATAGAAATCATCGACACGGCGCGAAGCCAGATCGGCCTGCATGGCCTCCATCAGCGTCAGATATTCGCGCAGGGAGACCGGCAGGCCGGCCTGTTTGAGTTCGGTGAAGAAGGAGAGGAACATTGTCGCCGGCGCTCAGTTTCGCCGCCAGACGAGCAGCATGTTGTTGGACGGCATGTCGACAATCTCGGCAAGGTGCAGGCCGTTGGCGCCGGCGACATCGGCAATGTCATCGATGTCGCGCACGCCCCAGTCGGGATTGCGGTGTTTCAGGCTGGCGTCGAAGTCGGCATTGCTCGGCGCCGTGTGGCGGCCGCCGCGCCTGTATGCGCCGTAGGTGAAAACCATGCCGTCCGGCTTCAACAGTTTCGCCGCGCCGGCAAATAGACCGGTTGTCGCCGCCCATGGCGATATGTGCAGGAGATTGATAGCGATGATCGCTGTGACCGGACCCTGAACTGCCGCCCACCAGTCTTGCGATGTGACATTGAGGTCAAGGGCGGGGTGGACATTGCCGGCCGGCGCCTCGCCGCGCCAGGCCTCGATGCTGGCCCGGGCGGCCGGGTCGGGATCGCTCGGCTGGAAGGTCAGGCCGGAAAATTCGCGCGCGAAGGCGGCGCAATGCTGGCCGGTGCCGCTGGCGATTTCCAGGACAAGGCCGGATGCCGGCAGGCGCGGCTTGAGCGCTGAGAGGATGTCGCCGGCATTTCTGGAGGCGCTCGGCGAGACATGTTTGCGACCGCCGCGGCTCTCATCTGCGACGGTGACAAGATAGGGCGAGGGCTCGCGCCAGCGTCTTTGATGTTCTTCATTGGTGAGTGTGGGATCGGTGGACATGCGCCGACATTACGCCGCGTGGGACGCAAAAGGCAAAGCGCGATGTTTGTGCGGCGCGACCCGAGCGGCTCCGGCAGACTTACTGGCTTTTCAGCGCGCCGGTGACGACAGGATCATAGTCCGGCAGATGCTTTTCGCCCTTGCGGGCAAAGCCCATGGCTGCAACCGGCATGGAAAGTTTGCGGGTGCTGTCATTGAGCAGGATCGTTACCGTCATCTTGTTGCGGCCGGCCGGCTTGGCAATCAATTCGCCCTGGGCCATGCCGCGCGACAGGAGCAGCGAAAATCCGTCACCCCTGCGTTCGCCAATGACATCAACGCCATTGGCTTCCGCGCCGTCCAGGAAATCGCCGTAAAACCGGTTGGTTTCGGCATTGTAATGAAGCCGGGCATAAACGCGGCCGGTCAGTCTGCCGGCCCAGCATTTGCCGCTCAATCCAAAGGTCAATTCAGTGCGGCTGGGATCGCCGTCGAGCGCGCAATGGAACTTCAGGCCGGATTCGGGACCGACAAGAAGCCGACCTGTGCCACGCCACTCACCGGAAAATCGCTCCATAAACAAGGCCGCATCGTTTTCCCCGGCGTCGGCGATGCCAGGCAGCGAAACGGCCGGCAACGACAGCGCCACGACGGCTATTGCCGCAAAAACCGGGTTGCGGCGCCGATCAGACACGGCAAATTTCATGGTCGACTCCGTCAGACAGATTCTCAGAATCTTACGCTTCTATCCTGCAATTGGAACAATATTACGGCAATTGCTGACAGTCTATTAACCTTACCGGTTCTCTGCCGGCTTGGGGCCGGAATTGCCGGAATCCGCCGTCAGCTTGACCAGGTCGCCGGTCAAATCGGCGAGGCGCGGGCGTTTTTCCTTCAAGAACGGCAATGGGCGGCAGACATCCATGGCGGCAAGGCCGATGCGGCCGGTCATCAGGCCATTGACGACGCCTTCGCCCAGACGGGCCGACAAACGGGCGGCAAGGCCGTGGCCAACGATCTGCTGGACGAGCGTGTCGCCGAGCGCCATAGTTCCGGTGACGGCCAGGTGACCGGCAACGGCGCGGGCCAGACGCACAAGGCCGAGCGTTCCGGGCCGCCCGCCATAGAGGGTGGATATGCGGCGGATCAGGCGCGCGCTTTCCCACAGCACGAAGACGACGTCGACAAGGGCGCGCGGGCTGAGCGCGGTGACCACCGAAACCCTGCGGGCGGATGCGGAAACAAGGCCGCGAGCACGCCGGTCCAGCCCGGCGACGAGATCGCGCTCGGCCAGCATGATCAGATCACAGCCGTCGATGATTTCGCCGGCGTGGGCGCTGAGCGCGGCGCGGCCGCGCGCTGTGTCAGGACGGTCGCGATAGAGCGCCGCCAGATCGCCGAGGACCTTGCGGGCCTCGTTCTGCAGGTTTTCCGCTGCCGCTCGATCAGCCTCGAGCCGCAGCCGGGCGACCCTTTTCAACCGTAAGAGGCCGACCAGTTCACGGCCGATCAGAACCAGCACGGCCAGGGCGAACAGGCCGAGCAGGCCGAGGCCGGCCCAGCCGAGCCAGTCGTTGCGGGCAAACAAGTCGCGGATCAGGCCG
>CAJHXO010000263.1_pt1 | contig 23928 bp, 21 predicted proteins | sample 9198491 | NCBI WGS metagenome assembly CAJHXO01 (sample SAMEA7708296, study PRJEB35096) | sediment metagenome | biome: marine neritic benthic zone biome [ENVO:01000025]; feature: sediment [ENVO:00002007]; material: shallow marine sediment [ENVO:03000034] sea grass bed [ENVO_01000059] ...
CCGCGAAGCACGGTTCGATGGCACGGCGGAAGACTGGGCGCACACGGTTCCCGATCTCAATACGCTGGCTGTCATCTGCGTTGCCGGACCAGAGGCGAACTGGCTGCCACGCACCGCCGGACTGCCCGATGACGCCTTCGAGCATGACGGCAAGATGACCAAGCGCGAAATGCGGGCGCTGGCCATCGCCAAGCTAATGCCGCATCCGGGCGCGCTGTTGTGGGATATCGGCGCCGGCTGCGGCTCGGTCTGCGTGGAATGGCTCCGTGCTGCGCCGCACAGCCGGGCAATCGCGCTGGAACCCGTTGCTGAACGCCGTACTTTTGCCGCCCGTAACGCCGCCGCCCTCGGCGTGCCGCATCTTGAAGTGCTTGACGCGTGCGCACCTGGTGCCCTGGCCGACATGCCGGTGCCCGATTCCGTCTTCATCGGCGGCGGTCTCGCAGCCGAAACGGTGGAGGCGGCGGTTGCCGCCCTGAAGCCCGGCGGTCGTCTTGTCGCCCACGCTATAACTCTGGAAAGCGAAGCCGTGCTTCTGATGGCCCATGCACGACATGGCGGCGACCTTGTTCGCCTATCCGTGGACCGGGCCGCGTCGGTCGGGTCCTATCACGGCTGGCGGCCGGCCATGCCGGTAACGCAATGGGCGTGGATAAAGACCGGAGCACCGCGATGACCGGGACGCTTTACGGCCTTGGCGTCGGTCCCGGCGACCCGGAACTTTTGACGCTGAAGGCGGTCTGGCTGCTGAAGCGGATGCCGGTGATAGCCTATCCGGCCGCCGATGACGGCGACAGTTCGGCGCGTGCCATCGCCGCGCAATTCATCCCGCAAGGCGCCACGGAAATCGCCATCAGGGTGCCGATGCGCCCCGGTCACATGCCGACGAAAATCTATGACGTTGCCGCCGGAAATATTGCCGAACACCTCGCCAATGGCCGCGACGTCGCCATCCTGTGCGAGGGTGACCCGTTCTTTTACGGCTCCTTCATGTACCTGCATGACCGCCTTGCCGGCCGCTATCCATGCATCGTCGTTCCTGGCGTCTCCTCGCTGACCGGTTGCGCGGCGGCGGCCGGCAAGCCGCTTGCCGGCCGCAATTCGGTGCTGACGGTTTTGCCGGCAACGCTGAACGATGCGGACCTGAGCGTCCGGCTTGAAAACACCGAAGCTGCCGCCATCCTTAAGGTCGGCAGGCATCTGCCGCGGCTACGCGCCATTATTGAGACTTGCGGCCTGACAGCCCGCGCCACCTATGTCGAACATGCCAGCCGGCCGGACGAAAAAGTCCTGCCGCTGGCTGAATTCGGCGACAGCCAGGCGCCGTATTTCTCCATGATCCTGATCACGCCGGAACGATGCCCGATCGAAAGCCGGGAACGCTCGTCATGAAGCAGGAACGCCCGGCCATCGTCGTCCTGATGCCCGGCGGGCTGACAATTGCGCGCCGGATCGCGCAAATTGTCGATGGCGACGTCCATGCGCGGGCCGCAACAGGTGAATGCGATGAAGTTTTCGCCAAAACGACAGATCATATTCGTGCATTGTTCGCCGAAAGTCGGTCGATTATCGGGATTTGCGCCGCAGGTATCCTGATCCGGGCGCTGGCGCCGCTGCTCGCCGACAAACGCGCCGAACCGCCGGTTCTTGCCGTTACAGACGACGGCGCCAGCATCGTGCCGCTGCTTGGCGGTCATCACGGCGGCAACGAAATGGCGCGCCGGCTGGCCGAAGCGCTTGGCGGCCAGGCTGCAATCACCACCGCCGGTGACAGCCGCTTCGGTATCGCGCTGGACGATCCTCCGCCTGGCTGGACGCTGGCCAATCCCCAGGACGTCAAGGCGGTGATGGCCCACTGCCTTGCCGGCGGGGCTCTGCGACTGGAAGGCGATGCGCCGTGGCTTGCGCAAAGCGCCCTGCGCTTCGATGCGGCAAGCAAGGTCCGGCTGATGAGCATCGTTAAGGCCGAGCCGGGCGATGAAGAGACGCTCATCTACCACCCGGCCAGACTGGCCCTCGGCCTTGGCTGCGAACGCGGAGCCGACGCTGAGGAGGTCATCGCACTGGTTGAAGCGGCATTGGCCGAAGCGGGGCTGGCGAAAGACGCCATCGCCTGTGTGGTTTCCGTCGACATCAAGGCCGACGAAACCGCTATTCTGGCGGCCGCCGACTGGCTGGGCGTACCGGCCCGGTTTTTCTCCGCCCGAACGCTGGAAGCCGAAGCGCCACGGCTTGCCAATCCGTCACCCATCGTCTTTGCCGAAGTCGGCTGCCACGGCGTCGCCGAGGGCGCGGCCCTGGCGGCCGCCGGTCCGGATGGCAAGCTGGTGGTCGCCAAGACCAAAAGCCGACGTGCAACCTGCGCCATCGCCCAAGCGCTCGGTGTCATCGACGCCGATAAGACCGGCCGGGGACGTGGGCGGCTGGCCGTTGTCGGCATTGGCCCCGGCGCGCAAGAATGGCTGACGCCCGAGGCCCGCGAGCTTATCCGCACAAGCGGTATTGTAATCGGCTATTCCTACTATCTTGACCTGATCGACTCGCTGATTTCCGGAAAAACGCGCATTGCTTCACCTCTCGGCGAGGAGGAAAAGCGCGTCCGTCGGGCGCTGTCCCTGGCGGCGGAGGGGCACGAGGTTGCGCTCGTCTCTTCCGGCGATCCGGGTATTTATGCCATGGCGAGCCTCACATTCGAGTGCCTTGACGCCGACGATCTGCCGGACGGGGCGCATCGCGCCGAGATTGTCGTTGCGCCGGGCATTTCGGCCTTTCAGGCCGCCAGCGCCCGCGCCGGCGCCCCGTTCGGCCATGATTTCTGCACCATCTCGCTATCGGACCTGCTGACGCCCTGGCCGGCGATCGAGGCGCGGATCGAAGCCGCAGCGCAGGGCGATTTCGCCATCGCCTTTTACAATCCGGCCTCCAGCCGGCGACGGCATCAACTGGCCCAGGCCAAGACGATCCTGCTCCGCCACCGGCCGGCCGATACGCCGGTCATTCTTGCCCGCATGATCGGCCGTAAAGGCGAGAGCATCACCAGGCTACGTCTTGATGAGCTTGATCCAGGAGGAGTCGACATGATGACTCTCGTTATCGTCGGCTCTTCGGCGACCCGGACGACGAAGTCCGGTGGCCGGGTCTACACGCCACGCGGTTATGACGCGAAAAGGTCTGACGGATGACTTCGCCTGGCGGAAAAGTGCATTTCATCGGCGCCGGACCCGGCGCGCCCGATCTCATCACCGTGCGTGGCCAGCGGCTGATCGAACGCTGCCCGGTCTGCCTTTATGCTGGATCTCTGGTGCCCGAAGCGGTGATCGCCACAGCACCTGCCGGCGCGCGAATCCTTGACACCGCATCAATGACGCTCGACGAAATCATCGCCGAGATAGAGCGCGCCCACCGCGCCGGTGACGATGTCGCCCGCGTCCATTCCGGCGACCCGTCGCTCTACGGCGCCATCGCCGAGCAGATCCGCCGCCTGGAAGCGCTCGGCATTGCCTATGACGTGACGCCGGGCGTGCCGGCTTTCACCGCCGCCGCCGCTGCGCTCGGCCGCGAACTGACCGTGCCGGGCCTCAGCCAGACGGTGATCCTGACACGCACGGCCATGAAGTCTTCCGCTATGCCGGAAGGCGAGGACCTGGCAACTCTGGCGCAATCGGGCGCCACACTGGCGATCCACCTTTCGGTGCGCAATCTCCTGGAGATCGAACGGCAACTGGCGCCGCTATATGGAGCCGATTGCCCGGTCGTCGTCGCCTACCGCGTCGGCTGGCCGGACGAGCAGTTCATCCACGGAACCCTCGCCGATATCCGCGGCAAGGTTCGCGCCGCAAAACTGACCCGCACGGCATTGGTTCTTGTCGGCAACACCCTCGGTGATCCCGACTTTCGCGATTCCGCCCTTTATGATGCCGGCCATGCACACATCCTGCGGCCGAAGCGAAAAGCCTAGGCCCCGTCGATAAGATGGGCAAAGGAACCCATTACACATCCACGCCGTAGTCCAATTTCGCCCAGCACTTCGCCATCCACTGTCTCGGCGGCAAATAGCCTGTCAGCACCTCCCTCGCTGACAACGGTCGAATAATGGAATTCATGGGCGTTCAGCTTTGCCGGAAACGGCTTATCACCAAGTGGGCGAAGTCGGCGATAGCCGAGCGTCAATTTTCGCTCCTGAAAGCTGGTCACCAGCGGAAGCAACCCGGCCATGGCATGTCGGGCGCCGTCGGCATCGATCAACGCGTCCCCGAGCGCCATGTAACCGCCGCACTCGCCATAGATCAGCGCCCCCCGCGCTGCTGCCGCCTGTAGGCCGACCTTGAACCGGTCCGCCGCTGCCAGTTGGCTGGCATGGAGTTCCGGATAACCGCCCGGCAGATAGACGGCTTCGACGTCCGTCGCGGGCGGTTCGTCGGCAAGCGGCGAGAAAAGAGACAGGCTCGCGCCGGCCGCTTGCCAGTCCCTGAGAAGATGCGGATAGGCAAAAGCGAAAGCAGTGTCGCGGGCGACAGCCAGGTTCTGGCCAAACGGTGGCAGCGATTGCTGGCCGGTATCGCCTTTGCCGTCGCTGCCGTTGACCGGGCCGGCAAGATCCACCAGCCGGTCAAGCCCAACGCCATCGCCGACCGCCTTGCCGGCACTTTCGATCAGCCGGTCGAGCGCCTCATGCTCGCCCGCCTGGACTAGCCCAAGATGCCGGGACTTCAGCGCCAATGCTGAACCGCGACGGACAACACCGATTAGCGGTACATCGCATGCCTCGAAGCCTTCACGGATTAATGCCGCGTGACGTTCCGAAGCGGCACCATTAACGATTACCCCGGCGAGATTAAATCCGCGCGCCATCTGCGTAAACCCCGTCGCAACCGCCGCAGTCGATTGCGCCCGCCCAACTGCGGAGACAATCAGGACGACGGGAAGACCGGTGATGCGCGCCAGATTGGCCGTCGAGCCGGCGCCGCCGACGCCGCCGTCGTAAAGGCCCATGACGCCCTCAATGACGACTAAGTCGGAGCCGCACGCCTGACCGGCAAGACGCCTTGCAATGCCACCTGGTCGCATCGCCCATGGGTCGAGATTGATCGCGTCGCGCCCGCTGGCGGCGGCCAGGAACCGCGGATCGATATAATCCGGCCCGCATTTTGCCGTCGCGACACGATACCCGCGCGCCCGCAAGGCGGCGATCAGCCCGAGCGTGACGACGGTTTTGCCGCTGTGACTTGCGGCACCGGCTACGATCAGTCCGCGCGACAAGGACGCTGCCATGGCCGGCAATTCACGCCAAGCGATCGGCGTCGGCCGGCGAGCGCGTGCCAAGCGGATCGGCGGCGAGTTTGCGGCCGTGAATGGCGCCGAGCCAATCGAGCGCCGCCCGCAGTTTGACGACCGCGCCGAGGACGACAAGCGCCGGCGGTTTCAGCCCCGATCTTTCGACGTCCCTCGCGGCCTCACCCAAAGTCGTCTCCAGCACCCTTTGCGCCTCCGTTGTCGCCTCGCTGATGACCGCAACCGGTTCGTCGAAGCCACGGCCAGCCGCTATGAGGCTATCGGCAATCGCTCCCAGATGCTTGATCGCCATATACATGACGATAACCGGCGCGCCGCTGGCAACGCCCTGCCAATTGACTGAAGACGGCGTCAGTCCGCTTTGATCGTGCCCGGTCAGAAATGTGACGGCTTGATTGACGTCGCGGTGGGTAGCCGGAATGCCGGCATAGGCCAGGCCGCCGATCCCAGCGGAAATGCCCGGAATGACCCGGAACGGAATGCCATGTTCGACCAGCGCCAGCGCCTCCTCGCCGCCACGGCCGAAAACGAACGGATCGCCGCCCTTCAGCCGGCACACTCTTTTGCCGTCCCGCGCCGATTGCACCAGCCGTAGCGAAATATCGCGCTGCTTCGGCGATGGTTTGCCGCCGCGCTTGCCGGCATATTCAATGGTCGCTCCGGTTCGCGCCATGTCCAGGATCCGCCGGTCGACAAGCGCGTCATGGACAATGACATCGGCCTTCGCGAGCGCGTTGGCGGCGTGAAGCGTCACCAGGCCCGGATCGCCGGGTCCGGCGCCGGTCAGCCAGATCCAGCCCGGCTCGAAGGTTGGCAGCCCCGATAGCAGCGATTGATCGGTCGATATTGTCATGACCTCTTCATACTGCGACGCACCGGCACGCGAAAGCGTCATTGGTTGCCGGCGCCACCGGGGCTATAGCTTTTTTCATGGCAAATGCCTCCAAATCCGCAACAGACAAACCGGACCGGCCGCTCAGGCGCGGCTGGACAACCGGCGCCTGCGCTACGGCGGCCGCCAAAGCGGCTTGGCAGGCACTACTTTGCGGCGCTTTTCCCGATCCCGTTTCAATTCGACTGCCGTGTGGCCAAACGCCAGCCTTTGTGCTGGCGAGAACCGAGGCGGGTTACGACTGGCGCGGCGCAACCATCGTCAAGGATGCCGGCGATGACCCCGACGTCACCCATGGCGCAGAGATCACCGCGACCGTCCGCCGCCTCGGCGAAGGCGCCGGTATCGTCTTCCGCGCCGGCGAAGGTGTCGGCACCGTGACGCGCGCCGGCCTGCCGGTGCCGCCTGGCGAACCGGCCATCAATCCAGCACCTCGCCGGATGATGGAAACAGCGATAGAGGAGATCGCCAGCAAGCATGGCGCTGGTGCCGATGTCGAAATCACGATTTCTGTCGCCGGCGGCGCCGAACTTGCCGAAAGGACCTGGAATCCACGTCTGGGCATCGTCGGCGGAATTTCCATTCTCGGCACGACCGGGATCGTAGTACCGTTTTCCTGCGCCGCATGGATTCACTCCATACATCGCGGCGTCGATGTCGCCCGCGCCGCTGGTCTCGACCACATCGCCGGCTCAACCGGATCGACGACGGAAGCCGCAATCCGCGATCGATTGGGCGTGCCGCTGATAGCCCTGATCGATATGGGAGATTTTGCCGGCGGGTTGCTGAAATATGTCCGCGCTCACCCGGTGCCGCGCCTGACAATTGCCGGCGGCTTCGCCAAGATCAGCAAACTGGCCCAGGGTTCCCTTGATCTGCATTCGGCGAGCTTCGTGGTAGACAACGTTGCGCTTGCGGCCATCGCCGCCGATCTCGGCGCTGGTGACGGTGTTCAGGAAGCAATCTGCATGGCCGACACCGCCGCCCAGGCTCTGGAGATCGCCGTCGCAGTCGGTATCGATCTCCCGTCAGCGATTGCCCACCGTGCTGCCGCCGTCGCTGAAGACGTGCTTGCTGGCGCACCTGTCCGCTGCGATATCGCAATAGTCGATCGGCAGGGCACGATTTTGGCGCAAACCCATAATGAAGCGGTCCCACCACCATGACCGTGCCGTACCATAAGGTCATGGTGCTGGGCGGCACTGCGGAAGCCGGTGAACTGGCGGCGCGCCTGGCCGGCGACGACCGGCTCGCCACGGTCACCTCGCTGGCTGGCCTGACACGGCTGCCGTCGGCGATTGCCGGCCCGGTCCGGCGCGGCGGATTCGGCGGGCCCGACGGTCTTGCCGCGACCTTGCGAGAGGAGGGATATGATGCCCTGATTGACGCAACGCATCCTTTTGCCGGTCGTATTGCTGCCCATGCTGCGGAAGCTGCCCAGATTGCCGGCATCCCCCGGATCAAGCTCGTTCGCCCGGCCTTTTCCCGGCCAACCGACCTGATCGTAACGGAGGTCGAGGACATGGCGGCTGCGGCAGAGAAAGTCCCTGCGAACTCCCGCGTTTTCCTCGCAGCCGGCCGCCGTGAGATCACCGCTTTCGCCGGCCGGACTGATCTGTGGTGCCTGGTGCGGATGATCGAGCCGCCAACAACGGGCGAGACGTTGCCGCCCGGCAAATTGATCCTCGGCCGGCCGAACCAAAGCGTCAATGACGAGATTACGCTGCTACGCGAGCACAGGATTGGTATGCTGGTCGCCAAGGATTCCGGTGGGCCGGCCTCAGCCAAGATCGAGGCTGCGGCGCAATTGCAGCTACCGGTGATTCTGATTAGACGGCCTGACCTGCCGGCCGGCGATATTGTGGCCGATGTCGACGGCGTCCTGGCCTGGATCGAAAAAACCTTGTTCGCCCAGCCGGCCTGATGCGATCAGGCCGCGGCGATCGCTTTTTTATCCGTGGAGATGCCGCGCTGGTCCAGCGCCAGCCAAGTGTCGAGAAACGTGTCGAGCCAGGCCCGGATGGGCGGGTCATAGCGAAACCAGCCTGCCATATGGTCAGGACGTGGCTTCGCCCCCGGCATTGCCATCCGCTCGGCACCACGAACGGTCCACCGGCAGGCCATGGCATAGGTCAGTTCACTATGGAATTGGATGCCGATCGCCGCGGGTCCGTGGGAAAAGGCCTGGTTTTCGAAAATATTTCCGCTCGCCAGAAGCCTTGATCCAGACGGCAAATCGAATCCCTCGCGATGCCATTGATAGACCATTTCCGGCCAATCCCCGAAAGCACGGCCTTCATCTGTCGTCTCAAGCGGATAAAAGCCGATTTCGGCACAACCCTCGGGATGCGGCTCGACCGCCCCGCCCAGTGTCTTGACCAACATTTGCGCACCAAGGCAGATCCCTAAAAAAGGAGCGCCTTCAGCCAGCGGCACATTGATCCAGTCGATCTCGCGTTTAATAAAGTCGTCGCTGTCGTTGGCGCTCATCGGACCGCCGAAAATCACCGCGCCGGCGTGATCGTCCATGGTCTGCGGCAGCGCGTCGCCAAAGCGCGGCCGGCGCTTATCGAGATGATAGCCCTTGGCCTGGAGCAGATGACCGAACTTGCCTGACGTCGAATTCTCCTGGTGGAGTATGATGAGAATTTGTGGCTTCCGGTCAATCATGGTTCAGCTCAGGCGGCTCCAGTCTGCGACGCCAAGGTTATGACCTTGGAAGGTTTCGGGTAAATTGAAAGATGCCGCCGCATTCACTGCGCTCTCTACCTTGGACGCGTCAATCCCCCGTTGAGTTCATGCCCTGGCGTTTTGCAACGGCGAATTTCGTCGCCAGGCGATCGTGACGGGCAACGCCGAGCAGCTCGGCAACGCGCCAAACCAGGTTTTCTTCAAATTCATGCACCTTGCCGTCAGCGAAGACAATTTCCCACAATTTTTCAACCACATGGATTCGGTCTTCTGCCGTAAGATTGCGAGTCAGAACGCTGGTAAATCGGTAGAGATCGACCGCTTCGTTGTCGGCGGCGATCGCGTCGGAAACAAGTGTTTCGAGTTCGTCGCCGGTGAGACCGAATTCGTCGGTAAGCACAACGCGCAATCTGTCCCTCTCGACATCATCGACGACACCGTCGATTGCCGTGCAGTGGACAAGCAAGGCGGCTAACGCCAAACGCTTGTCGTCGTCGCTGTAATGCTGCGCCTCGGGCTTCCGGCCGATCTGGCGCACAAAATCGCGCAGGGCGTTGAACATTCTGGCTACCCGACTCCTCGCTTTTCACATCCTTAATTCGATGCAGAACAATGCCGGACGAGACAATAGCGCAAGGCCGACAAGCGCAATAATGCACAAAAACTCTATCTAGGTCATGAAATCTGATCTTTCGAGCACAAAGCAATTCACCAACCCATCGCTGAACATGAGGCAAAATTAGCCGACCGCCGGCAACGGCGGACATTCAATCAGTATTGATGCTGCCTATTGGATCAGAACCGGTGACCTGGCCTCACTGGCAGTATTGGAATCCTATGGAAAACTGGGCGTTATTAAGTCTTTATTGTCTGACAAGTGTCGGGACGGGCTCCAAGTCGTGCTGACGGCGACTCCAATCAAGTGGACGTTCAAGCAGCAATTAAATTTGGCCATTGTGGCATGCCGGACTGTGATGTGATTGCATGCTGCCTTCTAGATCGCGACAGCGTGGTACGGAGGAAATAGGATGAATTGTCAAAAACGGGCAAAACATGCTCGACGACAAAAGGAGGGAAACACGATGGTCCGTTCATTAACAACGCTAGTTACCGCGTTCCTGGCTTCTATGGGGATCGCCATGACGGCCGCTCATGCCCAGTCGGTAGGCATCGCTTCGTCCAATCCGGGATCAATCTACCATACTTCGGCTAGTGCCGTCGCCAAGGTGGCCAGCGACAAGGCTGGTTTGCAGGCAACGGTGCAACCTTTCGCGAGCCCGACAATCTACCTACCGGCCATCAACGCCGGGGAGTACGAGTTCGGTCTTACCAATATCGAAGAACTGCGTGTGGCGGTGACCGGCGATCGTTGGCAGCAGGGAAAGAAGCATGAAGATTTGCGCGCCGTTGCAATCATCTATCCGTTGCGCACCGCTTTCTTCGTAAAAAAGGACTCGCCCATCAAAACCATCGCCGATTTCAAGGGCAAACGGATCGTCGCCGGCTATAACAGCCAGAAGACCATTCCGCCGTTAATCGACGCCTTCTACGCGGCGGCCGGAATCAGCAACGATGATATCACTCCGGTGCAGGTCGCCAACGTCGTCGCCGGCGGTGACGCCTTCATTCAGGGCAAAGCGGACGCGTTCTTCTTTGCACTGGGCGGGCCGAAAGTCCGCGAAGCCAACGCATCTGTCGGCGGGATCAGGGCGATTGGACTTGACAACACGCCCGAAGCCCTCACCGCCGTCCAGAAGCACTTCCCACCGGCCTATTTCAGGTCAGAAAAGCCCGGCAAGCCCAATCCGGGCGTGACTGAACCGATCCATGCGGTCGCCTATGATGCGGTGATGGTCGCCAGCACGCATACGGACGAGGACGTCGTCTACCGGATGGTCAAGGCGATGCATGAGAACAAGAAGGCGATGGCCGAGATATTCCCTGTATTCAACCTGTTCGACCCCAAACGCATGGCCAGTAACGCCCCGTCGATCGAGTGGCATCCAGGCACGGTCAAGTTCCTCAAGGAACAGAATATGTGGCCGGTTCAGTAACCCATATCGGGAGTTAGGCACGGGGTTGGGCTTGGAAATCAAAGTCCCTGAAGTACAGGGAATCGGCGACATCCGGCCGCCGATTGCCCGTTTTGCGGCAATGCTCTTTTCCAGCCTGATTACATTGGGATCAATCGCCTGGGCTCTGGATGTCAATATCCGTTTCGGTCTCAGTCTATATCCTGCCCAATATCTGGCCACGGTTTTGGCGCTCGCGCTGCCGCTTGCCTTTATCGCCTTGCCAGCACGGCGAGGCAGCGATCGGACGCACGTGCCGTGGCACGACTGGGTCTGTGCGGCGGCTGGATTCTTTGCGATGGCCTATCTGACCGTCGAGTATCAGCGATTGGTTGATCTTGTCCTGCTGCGGCCCGCCGACGGGGTGGCCGCCAGCGTCGTGACCATCGTGCTGTCGCTCGAGGCCTTGCGACGCGCCACTGGTTGGGCACTGCCGACTATTTCCATCCTGTTCATGGTGTATGCGCTGGTCGGCCACGTTCTGCCCGGACGTCTTGGTGCGCGGCCGAACGACTGGGAAAAACTCTCAGGCTATCTGGCGCTTGACGTGAACGGCATTCTCGGGCTGCCGCTTGCCGTGGCCTCGACGATCGTTATCGCATTTCTCATCTTCGGCCACCTCCTGAACGCCAGCGGTGGCTCGCGATTCTTCACAGAGATCGCCATGTTGAGTATGGGTCGCTTCCGCGGTGGGCCGGCCAAGATCGCGGTTGTGGGGTCCGGTCTGTTTGGTTCGATTTCCGGCAGCGCGGTCGCCAATGTCGTAGCAACGGGTGTCGTCACCATTCCGATGATCAAGCGCGCCGGCTATCCGGCTGACCGTGCTGCGGCAATCGAGGCTGTGGCCTCGACCGGCGGTCAGCTGCTCCCGCCGGTGATGGGAGCCTCGGCCTTTCTGATGGCTGAATTTCTGCAGATTCCCTATTCGGAAGTGGTGCTGGCCGCCTTGTTGCCGGGCATCCTTTATTATGTTGCGCTATTCGTTCAAGCGGATCTGGAGGCTGCGAGGCTCGGCGCGGGACGAATCTCCAGAGACGCGATGCCACAAGCGCAAAGCGTGCTGCGGGGACTTTATTTCGTCATTCCCTTCACCGTGCTGGTCGTCGCACTTTTCAAATACAACCAGTCGCCCCAGCTTTCCGCGCTGATGTCGGCAGTGGTTTTGATCATGCTGGCGCTTGTGTTCGGCTATGGCGGCGTGCGGCTCAATCTGCGCGGTATTGTCAGCGCCATTTACGGTGCCGGCTTCGCTGCGCTCGACATCATTTTGGTTTGCGTTGCCGCCGGCATCGTCATCGGCGTGCTCGGCATTAGCGGCCTCGGCTTCAATCTGACATTGACCCTGGTCCAGGTCGGAGAGGGAAGCCTGGCGATCCTGCTGACGCTTGCGGCCGGCGTGTGCATCCTCCTCGGCATGGGCCTGCCAACGGTCGGTGTCTATGTTCTGCTCGCCGCTCTGGTCGCCCCGGCACTAACCAAGGTCGGCGTCGAGCCGGTCGCCGCGCATCTCTACGTGCTTTATTTCGGCATGATGTCGATGATCACCCCACCGGTGGCCATCGCCGCCTTTGCTGCGGCGACCTTGGCTCGGTCGGACCCGATGAAGGCCGGTTGGTCGGCAGTGCGCTTCGGCTGGATGGCCTATGTCATTCCGGTGTTGTTCATCCTTTCTCCGAGCCTTCTTCTGATTGGCGATTCGACCGCCATCATCATTGCCTTCGTGTCGGCGGTGGCTGGCATCTGGTTCGTATCCATCGCCTTGGCCGGCTATTTCGTGCGGCCCATCGCTGTCCCGATACGTATCTGCTTCGCTATTGCCGGGCTGTCGGCTCTCGTGCCGGCAGGCGCATTTCCGAGCGCCGAATTGACGGACATCGCTGGCGTCTTCGCAGGGTTGGCCATTGTGGGGTATGAGTATTATTCGGCCCGCGCGAAGGCTCCTCTCGAGTCGGTCCCCCCGCAAAGCCGACCCACTGATGCGAGATGAGATGAACCTTCCGGTTTCACCACCAATATCCGGAGCCGAACTGCTGCTTGCCGCCATGCGCGGTAGCGGCATTGACTATCTGTTTGCCAATTCGGGCACCGATTTCCCGCCAATTATCGAGGCTCTGGCACGCGCGCCCGAGACCAAGCTCGATATGCCGACGCCACTGGTCATCCCGCACGAGGCCGTAGCGGTGGCTATGGCGCACGGCTACTACCTGATCACAGGCCGGCCCCAGGCGGTGATGGTGCATGTCAATGTCGGGCTCGCCAACGCTCTCATGGGACTGATCAACGCAGCCTCCGATAATATTCCGCTGCTCATGTGCTCGGGTCGCACCCCGATTACCGAAACCGGCCGGCATGGTAGCCGCAACCGGCCCATCCATTGGGGACAGGAGATGCGCGATCAGGCCGCCATGGTGCGCGAATGCGTCAAATGGGACTATGAGCTGCGCTATCCCGAACAGGCCGGCGCTCTGGTGACACGCGCCCTGGCAGTGGCTCAGAGCGCGCCCGCCGGACCGGTCTATCTCAGCCTGCCGCGAGAGACACTGGCCGAGACGGTTTCGGCTGATGTCGCGGCGATCGGGTCGATGTCTGCGACACAACCAGGACTACCGCCGGCCGATGCCATCGCAAGGGCCGCTGAATTGGTCGCCGCCGCCAAGCGCCCGTTGATCGTCGCCCAGCGGCCGGTTTCCTTCGCCGATTTCGGCCCGCTCCCTGAATTCGCCGAGCGCTTCGCCCTGCCGGTTGTGGATTTCTGGGCGGTGCGCAACGCGCTCCCGAGCGATCACCCCATGCATCTCGGTTACGATACGGCCCCGCTTATCGGCGAAAGCGATCTTGTCATCGCGATCGAGGCGCAGGTGCCGTGGATACCGGAGGTCACGGACCCGGCCAAAGGCAGCAAGCTCATCGCGATTGGCGTGGATCCGTTGTTTTCGCGTGTGCCGGTGCGCGGATTTCGCGTCGACGTCAATTTGGCCGGCGATCCGGCGCTGACAATTGATGCTCTCTCCGCCGCCCTCGACGCGCGCAAGGCCGCGCAGTCGCAGGCGGCCGCCGAACGGCGTGAGTGGATCGCCACGCGCCGCGCGGAACGGGACAGGGAGTGTGCCCGGCGCATTGAAACCGGGCGCACCCAGCCGATGAGTCCGGCCTGGGTCAGCCATTGCCTGTCGGAGGCCAAGGACGAAGGCGCTGTTGTCTTCTCCGAGCTTGGCTGCGATGTCTCGGTAATGCAGTTTTCCCGGCCGCAGACCCTGTTCCGCAACCCACTTTCCGGCGGGCTTGGCATGGCGCTGCCGGCGGCGCTCGGCGCCAAGCTTGCCGACCGCAACCGAACCGTCATCGCTTGCGTTGGCGACGGCTCCTACATGTTCGCAAACCCGGTCGCCTGCCATCAGACCGCGGCGATGCACAATCTGCCGATCCTGACGATCATATTCAACAATGCGGTGTGGAACGCGGTGCGTCGGGCGACTAGGAGCATGTATCCGGAAGGCTACGCGGTCGCAGCCAACTCCATCCCCTTCACCTCGCTCGGACCATCGCCCGACTATGCGGCGATCGCCCGCGCCCACGGCGCATTCGCCGAGAGGATCGAGGATGCCGATGCGCTGCCCGATGCCATCGGTAAAGCTCTCGAGGCTACCCGGAAGGAGGGGCGCCAAGCGCTCCTCGACGTTACAGTTTCCTATTGAAGATCGCTGGTGGTAATTCAAACGCGCATAGCGGTACAGGTCATCCATCAATCAACGCTGCAGCCGATCCCGTCAGGATTGATCTTGATGTATTTCGCCACGTTTCCGCGGACTCTGCTTTCACTACATATTTTAGTCATACAGCCATCCAGAATATATGCCTTCGAACGAAACCGGTTAGAACCTTTGAAGATAGATACAAGAACCGACAGACAAACTGGGACCACGCCGGTATGGGATCGGGAAACCAAACTGAAACAGCAATAGATAGCGCCAGGAAATCAATCCTTTCGCACTATGGACAAGTCTAACTGTTGTGACCATTATCGGCGTGCAGGCCGTCGCCAATCAAATTGATTCTTGCCGATTTTGTCAGGGGCCGGTTTGGACCGGCCCTTTAGTTTGTGCAAATAAACCGGAGGAAGATTATGAGTTTCAACTGTATGAAAGGGCTCGCAGCAGGCGCGCTCATGACTGCGGCTTTTGTAACCACGGCAACTGCCGCTGAATGTATTGCGCCGGCAAATCCCGGCGGTGGCTGGGACTTCACTTGTCGCCAGATTGGCAAGATCATGTTCGACATCGGTGCGGTCGACAAGCCCATTCAGGTCACCAACATGGCTGGCGCCGGGGGTGGATTGGCCTTCAACCATGTCGTGACGGAGCGGAATGACGATGCCGATCTGATCGTTGCCGCCTCCTCAGCCACATCAACCCGCCTGGCGCAGAATGCCTATGCCGGCATGACCGCCGACCAGGTTCGTTTTGTGGGTGCGATCGGCGCGGATCCGGGCGTAATTGTCGTTGCTGCCAACAGTCCCTACAAGTCGCTCAACGATCTTGTTGACGCGATCAAGGCCGATCCGGGCTCGGTCGCCTTTGCCGGCGGCTCGGCGGTTGGTGGCTTTGACCATCTGAAGCCGCTGATGATCCTGCAGCGCGCCGGGTTCACCGATATCACAAAGGTAAAATATATCGGTGTCGACGGCGGAGCAGATGCGATCACCCAGACTGTCGGTGGCTTTACCCAGGCGATGACCGGCGACATGTCGGAAATCGTCGGTTTCCTGAAATCCGGGGACGTTCGCGCCCTTGCGGTTCTGACCGAAGAGCGGGTGCCAGGCTTTGACGACATCCCGACTGCAAAAGAGCAAGGTCTCGACGTCGTCGCCGTGAACTGGCGCGGCCTTTACGTTCCCCGCGGCGTCAGCGACGACACTTTCAACAGTTGGGCGGATAAACTGCAAAAGGTTGCCGACAGCGCTGAGTGGAAAGAGGCGATGGCCGCAAACGGCCTGGCTCCGTTCACCAAGGTCGGCGCAAATTTCCAGAACTACGTGGATAATCTGGTGGTCGAGGTCAACCAGTTGTCGAAGGACATCGGAGTTATCCAGTAATGGCAAGCGACCGGATTTTTGGTCTGGTCGTGCTCATGACGGCGCTCGCGTATATCGCGAGCGCCACTCAAATTCAGACCAGTTTTCTTGCCGATCCCGTCGGGCCAAAAACCTTCCCGATCCTTGTCGGCGCGGTTGCGGCGATTTCAAGCCTAGTGCTGATCTTTCGCCCGGACGACGACCCGGAATGGCCGCCGATTCGAACCTTTGGGTCCCTGCTTGTCGCCATCATTGTCCTGGTCGGATACGCTTACGCGCTGCGTCCGTTCGGATTCATCGTCCCCACGGCGATTGCGGCTGCCATACTCAGCTATCAGATTTCTCCCCGCGCACTGCCCGCGGCGTTGACGGGTGTCGGGCTTTCGGTGGGTCTGTTCGTTCTGTTCAAATATGCACTTGGTCTGGGTCTGGTGCCCTTCCCAAAACAATTCTTTGGATAGGCGAAGCTGTAAATGGACCTTCTGACCAATCTCGGCATCGGATTCGAAATAGCGCTTTCGCCCTTCACGCTGATGTTGGCGATTATCGGCTGTTTTCTCGGCACGATAATCGGGGCGTTGCCCGGTCTCGGCCCGTCGAATGGCGTGGCGATCCTGATCCCTCTGACCTTCACGATCGGCCTGGACGCAACGTCCGCCCTGGTGCTGATGACAGCGGTCTATTACGGAGCGATGTACGGCGGACGAATTTCATCCATCCTGCTGAATATCCCCGGTGACGAGCCCGCCTTGATGACAACGCTCGATGGCTATCCGATGGCCAAGCAAGGCCGCGCGGGGGACGCCCTAGTGCTTTCCGGCGTCGCCTCTTTCGTCGGGGCGTTTCTGGCCACAATCGGCCTGATGCTGCTGGCGCCGACACTGGCGCGCGTCGCATTCTTGTTCGGCCCCGCCGAGTATTTCGCACTTTATCTTTTAGCCTTTTGCACGCTGGGCGGCATGGCCTCGAACAACCAGGCCAAATCCGCAATCGCATCGTGCATCGGTCTTGGCATCGCCATGATAGGTGTCGACAACAGCTCGGGCTTGCCGCGTCTGACAGGCGGCAATCTGCATCTTATGGACGGCGTTGATTTCCTGGTTGCCATCGTTGGGCTTTTCGCCATCGCCGAGGTTTTCTTCTTCATCGAAAGCCACGGCAAGGGATCGTCCATCGGGGTCAAGCTCGACAAGGTGACTATCCCCTGGCGTGATATCATGTCGACCAAATGGACCATGCTGCGAGCCAGCGGCCTGGGATTCTTCGCCGGAATTTTGCCGGGCGCAGGCGCCTCTTTGGGAAGCTTCCTGGCCTATATGTCCGAGAAATCCATTGCCGGAGAAAAGGGCGGTTTCGGCACCGGGGCGCCCAAAGGCATCGCCGCACCTGAGTCCGGGAACAACGCCGCCGCGGGCGGCGCCCTGGTTCCAATGCTGACGCTTGGCGTACCCGGGTCGGGCACCACCGCGGTCTTGCTCGCCTTGTTGATGACGCTCAACATCACGCCCGGACCTACGCTTTTCACTGAACGGCCTGAGGTTGTCTGGGGTCTTATCGCTTCGCTCCTGATAGCGAATTTCGTTCTTCTGCTGATGAACGTTCCGATGGTGAAAATCTTTGTGCGCGTCCTTCAGGTGCCGGCGTGGATCCTTCTTCCGGGCGTGACGATGATTTCCTTCGTCGGCATTTTCTCGCTCTCCGGCAGTCATTTCGATTTGATCCTGATGGTCGGTTTCGGCGTACTTGGCTATTTCCTGCGAAAACTCGACGTACCCACAGTGCCGGTGATTCTCGGGATCCTTCTGGGGGGCAATATGGAAGACGCGCTGCGCCGCGCCATGGTTCTGTCGGACGGAGATTTCACCTTTCTTTTCTCATCGCCGATTGCGCTGGGGCTCTGGATTGCGGCTATCCTCGGATTTGTCGCGCCGATGTTCCTGCGCGGCCTGCTCAAGAAACCGCAAGCAATTACGGATTAGGCCATGACACGCGTGTTGGTTCCATGTGGAGCGCTGGGGCTGGGATTTGATCGTGCGGCGCTGGCCGCGGGCATTGCTGCAAAACCGGATATTATCGCCATAGACGGCGGATCGACGGATAGCGGGCCGTTCTATCTGGGCACGGGCACGTCAAAATATTCGCGCGCGTCGACCAAGGCGGATTGGCGCGACCTGATGGTAGCGCGGGCCGATGCTGGCGTGCCGTTGGTAATCGGCACGTCAGGAACGTGCGGGACCGATGCGACCGTGGACTGGATGCTGGAGATTACGCGGGAGTTGGCCGGAGAGCTGGGGCAGTCGCTGAAGATTGCGGCCCTTTACTCCGATCAACCGGCGGAACGGGTGAAAAACGCCCTGACTGCGGGCAGAATCTTGCCCCTGACGCCCGCGCCGGAAATTTCGGACGCGGTGCTGGACACTTGTACCAACATCGTCGCGCTGGCCGGAGCGGAACAGATATTGACGGCGTTGAACACCGGTGCGGATATCGTGCTGGCAGGGCGCACGACGGATACGGCAATCAATTCAGCTCTGCCGTTGGCGCGCGGCGCTCATGCGGGCGCGGCCTGGCACGGGGCCAAGATTGCCGAATGCGGAGCACTGTGTTCCACGCTGCCGCGCAGCGGTGTCGTAATTCTGGATTTTGACGAAACGGGATTTACCGTGACCCCGATGGCCGAGGGAGCCGCGTGCACGCCGCATACGGTGTCGGCGCATATGCTTTATGAAAATTCGGATCCCTTCATCCTTTATGAACCAGGTGGGCATCTGGATGTGACGGACGCCAGATACGAGGCTTTGGATGAGCGCGGCGTGCGTGTCACCGGATCACGTTGGGTGCCGTCCAAAACATATACCGTCAAATTGGAAGGCGCGCGGATCGTCGGATTTCAAACAGTTGGCTTCGCAATTCTTCGCGATCCCCGCTATGTGGAAAACGCCGAGAATTGGGCCAAAGATATTGAGTCAAAGGCCAGGCACGATGTGGTACAGCAGCTCGGGCTGAAGGCTTCTGACTTTGATCTGGAATTGCGGCTTATCGGCGTGAATGCCGCGCTGGGCGATCTGGAGCCCGAGGCGCCGATGCCGGTGGAAGTGGGCATTCTGGCAATTGTCACGGCTGAAACGCAGTCGCTGGCGGCAGAGATCGGAAAGATCGTCAATCCCTACTTGCTGCATCATCCGTTGACGGCAGAGGAAGAAATGCCGACCTTCGCATTTCCCTTTTCCCCCGCCGAAATCCCACGTGGACCCTTGTATGAATTTTGCCTGAACCATGTGATGGAGCTGGACGATCCCATGGAGGCATTCCGGCTGGATGTAATCGACGTCGGTCATGGCTAGGCTTGGCGATGTAGCGCAGAAAGTCCGGTCAAAGAACGCCGGGCCATTCTGGGTCACGATTGACATATTCTGTGGGACCGAGGCGGCGTTCCACCGTGTTGAAAGCGGGCTGTCTACGGAAGCATTGGCGATGGTCCTGGGACAGCCCAGCCAGATGTTGAAGCGATTTGCCATACCGGAATTGAATGTGGTGAAGATCAGCTTGCCGCGTCCCCAGGTCCAGGGCAGCCGGCTGGATCGCGACATGCACGGCGCGCAATGGGCGGTGTTGTTGGCCGAGATGGAACTGCATTGAGCCAGCACGAGTAGGGTTCACAATCGACGCGCCTAAGGTCGAGTGTCACGGCCATTAGCGGGAAACTCGAAGTATAATGCTGCTCATATGTATGGGCCGCATTCAATGGATTTCGTCGCTGTCGGAGAGTGCCCTCCTAAGGTCTTTGGCCGAGAAACCGGGCCTGCGGGATGCGTCCAGAATGACGGCCTCCTTGCGACCGATCATTGCTGCAGCCGCCGGAATTTCGCCCGCGACCGCGTGTGGTATGACGACGCAGCCGTGATGGTCCGCGTGGATGAGGTCACCGGGAGTGACATGCATTCCCGCGACACTCACTGGCGTGTCGGTGGCCACGATATCGGCCCAGACATGCGAGGGCATCACCGACCCGGCCAGGACAAAGAATCCATCCGCCAATTGCTCGATATCACGCACCGAACCGTCGGTGATCACGCCCGCACATCCAAGTGCGTTGTGGATATTGCTTTGGACCTCGCCCCAGAAGGCGCCGACCCCGCGGTCCGGTCCTTCCACATCCTGGATGACCGCCAAACCTGGCCGCGGACCCTTTTCGATGTACTCATAATAACGCATGCGCAGATCACGGATTTCAGCTGGCGATCTGCCGCTTGGCTCCGCACATTTGATCATGGCCGTCCGCGCAAATCCAACCACCGGCCCTTGCTGGGCCGCCGGGCAAAGGAGTGGCCGGCGATTGAAACCGCTGGCGCGCCGCTCCGGCGCGACAATTTCAAGCGCGTTGCAAACCGTCGGCGTATCGAGTGCGCCCAGCACCGCCAGGTCGTCGTCTGTTATCGTCATTGCGCGTCCTTTCAGGCAGAACAAAATGAAACGATGGCCGGCGGCTGCTATTGCAGGTCGGACGTGTCATCCACAATCCCGCTCGCCGCTCACCGCAAGGCCGACCGATCGGTCAGCGGCCGGGCTGCCGACAGACATCCGTATCCCTTGCCGTCATGGGCTGGCGGATCGGGTCCGCGGAACCGTTCATCCATCGGCTCCGACGACGGCTGCCAGCGCGTGTCGCACGACAGGCGCACCCGGCCCGCCTGGGACGAATTGTCGAACGAGGCGTGGATCACGAACATGCCGAAAATCAGGACATCGCCGGGCTTGAACGCCGTTGTCAGAAATCGCAAGTCCCGGTCCGTTGCCAGGTCGATCGGATCGTCGGCGAAATGTCCGGATCGCGACTTGTCACGGTCAACGTCGAGGCCGGCGACGCGGGCGCGCAGATCGCCTTTTTTGTCGGACCCCTCCATGATGTAGAGTGGGGCTTCATCCAGCGCCACCGGGCCGAGCGGAATCCAGCATGTGACCAGCCGGTCGGTTCCGCGGTTCATGTAAGGATGGTCCATATGCAGCGGGCTCGCCCGGCCCGGCGCCATGGCGCGCAGCCAGACAAAATCGAACGGTGAAACCTCAGCATCAAACAGCTGCGTCATCGCTGCGCGGATTTCCGGTCCGTGGACAACGCGCCGCAAGGCGCCGCTTTCGCTTAATCCGCGCCAGAACGAACCAAGATCCGGGTGGAGTTTAGCCCGCTGGCTGGTTCGGCTGACAACCGCGGCCGCCGTCGGCTCTGTGATTTCGCCGACGGATCCGAGTGCCGCCAGAATCTCCTCACGGGCGATCATCACGGCATCGGGGTCAATCAGGTTTCGCAGCAACACATACCCCTGCCGGTCCAGGGTATGTTGCAGATTATCGGACAGCCCGGCCGGTTCAAGCGCTCCGATCATATCGGACGGAACAGATTTCCCGCCTGTATAAAAACTCTGCCCGGACACCGATTTATCACCCGCATCGGCCACGGTCAGATTCCCGTCGCCCTGTTTCGCGCATTGGTGATGTGGCGGGCGATCGCCGCCGATGCCCCAGCCGGATCATGCGCCTCAAATGCCGCGATAATATCGAGATGCTCTTGCATGACCGGGACAATCAATATTTCCAGCAAGCGCGTTTCCGCCTGGCGGATCAGCCGGATTTTGATCGAATTGACACGATAAATATCGGAAATGATCGCATTGCCGAGCGCGTCGATAATTGTGTCATGGAAATTCCAGTCGACCGCCTGGGCTCGGTCGCGCAGGTCGGCTGTTATTGTTTTCTCCGCCTCCGCGACAATCGAATCGTGCGCCAACCGCATCTCACGGATCTGTTCGTCGCTGGCATTTACGGCGAACAGCGCCGCAGCCTCGCGCTCCAGGAACAAGCGAAGCTGGAAGGCATTGCGGATGAGGTTGAGATCGACGGCTGCGATTTGCATGCCACGTTGCGGAATGACCTTGATCAGGCCGTCCGCCTCGAGCCTGGGGATCAGTTCGCGGATAGCGCCGAGTGGAAGCCCGGTAAGAGCGACCAGTTCGCGCTGCGACACGAACTGGCCAGGAACGATATTCTTCTCAAACAACTGCTCGGTGAACCGGTCATAAGCCTGCTCGCGCAGGCGCGGGCCGGGTGCGGTCGATCGCGATTTTCGCGCTGTCTGGTTGCGCATATTCACGACGCCGCCTCGACCGGGTTGAGCAACGCGTCGTAGCGCGCCAATAGCTGGCGTGCGGCGGCGGCGTCGAGCTCATCAAGTGGTGGCTCGACCGCACGCCAGACAGCATCGCTACGTTCATGTGCAACCAGCGCCTTGATCGCGGGAACCACGGGCAGGTTGTCCAGGCCGGCCACCAGTTCGTCGATTCGCGCATCGGCGCATCCACGAACGAGGCCGGCGATCATTTCCGGCACAATGTTGGCGAGCCCGCTGATTGCCCCGGATCCGCCGGCTGCGGCCGCCTTGGTCAGGAGGTTTTCAAACCCCAGCAGGATCATCAGGTCGGCGTGTTCGGCCAGCAGTCTTTCAGCATAGGGCCAATTGCCGGAGCTGTCCTTGACCCCGAGAACGATCTGCGGGAAGGCGGAACGCAACCGGGCGACGAGATCGACGCTGATCGTGACACCTGTGAGGCCTGGAATATTGTAGAGGAGCACGTCGCGAGCATCGCCGCCCAGCGTGTCGAACATCTGGCCATACCAGGCGAACACGCCATCATCGCTTGGCTGTTTGAAGTAGTAAGGCGGCGGAACCAGCACGGCGGCCGCGCCTGCCCGCAGCGCCTTTTGCGCCGCCGCCGCGGCATCGCCGGCCGCTGGGCTATAAATGCATTCCACGATTTGAGACGGACTGATTCCGGCGGCGCCAAACCGGTCGTACAGCCCGGCTCGTTCGTTGAGCGGGATCGATGCGCCTTCCCCGGTTGTCCCAAACGCCGTAACTGAAGTGAGCCCGCGCTCCAGAAGGTCGCCAGCATGTCGTGTCAGGCTGTTCCAGTCGACAATGCCCGGCGCCTGAAATGGCGTGGCGAGGGCGGCGCTGGCCCATAGCCGGGTTCCGGCCGGCGCTGTACTTAATGACACTGGCGCGCTCCTTTTCTGTCGTTCTGGTACAGACTATCAACCAAGTTGACATGTTAATTTGCGATTGTAGACTTTGCAAGAAGTGAAGGGTGTGTGAGACTACCGTCACGTATTGGGGCGGCGTATGTTGGCCGAAAAAACACGGGTGCCGTTCAGCCGCCGGCGCGCCCGGTCTCAACATGGAGGAATAGCAGAAAATGTCCGGATTCAGCCGTCGCGCCGTTATGAGTGCCACCGCCGCAGCAATTCTTGTTACAGCGGGTTCAGGCCTGTTCGACAGCGCCAGCGCCGATAATATCAAGCTTCGCATGTCGATCCCGGCCACCGATACCGATCACCGCTCGGTCGGTCTCGCCACCGTCTTCGCCGATGGCGTCAAGGGCTTCGCGGACTATGAGCCGCACTACAACGCCACCCTGTTCAAACAGGGCACCGAACTGATCGCCATCCAGCGCGGCAATCTGGAATTGTCGGTGACCTCGGCTCAGGAACTCGCCAAGCTCATTCCGGAGTGGTCGATTTTCACCGCCGGTTATCTGCTGCGCGACGCCGACCACCAGAGGAAGGTGTTCAACAGCGACATTGGCAAGGAAATGTATCAGCTTGCCGAGGACAAACTTGGCGTCAAGCTGCTCACTGTCATGTATTTCGGCAAGCGCCAGCTCAATCTGCGGATCGACAAGAAGATCAACACGCCCGACGACATGGCAGGCGTGAAGCTGCGCATGCCCGGCACTGATGCCTGGCAGTTTCTCGGCAAGGCGCTCGGCGCTGCTCCCACTCCGATGGCATTCACCGAAGTCTATACCGGGCTCCAGTCCGGCGCCATTGACGGGCAGGACAACCCGTTGCCGACC
>CAJHXO010000497.1_pt1 | contig 22735 bp, 19 predicted proteins | sample 9198491 | NCBI WGS metagenome assembly CAJHXO01 (sample SAMEA7708296, study PRJEB35096) | sediment metagenome | biome: marine neritic benthic zone biome [ENVO:01000025]; feature: sediment [ENVO:00002007]; material: shallow marine sediment [ENVO:03000034] sea grass bed [ENVO_01000059] ...
TACTCACCGCCGGCATGGATCGTGTTGGTGTCGGTGTTGTAGTCGGCGTGATAGTGCATGTAGCCTTGGCTGCCGATGCCGTCGCGTGGCTGCACGTCGAGCCGGATGCGATGGCCCTTTTTGAACACCATCGAGGTCGGCCAGATCTCCACATCGACCTTCACGATCTCGCCCGGTTTCAAGTAAAGCCGGCGCTGGTGCTTGTGATAGGGCCGGTAGGGCAGCGTAAGATCGGGGTCGAGCTCGCGGTGCGAGACCCGCAGCCAGCCCTTCGCCACCGGCACCGGCGCGCCCTGCTGGCCGGTCTCCATCAGCTCCTCGCCGTCGGCGTCGAAGTGGCGCAGTGTTAGAAACAGGTCCATGTCCTCGCTCGCGCTCGACACCCAGAACGAGGCGGCGAGCGGCCCGGTGACCTCGAGGTCTTGTTCCAGCGGCGGCGTTTCCAGCGCGATCCCCATGCCCGGCTTGATGCCGCCGCCGCCCATTACCTGCGAGGAAGCGGCCGAGGTCGAGCCCATGGTGCCGACGCTCGACGCTGTATAGGTGCGCGAGGCGCTGTCCTTCGGGTTTTCGCGCACCAGGGTGGCTGAGTTTTCCGGCGCACCGGCCGGGGGCGGCGTCAGATCGAAATAGAGCTTGGTCCATTGCGTGCGCGCGAGCGGCCAATCCTGCTCGTAACGCCATTCGAACTTGTCGGCGCCGTACCGGATTGCAAGCTTGATCGGCGGCTCGTCCATGACCCCGTTGTCGATGCCTTTCAGCCAGTAGTCCAGGAAGCGGATCTGATCCTGCCGCGCTTCCTCGCGATAGAACGGATGCACGTGGCTGCCGGTGTGGATGCGCAGCTTCTTGTGCTTTGAGGACGAGCGCATGAAGACCTCGGTATTGCCGCGCAGGTGCAGGCCGAAGCCGGTCCAGTTGCCAACCGAATAGAGCGGCACGGTGATCTTGTCCCATTGTGCCTGCGCGCCGTGGAAGGCGCCGCTGTCGAGATTGTTGGAAAGCCAGAAATCGAGGATGTTCACCTTCCAGGCGTCAGCCAGGTTCTGCGAGGCGCGCCCGAGCTTGTGGTGCATCATATGCGCGGTGAACCAGTTGGTCATGAACACGCTCAGGATGCCGCCGTGATAGAGCGCGTCGCGGTAGAGATCGGCAAAGCCTTCCCACGGAATGATCGCCTTCAGCGAGGGCGGTTGCAAATTGGCGACGAACCACTGATTGATGGCGAAATAGGAAATGCCGAGCAGCCCGACATTGCCGTTGCACCAGGGCTGCGCCGCTACCCATTCGATGGCATCATGGAAGTCGACCGCCTCGGCGAGCGACCAGGGCTCGCACTGGCCCGTGCTTTTGCCACTGCCGCGCCCGTCGAGGCGCACGGCGGCATAGCCGCGCGGCACCCACCACAGCGGGTTGACGGTCTCCCAATTCATGAGCGGGTTCGGCTCTTCCTCCAGCGTGTCCGGCGCTACCCAGAGTTTGTCCTTCTGGTAAGGACCGAGATTGAGGATGGCGGGCACCCGGGTTCCATCCTTGGGGCGGAACACGTCGGCCATAAGCCGGGCGCCGTCGCGCATTGGCACCGCGATGTCCTTGTCGATCACAATGGCGTCCATCGTATCGCCGGCGGCTTTGCTTTGAGCGTTCATGCTGTCACGTCTCCACACCCATAACGCCCTGCAACGACTTTGCGGCCGTGTCCTATCGTTGAATTGAGTGGAGGCGATCCAGATCGGATCGGCCGTCGAAGCGTGCTCGCTCCCAACATCCCGAACGTCTCCCTCCGTCACTCACAAACGAAACTCCCTCTGGCGCTCACTCGGCACCTCCACTAACATCATTGCAACAAATCGCCTAAGCCAACAACCTGACCTCCTGGGAAGAAACGAAATGAGCAGTGCACCGGCCCCGCGGACCCCTGGCGCCAGGCGCGCTGGCCCGGGCGAATACGTTTTTGATTTCGGCACAGTTGATAAGATTTTGGGTGGACCCGACTATTCGACCGCCCACGGGCCTTGCGTGGAGGGCGATCGAATGATCGTCGGCCTGATGCGCATGAAGGCCGGCACGGGTGCAGAACCGCATTCGCACCCCAATGAGCAGTGGCTCTACATATTGGAGGGCACATTTGAGGCTGTCGTCGACGGCAAGTCGATCGAGGCGAAACCGGGCACCGTCGTTTATATTCCGGCCGATATAATCCACGGTGGCAAGGCCTCGGCGGACGGTGATGTCGTCTTCTTCACCGTCAAAGACGGTTCTCATAGTCTGCACGGGATCAAGGCGTCCTGATCTGAAGGGACCACGAAACCGAAATTGCAGGGGTCCGCACGATCAGGCCACAAAACCTTGCAATCTCAAGTCTCGCGCGGCGGCGAAAATCCACGCCAAGTCGGCTGCTTAGCCATAGTTCGCGGCCCGCAAGCGCGGCTTCGTTCAAATTAAGCCCGCCCACCATCTCGCTTCCGGCAACGGCACATAGAACACGTGCAGGAAGACGAAATAAGCCACGATGCAGGCCGCAAGCGGCACGACGATGGCTAGACCGATGTTGCGGAGCGTTTTGTCCAGTGTCAGATAGATCGATGCCAGCGATAACATGAGGAAGCTGGATATCCAGAATCCGAAGCCGTACATCACGAACATATAAGCAAGCACGATCGCGCAGAACATGACCACGTCAATGAAGTCAGTCCAGTCCTCGGAGACCCCCTGAACGATGTCCGGAACGTGCTTCATGACCGCCGCGAAAACGACGCGCGCGATGAGAACCACGGCGACCGCCAGAATGAAGTAGGTGGCCAGACGGGGGAATACCCAGTTCCGGACATCGGTGCCCGCTTCCGACAATGATACCCCGCCGATAAAAAACAGGACCAGCGCACTGAGGAGGTCTTGGTCGATTAATCTTTTCACGCTGCTTCCTCCTCGATCTCAAGCATGGCCGCCGACTAGCCCTCGACCGGCTCCTTCGCGCGTTCCTGCGTCCGTTCCCTTATGTGCGTCCACGCCACGAATGAAATCGAGACAATCGTGAGCGTGATGAGCACGATATTGACCGTGCTGCCGAAGAAGACCCTGCCAACTGACGTTGCATCGGCCAGATACATCGCCTGAACAAGCGCGGGCTCGATGATCGGCCCGAGGATAAAACCGAGGGCGATGGGGCCGGGATGGAAGCCCACCTTGCGGATCAGGAAAACGAATATTCCGAGCCCGAGCATGATATACACGTCGAAGATGGTGTTTCGGATCGCATAGGCGCCGATTACGGCCAGGAACATGATCAGGGGGGCCAGAAGCCGCAATGGAATGCGGATTATCCGGACCAGAATTGGCGCAAACAAGGTGCCAAGGATGAATGTCATGATCCCGGCCAGCATCAGCGACCAGCCGAAGGAGTACACGAGCGTTCCATCGCTCTGGAACAGCTCCGGACCCGGGTTGAGGCCGCGCAGCATCAGCGCGCCGGCGATGACCGCGGCGGGCGAAGAGCCCGGGACACCCAGCGTAACAAGTGGGATCAACGCCGCTGGCGCACAGGCGTTGTTCGCGATCTCCGATGCCGTCACGCCGCGCAAGTCCCCCTTGCCGTAACGGCTCTTGTCCTTGCTCCAGCGCACAGCCTCATTGTAGGAGACCAATGCGGCTATGGGTCCGCCGGCGCCGGGCAGGATTCCGATGAAGCTGCCGATCAGCGCCGAGCGCATGAAGTGCACCGGACGCGCGATCACCTCCCGGATCGTCTTCATGGCCACACCGCGCTTGGGTTTGTACTCGGCGATGTACTCCTTCTTGCGCAGCTCGGAGATCATTAACAGAACCTGCGGGACCGCGAAGATGCCGATCAGCGCGGCGACGAGGGACACACCGCCACGAAGCTCCGGGATGCCAAAGGTGTACCGCGAGACATCGGCGGCGTGGCTGATCCCGACGGAACTGATCAACAGACCGAGCGCACCGCCGGCCAGGCCTTTCAGCATCGACTTGCCGGCCAGGCTTCCGACAATGGTCAGCGCGAAGATCCCCAACCAGAAGAACTCCGCCGGGCCGAACTTGAGTGCGATCGAAATCATCGGCCAGGCGAGCAACAGATAGCAGGTGGCGCCGACCACGGTCCCCAGTGCCGAGGCAAAGCAGGCGGCAACGATCGCCTCCTGCGCGCGTCCCTGCTTGGTCATGGGGTGGCCGTCGAAGCCGGTGGCCATCGCAGACGGCGTTCCCGGGGTATTCACGAGCACTGCCGGTATGGCGTCGGAAAACATTGCGCAGACATAAAGGCCGCCCAACATGGCGAGACCTGCGCCGGTTGGCAAAGCGAACGTAAAGGGCACGAGCAACGCTGTGCCCATCGTGGCGGTGAGGCCCGGTAGCGTACCGACCACCATGCCCATCATGACGCCCATTGTGAGCCAGAACATGTAGCTTGGGGTGAGCGCCTGTAATAAACCTTCGATCACCGGGATTTTCCTAACAGCCGCCGCATCCGTTGTCCGGGCAGCGCCTTTCAGCGCTCGCCCTCGCACTCAGGTGCAGGCAATGGATCAGGGAGATAGTCGAAATCCTGCTCATGCAGTCGGGCTGCCCTTGCACCAAAATTTCTGATGCAAGGGCAGCCCTGGAACGATGACAGCCTCTACTTATCCAAGGCCTTCACAAGTTCCGTAATCCTGTCCACCCTCGCAATGTTGCCCATGACATATTCCCGAGCCTCCTCAGGCGTCTGAGACATTGGCGTGAGACCATTCTTGACCTGAGCGGCCTGCACGTCCGGGTCGGAAACCGCCTTTTGAAGGGCGGCGTTGAGAACCTTGACGACGTCGTCCGGCGTTCCCGGAGGCGCCATGATGCCCCACGTGGTCGCCATGTTAAATCCGTCGAAGCCCACGGATGCGGCCGTCGGGACGTCCGGCATAGCCGGTGATTTGTCCGGCCCTGCGACGCCAACCGCCCTGACCGTTGCGGCATGCCTGACCGCATGCGAGGAGGAAAACACCGCAGCATCAACGTGTCCGCCCTGAAGGAACGGAAGGATCTTGCCGACGCCTCCCGAGACAGGCACGTAGGTCGCCTTAACCCCGAGTGCTTGGGCAAGTTCAGCGTAGTTCGCTTGGCCCGTGCTGCCGGTGCCTGCGACCGTCAGCTTGCCCGGATTTTCCTTGGCGTAGGCGACCAAGTCCTCAAGGCTCTTGAACTGACTGTCCTTGGGAACGACAAGGGCGCCGATTGCCTTGTCAGTCATGCCGATATAGGCGAAGTCGTCCGGCTTGTAGCCGACATCGTCGCCCTTGGAGGTCACAATGATGTTCGGAACGACCACGTTGGAGATCGTGTAGCCATCCGGCTTTGAGGAGTGCAGTTCGAGGAACCCGACCGCGCCGCCGCCGCCGGTCTTGTATACAATCTTCAAACCGACGCCGAGAGCTTTCTCCAGACCAGCCTGAAGTCGACGCGCCTGCTGATCGGATCCACCGCCCGGCGAGTACGGAACGATGAACGTAATGTCACGCTCCGGGAACTGCGCGTTGGCGGAGCCGCACGCGGCGATAGCCATGAGCAGACCTGCTACCGGGGCAAGGATCCTGCCAGGCTGATACTTACGTTTCCTCATCATTGTCTTTTTCTCCCTTTCTATTGTCATTCTACCCCCGGGATGGGGATCGCCCCGTCTCGATCACGAATCCGGTGACGATACGGCTCAGTTCGAGGTCCCAAGGGCTCAAAGATTTGAGCTTTGAGTTTTGACCAGTGGGCACCGTTAAAGGTGAACCTCGATGTCTGCTGTCGTCTCGTCTTGCTGACCACGCGGCATGGCATCCGCGCGCAGCATGATTCCTCCCTATTCCCCAGGAGAAACTGCTGACGCGAGACGCTCCAAGGTGCGAGCCGACGGCTCGTATTCGTGTTGCGCATTGCGCACCAGGAAGCGTGCAATATCGCTAAAAGCGAGTCAAGCGAGGCCGCAATGGCGCATCTGCCACCGCCGTTTCTGCCCTACTCGTACGGCTTGGCGTTCGAGGCGGACAGTTCGCCTCGCCTCGAACAAACCGCGCCGCCTATCCTCGCCGGTCATGGTGTTGCCGACGTCGGATTTGTGAGCTTATGGTGTTCTCTGAGCCTGCAATGATCATATGACCATAGGATCCGTGCCAACATGGAACCATACCGTTCGGAGTGAGTGAACATGGACGTTTTCGATGTGAATAACGAGCAGCGGTTCGATCCCACGCACCATGTCGAGCGGATTCTGAGCCATTGGCCCGGCGGCGATGTGTCGCTCGCCTGCTGGGAACCCGGTCAGATCAGCCCCGATCACTGCCACCCCCATGCGACAGAGGTCTATTTCTGTTTCAGCGGCGGTGGCCGAATGCGCACACCCGATCTTGAAGTCGCCATCTCCCCCGGCTCATTTGTCGTTCATCCGCCTGGGGAAGTGCACGAATATGTCAATGGGCCAAAGCGGACGCTTCTGTTCCGCGTCCGTGTCGGAGACGACATGACCTCCCGCCATCTTGCAAATCGCGGCATGGAAGGGTGGACCCAACGCCCGCAAGATGCTGCTTACTTTGCCGCCAATCCCCCGGGCGGGGATTGATCCGCTGCGTCATTCGTCGATGCGCATTTCCAGATAGGGCATCGACCGCACTGCGGCATAGCGAACCGGTGCCCCGCCGGTCACCTTAAATCCGGTCTCTGAGCCCTTGGGTATCTCGATCACATCGCCAGGTTCGGCGTTGCGGCTTTCGTCGGCAACCTGAATATCGATCCCGCCTGACAGGACATACATGAATTCTTCATGGGCAGCCGTCCCCGCCGGCCGCTCATAGCCGGCCGGATACTCGAAATAACCGAACGCAAGGCGCTCCCCTTCGATCAGGCAAACGCGGTTTGCCGAGGCCGCCGGCGCATCGAGCGAATCCACAATCGGGTAGTAGCACTCGCCCAGCCCCTCAAGGATCGCCTGGGATTTCTCCGGTTGCTTTTCCTGCCCCGCCCAAACGCCGGATTGATGGACCCGGTTCACTTCCTCCACCGACATCGCCTTTTCCGGCGGCGCTTCATCGGCGGCGATGCCGACGACCGTCCAGGTGCGGTCCTTGATATAGAGATAGCTCAGGTCCTCGTCCTCGGTCGCCTTCATCGAATGGCGCGCATTGGCCGGGACGTGTATGAATGTTCCGGGCGAAACGATGCGCCGATCCTTGCCGACAACCGCGTTGATCTTTCCGGCCAGCGGGAAGATCAGCAGTTCATTGGGGTGGTAATGCAGTTCCGAGCCGGTGCCGGCTTCCTTGAATGTCCGGCAAAAATACATGTACCGCCCCTCGATGATCGGCGCCTTCCCCGTCGACAGGTGAGGAGTGAGATAGGTGCTGTCGATATTTTCGAACCTGTGGAACGGCATGAATTCCCTGTCCTGTGCTTTTATCGGAAACCGTTGCGCAAGACCGGTTGGCCGATATGTTAGCGAAGCGATCCCGGACTTATCGCGCCTGATGCTATCCGTGCTTCAGGTTGCCTGATGAACCAGGTTTTCATAAAATACGCACCGTGGCTTGTGTTGTCACCCTGTCGTTGCCGTGTCGGCTGCTGTAAGGCCGGCGCCGGCCTGACCGGAACGGGACGCAACGCGCCTGCAGGCGGCAACAAGAAGGGGATGTGAACGATGGCAGATTCTACCACGACCACGAACAAGGGGGCCGTGAAGGCCGGCGGCGGCAAATACGGCTTCGTCATCGCGGATCTGGAAAAAATCGACGCCGGCACCGGATACTCGACCTCGCATGGCGGCATCCTGGAAGGCGAGCGGATGCAGGTCGGACTGATCCACAAGGCGCGGGGAACCGGCTCGCGGCCGCATTCCCATCCCAACGAGCAGTTCAACTATGTGCTGCAAGGCACGCTGAAGGTCGAGATGGACGGGCAGCAATTTCTGGCGCCCGCCGGCACGGTGGTCTACGTGCCTCCCAACATGGTCCATTCAATGGTGGCATTGCCGGAGGAGGACGTGATCTTTTACGTCGTCAAGGATCTCTCCCACGGAATCGCCGGCATGGCCGCTGACGGCACCATGGCCGGGCCCCATTATGAGGCGGGCTTCGAGCCGGAATGAAATCTGCCGCAGCGGGCTTTGGACCCTGTCCCCTCGCCTGATCCGGAATATGCCGTTGGCAGCGGCAATCGTGCCGGCCTGTCCGCTCAAGCCCGATCAGGCGTCAGCAACGGCGTGCCGCCGGTCTCAGGCAACCCATGAGGCCTCTTCCTCAAAGCCCAGTTCCTGGCTGATATCCCGCGCCGTCTCAATGACCAGGGGCGCGATCTGCTCCATGCGTTCCGGCGCCATTCGAACGTCCGGCCCGCGTACCGAAACGACGGCTGCGACCTTGCCGGCGGCGTTGAAGACCGGTGCGGCGATCGCCGCCGCGCCAACGGTGACGTCGCCGACGGAGATGGCATATCCCTTTCTCCGAACCTCCTGGATTGTCGCCAGATAGCTCTTGCGGTCGATCGGAGCCTGAGGATTGACCGGCTTGAGGTTGGTCAGCTCGATCACGCGGTTGCGTTCTTCATCGGCCATATAGGCCATGATCACCTTGCCCGAAGCACCGACATAGACGGGCAGGGCAGAGCCCAGGACTGGGACCACGCAAAGCTCGTGCGGGCAGCAAGGGCATCGATCACGACGCGCTCCAGGCCCCGCGGACAGACCAGCGACACGGTTTCTTCGGTCGCCCGCCGCAACGCTTCCAGATGTGGCCTGCTGGCTGTGCGCAGGTCATTGCGCCAATAGCTGGCCAGCCGCCAGATATTGTGTCCGGGGCCGTAACGCCGGGTTGAAGGGTCGCGCTGGACCAGTTTGGAGGCTTCCAGGGTCGACAAGAGCCGCAAGGCAGTCGCCTTGTCGATCTGTGTGATCCGGCTGATTTCCGATAGCCCGATCGGTTCGTCGGCCTGGGCAACCAAGATGAGAATCTTGATCGCACGATCAACGGAACGAACCAGCTTCACCGGAATATCCTCTTCAAAGAGAAAATCGATTTCAACCTGTGAAACAGTATCACAATGTTGATCGAGGAGAGTGGAAAATCTTATGGAAGTCGGTGTGCCTTCACCCTGGCCGGTGCGCGATACCCAGCTAGCGATAACGGAAGCGCTTGAAGTCATGGCCGTTTCTCCGCTTGCCCGCGCCCCGTTGGGTACCGGCGGGTCTGGTGATGAATCCGGCTCCGGCCGGGTCGCCGGCTGTCTATTCGCCGTCTTCCTCTTGCATTGAATCCTGCCGGAGGGTGACGCCCGCCATTTGCTCCCAAAGCTGGGCGACACAGGTCTGATCGGCTGTGCCGCCGACCTCTTCGGCGGCGCGATGCCACAAATCGGAGCACTGCGTACCGATCGGCATGTCCAGCCCCAGGCGCCGGCCGATATCGCGCGCCAGATCGACATCCTTGGCGATGAGGGAAAGCGCCATGCCGGATGCAAAGCGCCGCGTCAGAACCTGCTTGACGATCTTCTTCCCGAAGGGATGGTTGCGTCCGGTGGTCGCCTGCTCCAGGGCGGCTGTCAGGGCGGCCATGTCGATACCGGCGCGCAGGCCCGTGGTCATGGCTTCCGCATAGGTGACCAGGGCCTGGGCATTGACGAAATTGTTGATCGCTTTCATGGCATGCCCGGCGCCCAGCGCGCCGCAATTGAGCGTTTGCCGGCTAAAGGAGGCCAGCACCGGCTCCGCCCGGGAAACGACCTCCGGCGAGCCGCCCACCAGCACATCGAGCGTGCCGTCTTTTGCAAAGACGACGCCGCCGGCCACGGGGGCGTCGATCAACGCGATGGAGCGCGGGGCCAGTTCCGCGCCGATCTCCCGGGTTACGTCCGGATCGCCGGACGAACAGTCGATTACCAGCGCTCCTGGCGGCAGATGTCCCGCCAGTCCCGGTTCCGCGCCGGCCCCCAGGGCGACCTGCCTTACCTCGCTGCTGGTCGGCAGCATGGTCACTACGGCGTCGGAGGCCGCCGCCAGATCGGCAAGGCTCGGCGCGGCAGCCGCGCCGTGAGTATCGCAGAACCGCCGGATGACGTCGGCCTGAAGATCGAACACGGTGAGTTCGAAGTTTGCATTCGCCAGATGCCCCGCCATGGGAAATCCCATGCGGCCAATACCGACAAATCCGATACGGCGGACAGGTGTGTCGGAACCGTTGGTTTTCATGCTCTAAATCCTGCCGGTGTGGTCGCCCGACGCCGGCATGCCAGGTCAGACATGCATGCGCGCTATCGGGTCGGGTGCGAGAGCCACGCCTTTAGCAAACCAACTGATGAAGTGGCCAGCCCCGCCTGATCGGCCGGAATTGAATACCAGAGGTCTGACTTGTGTGCCGCTACCCGCCTTTGGATCGCCGGTCGGCAATTTTCGCCCGCGGGAACACCCGGTGCATTTGCACCGGCGAGCCGGTAAACAGCGAGCCAAGCAGGTGCTTTCAGAGCTTGGCCAGATGCGCGCCCGCCAGTGGCGCCGTCGATTGCCGCACGACTAGCTCGACCGGCAAAACGTCGTGAACCGGCTCGACGATCCCGTCTCCCGCATCGATGTGCCTGAGCAGAGCTTCGGCGGCTCTGAGCCCGACTTTGTATTGCTGGATACGGACCGTCGTCAGCGGCGGATCGATACGATCGGACAAATACATATCGTTGAACCCGGTGACGGATACGTCGGACGGACAATCGATGCCGTGACGCTTGAGTACTGTCAGCGCGCCGATCGCCAGCCGGTCGTTGGAGGCAATGACGGCGGTAAATTCGACGTCACGCGCCAGCAGCGTCTCCATGCACCGCTCACCCTCGTTCTCGTTGAAGGCATCGGCAAAAACGATAGTGCCGGGATCGCTGGCAAGCCCCAACTCTTTTCGAAAATGCTGGAATGCCTCGTGCCGGATTTTGCCGGTCGATAATCCTTGCGGGCCGGCAATACCAACGATCTGGCGATGGCCCAATGACATCAAATGCGTCAGAACACGGCGCATCCCGTCCTGTTCGTCGTTGACGACGGACGAAATCTGAGGGCTGTCAACGCGCCGGTTGACGGTAACCACCGCAATGCCGGCTTCAACAAGCTCGTCGATGGCCTTGTCCTGGCGTTCAACGCTCGCCACGATCATACCGTCGATTTCGCGCCCGCGCAGCGTGTTTATCAGGGCGGCCTCACGGGCAGCGGTGCCATCTGTATTGACGACAATGGCGATATAGTTGCGGCGCCCCAGCGCATCCTCGATGCCTCTGATGATCGGCGGAAAAACGGGATTTGTAATGTCCGGGATGATGACGCCGATCAGCCTTGTGCGGTTGGTGCGCAGGCTGTAGGCGGCCGCGTTTGGCGAATAGTTCAGCTCACGGCTCGCTTTGATGACCTTGTCCGCCACTTCGGCGGTAATCATGTGCCGCGTGCGCTCATCGAGTGCCCGTGAAACGGTAGAAACATGGACTCCGACGGCTTTTGCCACGTCCTTCAAGGTTGTTTTCTTGCGCCCGTTTCGCAGCATTTCGGTCAATCCGGTAACGTCATCGTGCTTGTGGTCAGGTTGCCAGATGCAGCTTGACAACGACACCCTCGATCTATGGTATGCAATCGATTGCAGCAAATCAATTTACAGCATACCGATCGGAATGTTACCGGACCTGGAACACGACTCGTCAACGTCGTGAAAATAGAGGAGTCTTAGCGGCGGATGACAAAAATAGAGGGAGCGCCATGACCGCAGCCTTGTCGCCGCGTATCTTGCAGCCGGGTGATATCGACCCGAACTGGAACTGGGACCGGCACATCCCGGCTCTTGGCCATATGGCGGTCGATTTCGAGCGCCGTGTCGATTTTGACAGGCTGCGCAAATACCGTCTGTCGCGCGCCCGCCAGGCGCTGAAAGATTCCGATTGCGGTGCGCTGCTGCTGTTTGACGTCAACAACATCCGCTACGTCTCCGCCACCAAGATCGGCGAATGGGAACGCGACAAGTTCTGCCGCTTCTGTCTTCTGGCCGGCGATGGAGAGCCGGTCGTTTGGGACTTCGGATCGGCCGCCGTCCATCACAAGGTCTATTGCGACTGGCTGGAGCCGGACAATTGCCGGGCCGGCGTCACTGGCATGCGCGGCACGATCCCGCCGTCATTCGGCTTGATGAAACATTATGCCGAAGAGGTCATGGATCTGCTGCGCCAATCCGGTGTCGCCGACATGCCAGTCGGTATAGATGCGGCCGAAACGGCGATGTTTTTTGAACTCCAGAAGGCCGGCATGGAAGTCGTCGACGGCCAGCAGGTCATGCTGGACGCCCGCGAGATCAAAAACATCGACGAGATCGCGCTGCTCAACCAAGCCGCCTCGATGGTCGATGGCGTCTATCACATGATTTTTGAGGAATTGAAGCCGGGCGTGCGCGAATCCGACATCGTCGCCATGTCCAACGCCATGCTCTACCGGATGGGATCCGACGACGTGGAAGCCATCAATGCCATTTCCGGCGAACGCTGCAATCCGCATCCGCACAATTTCACCGACCGCTATTTCCGGCCGGGTGATCAGGCCTTTTTCGACATTCTGCAAAGCTATCAGGGCTACCGCACCTGCTATTATCGCACCCTCAATGTCGGCCGGGCGACACCGGTGCAAAATGATGCTTATGTCAAATGCCGGGAATGGCTCGATGTCGCCATTGCGCTTATCAAGCCGGGTGTCGGCACCGACCAGGTTGCGTCAGTCTGGCCGGCGGCGCCGGACTTCGGTTTCCCCGACGAATTGTCGGCCTTTGGCCTGCAATTCGGCCACGGTCTCGGCCTGGCGCTGCACGAGCGGCCGATCATCTCGCGGGTCTGCAGCCTGGAAAACCCGATGGAGATCAAGACTGGCATGGTCTTCGCGCTGGAGACCTATTGCCCGGCGGCTGATGGCTATTCGGCGGCGCGCATCGAGGAGGAGGTCGTCGTCACCGACAAGGGCTGTGAGGTTATCTCCCTGTTCCCGGCCCAGGACCTGCCGATCGCCAATCCTTATTGAACGGCACGATCCCTTATTGAACGGCACAATCATGGTGGCAGCAGACACAAAACCCGGCCAGACGGCGGCAAACGACGATATCGGCCATGACAAGCGTCTTGAAATGTGGCGCCTGCAAATGGAAATCCGCCATTGCGAGCAGCGCGCCTATGACCTCTTTCTGCAGAACTTGGTCAAGGGCACCAGCCATTTGTCGCTCGGCCAGGAGGCTATCGCCGCCGGTTTCGCCGCCGCCATGCGGCCCGGTGACAAGAGCTTCTGCACCTATCGCGGCCATGCCCACACGCTGGCCCGCGGCGCGCCGATGGAAGGGGTGCTCGGCGAATTGATGCAGCGCGATTGCGGCCTGATGCGCGGTAAGGGCGGCTCCATGCATCTGACCTCCGCCGAGCACGGCGTCATGGGCTCCTATGCCATTATCGGCGCGCACCTGCCGATCGCCGTGGGTTCGGCCTGGCGCGCCCAGTATCTCGGCCATGACGATGTCTCCGTGGTATTCTTCGGCGACGGCACAACCAATATCGGCGCCTTCCACGAAGCGCTCAATTACGCCGCCGTCTTCAAGCTGCCGGTGCTGTTTGTCTGCGAAAACAACCTCTATATGGAATATACGCCCATCGGCCAGATTACAGCAGTTGAAAATCCCGCCGCCGACCGCGCCGGTGCCTATGGGCTGGAGTCCATTCTCATTGACGGCAATGACGCCGACGCCGTCTTCCGTGCCGCCCGGGAGGGCTTCGCCAGAGCCCGTGCCGGCGACGGCCCGTCGCTGATTGAGTGCAAGACATACCGCCATTCCGGCCATTCGCGCGCCGATCCGGGCAAGTACCGTCCGCCGGGCGAATTGGAGAGATGGAAAGAGCACGATCCGATCAAGGTCTATCGGGCGCGTCTGGCGGAATTCGGCTTCGGCGAGGATGTCGTTCAGCAGATCGACGACGAGGCGTTGCGCAAGGTCGACGAAGCGACGGAAATCGCCAAGGCTTCGCCGCTGCCGCCCGAAGAGATCCTGACCACCGATGTCTATGCCAACGGGGGCTGGGCATGGCGGAATTGAGCTATCGCGAAGCCGTTGCCGCCGGCATCGCCCAGGAAATGCAGCGCGACGAGCGTGTCGCCTTCATCGGCGAGGACGTCGCGGCAGCGGGTGGCGTCTTCAAGGCGACCGTCGGTCTGCTGGAGCAGTTCGGGCCCAAACGCGTGATCGATACGCCGATATCCGAAGAAGCCATCCTTGGCGCTGCGATGGGTGCGGCGATGACCGGCATGCGGCCGATCGCCGAAATCATGTTTTCCGACTTCCTGGCGGTATGTTGGGACTTTGTCGCCAACGAAATGTCCAAGGCGCGCTACATGTCGGACGGCCAGCTTGGATGCCCGCTGGTTGTGCGCACCGGCAACGGCGCCGGCTCGCGCTTCGGCGCGCAGCATTCCCAGTCGGTGGAGAACTGGGCGATGGCGATCCCCGGCATCAAGGTTGTCGCCCCCTCAACGCCGGCCGATGTCAAGGGACTGCTGGCGGCGGCGGTGCGTGACGATGATCCCGTAATCTTCTTTGAGCACAAATCGCTTTACGCCGTGAAAGGCGAGGTGCCCGATAGCGACCATGTCGATGATCTTGGCGTCGCCAAAATCGTCCGGCCGGGCAGCGACTGCACGATTGTGGCACTCGCCTTGATGGTCCATCGCGCCCTTGAGGCGGCCGACCGGCTTGCTGCTGAAGGTATCGACGCCGAAGTCATCGACGTTCGATCCCTCGTGCCTCTCGACACGCAGACGATATTGGGTTCGCTGTCCAGAACCGGACGGCTTTATACCGTTGAGGAGAATCCGCGGTTGTGCGGTTGGGGCGCGGAAATCGCCTCCATTGCCGCCGATGAATGCTTCTATGATCTCGACGGTCCGGTCGTTCGTATAACCACGCCGCATATTCCGCTGCCGGCGGCGGACAATCTGGAAGATATCGTGCTGCCGACGCCGGAACGGATTGTTGAAAAGATAAAACGGTCAATGAGCTGAGTTAAGAAAATGAACCAGCAACTAATCAATTCCGTGCCGACAAACCTTTATATCGGCGGTGAATGGCGGGACGCCTCAGATGGCGGCCGCTTCGACGTCCTCAATCCGGCCGATGAGGAGGTTCTGGCTTCCGTCGCCTCGGCGACAACGGAGGACGCCATTGTCGCCGTCGATGCCGCCGACACCGCCTTTGCCGACTGGGCCGGCCGCTCGCCGCGCGAGCGTGGCGAAATCCTGCGCAAGGCATTTGAGCTTTTCAGCACCCGCAAGGAGGACTTTGCCCGGCTGATAACGCTGGAAAACGGCAAGGCGCGCGCCGATGCCGTGGGCGAGGCAACCTATTCGGCGGAATTCTTCCGCTGGTATGCCGAGGAAGCTGTCCGCAATTCCGGCGCCTTCGGACACGCGCCGGCGTCGCGCGCCCGCATTGTCGTGCACCACAAGCCGGCCGGGATCGGCGTTCTCGTCACGCCGTGGAACTTTCCCGCCGCCATGGGCACGCGCAAGATCGCCCCGGCGCTCGCCGCCGGCTGCCCGGTCATCGTCAAGCCGGCTTCCGACACGCCGCTCACAATGCTGGCACTGATGCCGCTTCTGGAGGAAGCCGGCGTGCCGCCGGGCGTTGTCAATGTCCTGCCGTCGCGTTCCGCCGGCAAGGTGGTCGATGCGATGCTGCACGATCCGCGCGTCCGGGTCGTTTCGTTCACCGGTTCGACCGAAGTCGGCAGGATGATCCTACGCTCCGCTTCGGATTGCATCGTCAATCCGTCGATGGAACTGGGCGGCAATGCGCCGCTGATCGTCTTTGACGATGCCGACATTGATCAGGCGGTGGCTGGCGCCATGCTCGCCAAGATGCGCAACCTCGGCGAGGCCTGCACGGCGGCCAACCGTTTTTATGTCCACGAAAAGGTCATGGACGCATTCACGGAAAAGTATGTCGCGGCGATGAGCGCCCTGACGCTCGGCAACGGTCTGGATGACGGCGTCGACGTCGGACCGCTGGTCAATGCCGAATCCCGCGACAAGGTCGTGTCTTTGGTCGCCGACGCGCAAGCCAAGGGAGCAAAGGTCGTTCTCGGCGGCGTCGTTCCCGACGGCAAGGGGTTCTTCTATCCGCCGACCGTGCTCACCGATGTGCCTGACGAGGCGGACATGGCGCGCGAGGAGATTTTCGGGCCCGTCGCGGCGATCCAGACATTTTCCGACGAGGACGAGGTGATCGCAAAATCCAACGACACCGAATACGGCCTTATCGCCTATGTCTTCACGAAGGATCTGGCCCGCGGCATGAAGGTGTCGGAACGGCTGGAATTCGGTATGGTCGGCCTGAACCGCGGCCTAGTCTCCGATCCCGCCGCGCCGTTCGGCGGTGTCAAGCAGTCCGGTCTCGGACGCGAGGGCGCCGAGGAGGGCATGAAGGAGTTCCTGGAAACCCAGTACATCTCCACGGAGTGGTAAGGCGCCATGGATGTCGTCATGCCGCAACTGGGTGAAACCGTCACCGAAGGCACGATCAGCGCCTGGTTCAAGTCGGCCGGCGAGACGGTCAAGGCTGGTGAGAACCTGTTTGAGATCGAGACCGACAAGACCGCCATGGAGGTCCAGGCGCTTGAATCGGGGGTGCTGACGGAAATCCGCGCACAGGTTGGCGATTGTCTTGCCGTCGGCGCCGTCGTCGCCGTCATCGGCGAGTCAGGGCAGGCGGCGTCGCAGGACGCGGACAAGCCCGCTGCCGCGCCGCCGAAGCCAGAACCGGCGCCTGAGCGCGCACCCGCACCGGCAAAGCCCGCCGCCGGCAACGGTGCCCACCGTCATGACGGTTTCGGACCCTTCTTCGAAATCCGTACCCCTGAGCGCAATTACGGTTCGGCAAGACGCTTTGACAATCTGAGGATCACGCCGCTCGCCCGCCGGCTGGCGGAACAGCGCGGCATCGATCTTGACGCGGTTGCCGCGCGGATATCGGCGACAGGCGGCTGGCGCATCGCCAAGGCCGATGTGGAATCCCATGCGCCGGCCGCCCAGCCGGCAATTTCTGCCGAGACCGGTCGGACGGTGGCTCGCGACGACGCCGACGTCGTTCCGCTCAACCTCATCCGCCGTAAAACGGCCCGGCATCTGTCGAAGACCTGGCTGGAAACACCGCATGTTCTGCAGGCCGTCGAGGTGGATTTCCATCGTATTGAATCGGCGCGACGGGCGCTCAACGAGGCCCATGCGGAGCGCTGGGGCGTCAAGCTGACACCGCTGGTCTTCATCGCCCGCGCCGCCTGCCTGGCGATTAGCGATTTCCCGCGGATCAACGCCTCGCTCGACGGCGACAATCTCCTCGTCCACCGCCATATCAATCTCGGTATCGCCGTCGACATGGACCATGACGGCCTGATCGTTCCGGTTATCCACCGGGCCAGCGAGCTGAACCTTCTGGATCTTGCACGGGCCATGGCCGAAAAGGTTGCCAGGGCCCGGGCCGGCAAACTGACGCCGGACGATTATACCGGCGGGACCTATACGATTTCCAATTCGGGAACATTCGGCACTTTGATCACCGCGCCGATCGTCAATGCGCCGGAGGTGGCGATACTGTCCACAGACGGCATCCGCAAAAAGCCGGTCGCGGTGGAAACCGACGGTGGCGACGCCGTCGTTGTCAGGCCGGTCGGCGTGCTGGCCCAGAGTTTCGATCACCGCGCCTTTGACGGCGCCTATTCGGCGGCGTTTCTGGACCGCCTGCGTGCCATTGTCGAAACACGCAACTGGTCGGACGAGATCGATTGAACCGGCCGGCTTTGCAGAATCCGGATTATTGAATCAGGAGTTGTCGCATGCTTGAGAACAAACACACGCTTGGATGGATCGGCATGGGCCGGATGGGCTATCCGATGGCTGAGCGGCTGGTCAAGGACGGCAACACGGTCCACATCTGGAACCGCACCCGCGCCAAGGCTGAGCCGCTGGCGGAAAGGGGTGCGGTTCTGGTCGACCGCCCGGCCGACCTCGATGGCGTCGACGTGCTATTCACCATGGTCTCCACCGGCAGCGACCTTGAGCAGGTCTATTTCGGCGACAACGGCGTCGCATCGGGCAATGGCGGCGCAATGCCCGCCATCTTCGTCGACTGCTCCTCCATCGCCGTTGAGGAATCGGAGGCTTTGCGCGGCCGCCTGGCTGAAAAGGGCGCGGCCTTTGTCGCCGCCCCGGTTTCCGGCAACGGCAAATGCGTCAAGGCCGGCAAGCTCTCGGTCGTCGCCTCGGGACCGAAATCCGCATTCGACGAAGCCAGGCCGTATCTGGAGTCCATCGCCGGTGCCGGCGTCTCCTATGTTGGCGAGGGGGAACTCGCCCGCATCTGCAAGATCGCCCACAATGTCATGCTCGGCGTGGTGATTCAGAACCTGGCTGAGATTACCATTCTGGCCGAAAAAGTCGGCGTGCCGCGCTATGCCTTTCTCGACTTCATGAACAACTCCGTCATGGGCTCCACCTTCACGCGCTACAAGTCGAACGCGCTGGTCAATCTCGACTGGACGACCACCTTCACCCCGGCGCTGTTGCGCAAGGATATAGATCTCGGGCTTGCCGCCGGCCATGCCAATGGCGTGCCGATGCCGGTCACAGCCGCCACCCGCGAAGCGCTGCAGGCACACTTCGGTGCCGCGACACTCCAGCCCGACCCGCAAGCCTACCTGGACAAGGATTTTTCCGCCCTTCTGGAGACGCTTGCCCTGGCCGCCGGCATGAAACTTGAAAGCGAGGACGTGCCAGTCCCAACGGGACTGGAAGCAGACGACTGACCGCGCATCGCGGGCAAAACCGGTAAGGGCTCTAGCTTTTGGCCTGCCGTTCTTCGCGCAACCGGGCGAGATGCGGATATTTTTCCGTCAGAAGCGAGTCGTGATAATAGGTCGGCGCATAAGCCGCCTGGCCGCGGATTGCTTCAAGCCAGCGGCCGACCGCCGGTTTCTCTGCCCAGACATCGTGCAGGTTGATGTCGTCCATCCGAACGATCACCGGCATGACCGCGATATCGGCGAGCGTGATCGCACCGCCCATCAGATACGGCCCGCCGCTTGCCGCCAGCCAGTCATCCATGCGCACAACCGCCCGCGTCAGCCGGTCGAGCGCGCCGTTCATTTCGGTCTCCGGAAAGCCGGTGCGACCCATGGTCAACAAGAACTCCTTGCGTAGAGGCTTGGAATTGGCGAGCGCCAGAAAGTCCTCTTCGCTCATCGCCTGAAAATGCGGCAGGAACGCCAGATTGTAGGACGGGATACGGACCGCCGGTGTCGGGATCTCGTCGATATAGCGCATCATTGAGCGCATTGCGGCGCGCTCGACGGGATCATCCGGCGTAAAGCGGATGTTGGCCGGCCGCACCTCGTCGAGATATTCCATAATGACGGCGGAATCGATGATCATCGCGCCATCATGGACGAGCGTCGGCACCACGCCGTTGGGATTGATCGCCAGATAATCGGGTTTCAATTGGTCGCCGGAGAAAAGGTCGAGTCTGTGCTCGGCGAAGGCCAGTTGCTTGGCGTTGAGGACAAACCGCACGCGCTGGCTGCACGTCGATTGCGGCGCATTGTAAAGGACAAATTCCGTCATTGCCGCGATCCTCAATTCCGGTTCAGGAAGCGCGGCAGCTTCTTCTTCTGCGCCTGGGCCGGGCGGCCGCCGCTCAAATTTGACGACTTTCGGCTCGACGATCAAGGTGCGGCCATGGCCGGCGCCCGCCGGAATGTGTGCCAGCGCGTCGCGCTGCCCGCTCAGATCATTTCCGGCACCATCTTGATGGCGCCACAAGGGCACTCGGCGGCACAGATGCCACACCCCTTGCAATAGTCGAAATTGAACCGGAACCGGTTTCCTGGGCCGAGTTTTATGACCGCATTGTCCGGGCAGATGCCGTAGCAATTGTCGCATTCAAAGCAATTGCCGCATGACAGGCAACGCCGCGCCTCGTAGAGTGCGTTGTCCTCAGTCAGGCCCTGCAAAACCTCGTCGAATCCCGACTGCCGACGCACGGCGTCGAGTTGCGGCTGCACAGTCTGCGGCGCGTCGTCGTAATACCAGGTGTTGAGCTTGCCGAAATCGGCAAGTTCGTGCTTTTCCGTTACCTGCAGGGTCTTGCCCTTGAGCCAGGCATCGATGTTGCGCGCCGCCTTCTTGCCGTGGCCGACGGCGACCGTGACGGTGCGCTCCGCCGGCACCATGTCGCCGCCGGCGAACAGGCCGTCGCGGCCGGTCATCATCTGGTCATTCACCGCCACAACGCCGTCTTTGGCGACTTCAACGCCGGGCACACTCTCCAGGAATCCGGTATCGACGTCCTGACCCAGAGCTAGGATCAGCGTATCGGCCTCGATGGTCTCGAATTCGCCGGTCGGCTGCGGCCGGCCATCGGCGTCGATCTCCATTTTCTCCACGGTAAAGGTCGTTTCGTCGATCTGCTTGATGGTCCTCAGCCAATGGATCATCACGCCTTCTTCTTCCGCCTCCACGGCCTCGAAATCGTGCGCCGGCATCTCCTTTCTGGAGCGCCGGTAGACGATCATCGGTTCCTCGACGCCAAGCCGCTTGGCGGTGCGCGCCACGTCCATCGCCGTGTTGCCGCCGCCATAGACGATAACCCGCCGGCCAAGTTGCGGTGGCGCCATGCCGGTCTCCATGTCGCGCAGCACGCTGACGGCGTCGAGGATCTTGCCCGCCGCATGGGCCGGGATGTCGATGCGCTTGGCCAGATGCGCGCCGACCGCCACGAAGACGGCGTCGAAGCCCTCTTCACCGAACGCCGCCTCGATATCCTCCATCTTGGCATTCAGCTGCAGTACCACGCCCATGTCGACAATGCGCTGGATCTCGTAGTCCAATACGTCGCGCGGTAGCCGGTATTTCGGAATTCCGAACCGCATCATGCCACCGGCCATCGGTCCCGCCTCGCGGATTGTGACAGCGTGGCCGAGCCGTGTCAGGTGATAGGCGGCGCTCAGCCCGCTCGGCCCCGCGCCGACGACCAGCACACGCTTGCCCGATGGCTCGGCATGATAGTCCGGTTTCCATCCATGTTCCCACGCCGTGCGCCCGAGGAACCGCTCGACAGCGTGGATGCCGACAGCCTCGTCCAGCTCGCCCCGGTTACAGGCATCCTCACACGGGTGATAGCAGACCCGGCCCATGACGCCGGGCAGGGGGTTGTCCTCCATCAGCACCTGCCAGGCGCGCTCATAGTCGCCTTCTTCAGCGTGGTACAGCCACTTTTGGATGTTCTCGCCGGCAGGACAGGCATTGTTGCAGGGCGGCAAACGGTCGACATAGACCGGCTTTTCGGTCCGCCACGAGCCGGTCTGGTTGGCCAGGCTGGTGCCGGGATCGAGTGTGATGGCATAGGGGAGCTGCTTGTTCATGGCGTTTCCCGCTCTCCCAACATGTTGAAGCGCTCGATATTGGCGTCGGCCATGCGCTGCAGGCGAGCCAGGCTTTCCGTATCCTCGTGGCCTTTCCTGAACAGATGCGCAAAGCGGCGTTGGGGCCTGAGATAATCCTCCACCGGCACACGCCGCCGGATCTTGGATGACCGGATCACTTGGCCATGTTCGGCCTCAAACAGCGGGAACAGCCCGCTCTCAACGGCCAGCCGGGCAATACTGATCGTCGCGTTGGGCACCGAGCCCCAGCCCAGCGGGCACGGCACAAAAATGTGGATATAGCGCGAGCCCTCGATTGCCATGGCCCTGGTCACCTTGTCTTCAAGGTCGTGCAGGTCGGAGACGCTCGCCGTTGCCACGTAAGGAATGTTGTGGGCCATGGCGATGAGCGGAAGGTTCTTGCCGGTGCCGAATACGTTCCCGGGCGCCGAACCGACAGCCGGGGTCGTTGCGGTGCGCGCCGCAGGCGGTGTCGCCGACGACCGCTGCACGCCGGTGTTCATATAGGCCTCGTTGTCATAGCAGATGTAGAGCACGTCGTCGTTGCGCTCGAACATGCCGGACAGGCAGCCGAAGCCGATATCCGTCGTGCCGCCATCGCCGCCCTGGGCCACCACCTTGATGTCGCTGCGGCCCTTGCGGCGCATCGCCGCGGCGACGCCGGTGGCTACCGCCGGCGCGTTGCCGAACAGCGAATGCAGCCAGGGAATCTGCCACGAGGTTTCCGGCGAAGGCGTGGTGAACACTTCCAGGCATCCCGTCGCGTTGACGGCGACCAGTTGTCCGGCGGTAGCGCGCATCGCGGCATCCAGCGCATAGCGCGCACCCAGAGCCTCGCCGCAGCCCTGGCAGGCCCGGTGGCCGGAGGTGATGGCGTTCGACCGGTCCATCGAGGCCTGGACGGAACGGGCGGCCTCGTCTATCAGACCGGAACGCATACGGTCGGCAACCGGCTGCTCGGCGATGCCGAGCGTACGGTGCAGGCCTCGATGGAACGCTCCAATGCCATCACCTCGGGGCACCGCGCCTGCCAGGGCTGCGGCGAGGCCTTGGGCGCGCGCTATGCCTTGGACACGGCGATGCGGGAAACCGACGGGCAACTGGTCGCCGTCAACGCGACGGGATGCCTGGAGGTGTTCACCACGCCCTATCCGGAGACCTCTTGGCAGATTCCCTGGCTGCATTCGCTGTTCGGCAACGCGCCGGCGGTGGCCACGGGCGTCGCCGCGGCGATGCGGGTCAA
>CAJHXO010000259.1_pt1 | contig 21850 bp, 21 predicted proteins | sample 9198491 | NCBI WGS metagenome assembly CAJHXO01 (sample SAMEA7708296, study PRJEB35096) | sediment metagenome | biome: marine neritic benthic zone biome [ENVO:01000025]; feature: sediment [ENVO:00002007]; material: shallow marine sediment [ENVO:03000034] sea grass bed [ENVO_01000059] ...
AGCAGAAAAACGCCGTCGTCAAAATCATCAAGCGATTTGGCCGCGACCTGGGTGAACAGATAGCGCGAGCCGGACCTGCCGGTCCAATAGCGATAGCGGCCGGGCAGGCCGGCGGCGATGGCAGCATGCGGGACGCTGGACGGACTATTCATCGGAACTCCCTGTCGAACAATTCTTGGAACAAAACCGGAACATAATCTGATACGCCAACGAGAACAAACTGTCAACATTGCGGTGTCGAATCTTGTCCGACAACCCACCACAACACAACATATAGACTAACTCAGGGGAAATTATACAGGATATTGGGTTAAGAAAATGATAACCCAGACTGTTCCCGCTCCATCGCCGAGGCAATTTCCGGATAGCGCTGCATGGCTCCGGAATTCATTTCGGCGACAGCCGACTCAATGGCATCCTGTAATTTGGTTGAAAATGTGTCCGTATCAAGGCCAGGTTGAATCGCCGGCAGGATTTTCAACGTTACCGTGCCGGGGCGATGGGCAAATGTCCGCCGCGGCCAGAACAGACCGGAATTGAGAGCCACCGGCAGGCACGGCGCGTTCAGTCTGCCATAGAGATAGGTGACGCCGTATTTGTAGTCCGGTTCCGCCAGTGGCGGCCGGCGGGTGCCTTCGGGAAAGATGATCACCTGATGGCCCTGCGCGATGCGCTCGCCAGCGATCGCGGCCATGTCCTGCAACGCCTTGGAGCGCTTGCCGCGATTGACCGGTATCTGGCCGAATTTGATCAGGTACCAGCCGAATAGGGGAGCCCAGCGCAATTGCCGCTTGAAGACGAAGGTCGGCTTGGGAAAGAGCGTCACCAAGCGCATGGTCTCCCAGGCCGACTGATGCTTGCACGCGACGATGTAGCCGCCTTGGGGAATATTCTCCAGGCCGTGGATTTCCTCGCCGACGCCGCAGATGGTTCGATGCAGCCACAGGCTGACACCAGCCCAGACCTTTGGAACGAACCAGACATGGCGCTGCGGCAACAGCATTGCCGGCGCCATTCCCACCGCCATGATGACGAATGTCACGTAGAACAGAACATTGAACAGCAGGGTGCGCGCCATTATCAACGCTCCTCGGTATCAGATCCCGGAAATTATCTCAGGCGGGAGACGATATATTTGAGGTATTCCATCAGGAGAAGCCTGAATGTCGAACCGCTTCGCATCCACGCGGAGAGATCCTGGTGGGTGGGCTGAACCGGAACCGGCACCAGTTCGACTTCCGGCAGAACCCGGTTTATCTCCGTCAGGCTGCGCGGCATGTGGTAGGCGCTGGTGACGACGATCAGCGAACGGTAGCCGCGGGATCGGGCCCAGTCGCGAGTTTCTGCGGCGTTGCCTCGGGTATCGAGCGCGGCGCGACCGATATCGATGCAGCAGCCGAACAGGCCGACGCTTGCCGGAAAGGCGTTGCGCAGCGTTCTCGCGCTGGTCGCCCGGTCAACGCCTGATATCAGAAGGCGGGTTGCCGATTCACGACTGAGAAGATCGATCGCCTTGCCGATCCTGCCGGTGTCGCCGGTCAGCGCGACAATGCCGTCGGCGCGTGGCGCATGTGGCGGCTCGGCCGTGGAGACCTGATCGGCGAAGACAAAGAAGCCGCCGACCAGAGCGGACGCTGCGACGACGAAAACCACCGACATCGTCAGCAGCGCAAACCGCAACACGGACCGGGGCTTGCGGCGCATGGCCGCGGCGGGCGTGGATCTGTCTGGACGGATCATGTCAGGCCAAGTCCTGCCGGTCAGATATTGCCTGGCCCGGGCGCATGTCAATCAATCTCGCGCAATGTGCGGCGCACCGTTGCTCTTGCCGTGGCGGCGATGATTATAGCGATCAGCATGATCGTCGCGGCTATTCCCAGATAACCCGGCCATCCAATGGTGACGCCGCCGACCAGGCTGCGCAATTGCGCCTCTTCGGGTGTCGGGCCCTGAAGGCGGCTAAAAAAGCCAAACAGGGCGAACAGGCCCATTGCCGTCAAGCCGCCGATGCCGGCGCCCTTCAGTCCAAGGATCAGGAAGTGGCGCTGGAATTCGGCCGCAACATAACTGTCCTCGGCACCGACAAAGTGCAGCACCTCGATGACATCGCGATTGCCGGCCATAGCGCCGCGGGTGGCGAAGACGACGCACAATGCGGTCGCGGCCATGACCAGTGCGAGGATGAAGAACCCACCAAGGGTCGTGATTCGGGCCATTGCGGCCAGTCGCTCCAGCCAAAGACCGTGGTCGTCGAGGCTGGCGCCGGGAACGTCGTCGCGCAAGCGCCGCGCCAGTGCGGCAAGGTCGGCTTCCTCGTTGAGGGAAACGGCGATCAGGCGGGGAACCGGCAGTTCGGTGCGGTCAAAGTCGCTGCCGAGCCACGGCTCGAGCAGGCGCGCCGCATCGTCGGCGCTCAGCGCGGTTGCGGAGCGGACACCGGGTGTCTGCGCGGCAATGTCGACGGCCCGCGCCACGGCTTCATCGATCGGACTGGTATCGGACGGGCGGATCTGGATCGTGACCTCATCGGATATCTGGCGCTGCCAGTCGTCGGCGCGTTCGCCGACAAGCGTCACAGCGGCAACGGTGAGGCAGGCGAGAAAGCTCATGATGGCAACAAGCGCCAGAAGGGCGCGGCGGGCCACCGATTGCGGCGGGACGATCGGATTGGCGCCGCGCGCCGCTGCATGGGGATCGGCGCCGGGTCCGGGCCGGGCGCGACGCTGGAAGGCGGCGTCGGCGGCCCTGCCCAGTGGGCCGCGCGCCATCTGGGGATTGCGGAACCGGCGCTTGCCCGGGCGCGGCTTGAACTCGTTGCGCTTGCCGGCGTTATGCATAGATGTCCACCCGGCCATGATTGAGAACGAGCCGGCGGGCGTCATGCTGGTCCATCAGGCCCAGATCATGGGTGGCGATGACCACCGACGTGCCAAGGCGGTTGAGCTCGATGAAGAGCCGCAGCAGCCGCTGCGCCAGAGGCGGATCGACATTGCCGGTCGGCTCGTCGGCAAGCAGGATCTCCGGTTTGGTGATCAGCGCGCGGGCGATCGCGGCGCGCTGCTTCTCGCCGCCGGAAAGAACCGGGGGATGCACCCACATCTTGTCGCCGAGGCCGACCCATTCCAGCAATTCGCTGACGTCGCGGCCATAATCGGTCTCGCTGGCGCCAAGGACGCGCAGGGGCAAGGCGACATTCTCGTAGGTCGTCAGATGGTCGAGCAGGCGAAAGTCCTGAAAGACAATGCCGATCCGGCGGCGCAGGCGCGGAACGGAATCGCGGGTCAGCGTGGCGGCGTCCAGGTCGAAGATGCGCACCAGCCCGCGGGTCGGGCGCAAGGACAGGAACAGCAGGCGCAACAGCGACGTCTTGCCGGCGCCGGACGGGCCGGTGACATATTGAAACGACCCCGGTGCGATGCGGAAGGAGACATCGCGCAGGACTTCCGGTCCCAGACCGTATCGCAAACCGACATTTTCGAATCGAATCACGGCGCATGCCTTTCCGGTGCCTTTTTGCCACGGGCGCCGGAGAAGGTTAAGGCGTTATTAACCATAAGCGCTGAAGGAATGGGATGCTCCATCGCCGGAGCTTGTGCGCCGGCCGTGGACCGGCTGCCGGAAGGAACCCGCATGAGCGACAAGCAAAGTGCTGCGGCGCAGGTCTCCGATCTCGTCATACTCAAATGCCCCGCATGCGGCGTGGCGGAACCGATCGAGGCCGCCATCATGGCGGAGGGAACGCAGATTGTCGTCTGCCGGGCCTGCGGGGAGACCTGGCCGGCCAGGAACGAGGAAAGTCCAACCGCCGCCGGTCCGATCGAGAAGGCCGAACAGACCGGCCGGTCACTGGTGTGGTCCGATGCCCGGCTGATCGACGCGGTCAGGCGGCCGCTGACGGTTTACGACAGCGGCGGGCAGGATGCCTGGGCGGCGCGCATCGCCGCCGATACAGCGCCGGCGCCGGTGCGCTCCACGGCCGGACGATCCTTTATCGGCGCGGTTGCGGGACTTGCCTCGATCGCCTTTCTTGTCGCCTTCGTCACCGGCCGCGAGAGCGCCGTGGCGGCGGTTCCAGACCTTGCCGGGCTCTACGATACCATTGGCCTGCCGGTCAATTTGCGCGGCCTTGCCATCAACGAGCTTGCCGGCAAACGCCAAATGAGCGGTGACGGCGCCCGGCTGACGGTCAGCGGCGCGCTGGTCAATCTGCGCGACAGCGACCAGCCGGTTCCCGGCCTGATCGTGGAATTGCGCGACAGTGCGCACAGCCCGATCCGCACCCTTGCGATGGCGCCGCCGGTGGCGCAGCTTGCCGCCCGGGAGGACGCCACGTTCGAAGTCGTCATCGACGATGTGCCGAAATCCGCCGTCGGCGTGGCCGTGCGGCTTGCGCCGCCGGCGAAGTGAGCCGGCATGGGCCACGTTGAGAAGCTCTATTCTGAAGAGGCGATCGCTGAACGCGTCGCCGCGATCGCTTCCGACATTGCCGCGACCAAGCCCGACAACCTGCTTGCCGTTGTCGTGCTGAAGGGCGGTTTCGTCTTTGCCGCCGATCTGGTGCGCGACCTGGCGCGCCTTGATGTGCGCCTTGAAGTGGAGTTCATTTCGCTGTCGAGCTACGGCAAGGGGCTGACCTCGTCGGGCGAGGTGCGCATCTATCGCGATATCGGCTGCCCGGTCACCGGTCGCGATGTGCTGATCATCGACGACGTGCTGGATTCCGGCCTGACGGTGAAATTCGCCCGCGACCTGATGGAAAGCCGCGGCGCCCGGCGGGTGGCCGTTGCCGCCATGATTGACAAGCCTGAGCGGCGGGCAACAAAAATTCACGCTGATTACGTTGGGTTTACCTGTCCGGACTATTTTGTCGTCGGCTATGGCATGGATGCAGGCCATGCCTGGCGGGAACTGCCTTATGTCGCGGTGTTTCATGGCGACGACGGCAAGGACGGGAAAAGGGGCGAGTAATGCGTATTCTCCTGACCGAGGACGACGAGGCGGTCCGCACTTTCGTCAGCCGGGCGCTGGAGCTCGATGGGCACGATGTGGAAACCGCCTGCGACGGCATGGAGGCGCTGGAGCATCTGGAGGCCGGCGACGGCGATTTCGATCTGCTGGTCTCCGACGTGAAGATGCCGATGATGGACGGCATCGCGCTGGCTCATTCCGCCGCCGAGCGCTGGCCGGGGATGCGTATCCTTTTGATGACCGGTTTCGCCGACCAGCGCGAGCGGGCCGACGACCTGTCGCAGGTCATCCGCGACGTCGTCACCAAGCCGTTCACCCTGCAGGAGATCCGCGAGGCGGTGAGCGATGCCGCCGAGGACGAGGATATCGCCGGCGGGGACAATGGCATCGATGCCGCCGGGGGCCAGGACGCGGCCTAGGCCGGCCCCTGATCCATATTCGGGCTTCGCTGCCGCTTCGTCATTGGCCGTCCTTTCCGGCTGCCATCTCGTTCTCTCCTTCCTGTCATCCGCCTGTCTTTCCCGGGTCCTCGGGTCAATCCCGAGGATGACGGCAGTGGCGTCTGCTCACGCCAATAATCTCCGCCGCCTCGCGGCGCCCCGTTGCTGCGGCGCAAGACCTGGGGCGAAAACGAATCTTGAGGCAGATCAATGACATCGGCTCAGAACGGCCTAAGCTATTGTTTGCTTGCCGTTCCTGCCGGTTGCGGCGCTATTGAAGACGGACAGATTGGATGGTGAAGACATCGAATATCGTTTCCATTGCCTCTCTTCGGCCGCGATATGTGGATGCCATCGAGGCAAGCGGCCTTGCTGATGGAATCGAAGACATCGGCGCCCTGGATCCGCAACCATACCGGTATTCGGAAGGCGATTTCATATGCCGCCGCGGCGAAGCGGCGGAATCTCTCTGGGTGATCGTCACCGGATCGGTATCGGTGAAAGACGGCAACCGGACGCTATTTGTGCGGCAGCGCCACGAAGTCGTCGGCGAACAGAACCTTTTGGGCAATGGCTACAAGCGCTGGTACGATCTGGTCGCCAACGAAAGCCAGGTCGAGCTTCTGGAAATCGCCAAGGAAAAGGTCGAGCGGCACGCGCAGGCGAATATTCTGTGGCGCAATGTTGCCAAGGTCATTTCGCTGAAACTCAAGGATGCAAGCGCAAAGACCGAAACGCTGAGCCGGCAGCTGGAAGACGACAGCCACATCCTTCATGCCTACACCAACGAATATGCGCTGAGCCGGCGCATGCAGTCCGGCAGCGCCTTCCTGACCGATTACAGGGTGGAACGGGCGATCGTCTGGTTTTCCGATGTCGTGGACTTCAGCGACCACATTTCACGATTGCCACCGGCCCGGACCGCCGACATCGTCCAGAACTTCTTCAACGCGCAGTCCGCTCCGATTGCCGCCCATGGCGGCCATATCGACAAGTTCATCGGTGACGGCCTGATGGCGTTCTGGGTTCTGTCGGAAGACGAGAAAGCGGGTGACAAGGCTGTCGAGGCGCTGAATGCCGCCCAGGAGGCGGTCAACGCGGTCTCGAAGGTCCGCATTGGCAATCACCCGCTTCATCTTCGGCTCGGGCTTCATATCGGCCTGGTCCTGAGCGGCGATTTCGGATCGACGACGCGCCATCAGTTCACGTTGATCGGCCCTGAGGTGAACAAGGCCGCTCGTCTGGAACAGGTTCACGAGCAGGATGTCATTCATGGCGCGACACATCTGGGGTCGATCCGGTTGAGCGAGGAATTTCGCGACGAACTCCCGGAACTGGTGAAAAGCCGGTTCTGCCGTCTGTCGAAAGCCAAGGCCAAGAATATCGGCGAGGTCGATTTCTATACGGCTGCGTGAGTTGACTGGCGTGGATCATCGCGCATGGATGGGCGTCCGTTCCGGGTTGTTTCGCGACAGGCGTGTGCGGGCACACTCTGTCCGCTCATCGGTTTGTTTCAGCGTGTTTCGTCGCGCCCACCCCTGACATTCCCCGCTATCCGTCCTGGACTTCCGCGCCCGACAGTTGTCATGCTGGCTGGCGGATAACAGTGGCTTGCGTTCGGCTGTCGGAAGCCTCCCGTCCCGCTTGACCGTCACGCGATCACCAAAGACCAAGAGGACGCCAGCCTCGTCTCCGATGACACCGGCACGCGCACCGGGCTTCTCATCGACAGGACACGGGCAAATATCGCCACTCCAAAGGGCGGGGATAAGTTTTTTGAATTTTTTTAACCGGCCCATACGACCGTCATTGTCGGGTAAGCGTAGCGCTATCTAAGGATTTAAAAACGAAACGATGCGGCACACCTACATATAAGCGGATGAATCGATTGTATTGACTATTGCGGAATGCACATAATTGTGAGAACATACCGGGAACGTTCTTACGGCAAAAACAACAATGACGCATACGTTTGGTGGCAAATGGACTGAAGAAAAGCTTGCAGTGATGCAACGCTATTTTTCGGCTTACGCGCAAGCTCTTAAAAAACAGCGATTTTGCAAATGGTATATCGACGCCTTTGCAGGAACTGGTGAACGCGCGGATATTATAGCGTCAGAGCCGGACGAAAATACTCTGTTCGGAGACGACACAATTGATATTGTCGAAGTGAAAGAAGGATCTGTTCGCATTGCGCTAGGGATAAATCCACCATTCGACAGGTATGTGTTAATTGAGCAATCGGCGGATTATGTCGCAGCACTTGAAACGCTTCGTGCCGAATTCCCTACGCGGGCAATTAACGTCAGAAGTGGCGACGCAAACCAAATTCTTATAGACCTCGCACGATCGACGAACTGGCAAAAAACTCGGGCCGCAGTGTTTGTCGACCCATTTGGAATGCAGGTTGATTGGTCGACACTGAAGGCACTTGCCGCGACTGAAGCTGTCGATATTGCACTTCTCTTTCCGACCGGGCCACTGAACCGAATGCTGACGCGCGATGGCAATATTCCGCCTGAATGGGAAAAGCGCATCGATAGCCATCTTGGGCCGTGTGATTGGCGAGACGCCGTGTATCAGAAACAGGAGATGATCGATTTGTTTTCCGGTCAATCGTCTTCAATGCGGAAAACTATAAACACAGACGGGCTACGGCGATTCGTAGTTGAACGTTTGAAGTCAATTTTTCCTTTTGTCTGCGAGACACAATTCGAGCTGAAAAATTCAAAAGGCGCAGTCCTCTATCATCTATTCATCATATGCGCTAATCCGTCACATGCTGCGGGAAATCTCGCTATGAAACTTGCGCGTGGTGCCATGCATTTACCGCGCGCTTAATGGCGCTGCAGAAATGGCCACTAATTCTTCGATCGAATGGACCGAAGCCACATGGAATCCCGTGGTGGGGTGCACGATCATCTCGCCGGGCTGCACCAATTGCTATGCCATGCGCATGGCCCGGCGACTCGAAGCCATGGGTCAGCCGAAATACGCAGGCACAACCCGTTTGTCAGGCGGTCGCCCGAAATGGAATGGAACGATCAGACTGGATGAGAAATCGCTGACGCTACCGGCCAGCTGGAAAGCGGGGCGGATGATTTTTGTAAACTCTATGTCCGATCTATTTCATGAGAATGTGCCGTTTGTGTATATTCGTCGCGTTTTCGAGACCATGAAGGCAACGCCACAACACACTTATCAGATACTCACCAAGCGGGCGGAACGGCTCGAGGAGCTGTCGCCCAAACTGGATTGGCCGGACAACGTCTGGATGGGCGCAAGTGTTGAGAACGAAGACTTTGCCTTCCGCATCGACCATCTCCGACAGACGGCGGCGGCGGTTAAGTTTCTCAGTCTGGAGCCGTTGCTCGGTCCGCTGGATGATCTGAACCTGACAGGGATTGACTGGGTGATCGCGGGCGGGGAAAGCGGCCCCGGTGCGAGACCGATGGATGCTGACTGGGTTCGTTGCATCCGCGACCAGTGCAGGTCTGAAAATATCGCTTTCCATTTCAAGCAATGGGGCGGCGTCAACAAGAAGAAGACTGGGCGAATGCTCGACGGCCGGACGTGGGACGATTTTCCGGAAACGAATGCTGCTTAGGACGATCGTCATTCTCGGCGTTGATCCGAAAACTCCGCGCAAAAGCACTCAAGCGCAACAAGCCTCTACCCGATCCTCCGGTCAAGCCGGAGGATGACAGTGGGAAGAACCCAAGGATGACAGTGTGGGGCTGCTCCACTCCACCCCTGACTTTTCCCGCCATCCGTCCTAGAATCGGGCCTCAGCTAAAGACCGCGTGGCGGTTGTGCCAATGCGGCGCAGATGTCATGCATTGAGGCGAGGAGATGACGATGGCGAGAGTGCTGATGGCCGCCATGGCGGTCCTGCTGGCTTTCATGGTGCCGGGGGTAGCGCCGGGGCTGGCGCAGGAGACGGCGAGCGTCGATGCCGGATACCGGCTGGCGCAGGCGGTCTGTTCGGAGTGCCACGCCATCGAGGCGGATGACCGGATTTCGCCGAATATGGACGCGCCGCCGTTTGTCGAGGTCGCCAACAAGCCCGGAATAACCGTCATCGCCCTGTCGGTCTGGTTCCGGTCACCGCATCCGACAATGCCGAACTTTGTTTTCAGCGCCAAGGAAACCTCGGATCTGAGCGCCTATATCCTCAGCCTGAAACCGCAATGAGCCGACGCTGGCGCTGATGACAGCCGCCGCGCCGCGCAAGCCGGCCCAGGTCGGCCTCGGCCGGTTCCGTCATGTCGGCGACCCGCGGGCGGCGCTTTGGGGTATAGTCGCCACTGTCTTCGCGCCGCCCGGCCCGGAGACCCCGGCCTGAAGACCCCCACCTGAAGATCAAGGAGGAAAGCCATGCAGCGACTGCCGAAAATCGAGAAAGAGAATATCTCCGGAGACCTTGCGCACTTTTATGATGCCGTAACCGCGCTGCTTGGCCGGGTTCCCAATTTCTACCGCACGATAACCCATGCGCCGTGGCTGGCGATGTTGCTGTTGCCCTTCAACGCCGCCGTGCAGCGGCAATGGCCGGGAAGCCGCCTGCCGGGCCGTATCAAGGAACTGGTGGTCATCAAGACCAGCCACGTCAACGGCTGCCGCTATTGCTATGCGCACAATACGGCGCTGGGCCGGGCCGCCGGCATCAGCGATGACGAGATCGCGGAGATCAGCAGCGACGACTATCTGCAATCGAAGACCCTGTCGGAGGCGGAAAAGGCCGCGGTGCAATGGGCTGAAGCCGTGACGCTGAACGAAGCGGCCAGGCGCGACGACCTGTTCGCTGTCATGAAGCGGCTGTTTAGCGACGAAGAGATCGTCGAGCTCACCATGGTCTCCGCCATGTTCAACATGATCAACCGGCTCACCGACAGCCTTCAGGTTCCGGTCGAGCAGCAGGACGAGGTCGACCTCATCAAGCGCTCGCTCAATCTCGATCCGGCGAAGGTGCAGGCCTATGTCGACTGGGTGGCCCGGTTCTGGCCGGACGAGGACTTCGCCAGCCTCAACGAACAGGCGGGCGCGGCGGCGACCTGGCCAGAGCAGGCGGCGGAATAAACCCCTGCTGTCCTGTCTTGGCGGCGCCTATTGCGGCTGCAGCAGGCGCTCAAGGTAGTCGAGCTCGAAACGCGGGCGGAAGCGTTCGCCGAGCCGCTCGCGGATCGCGTTGAGGATGCGGCGGGCGCGTTCCACGTCGATCTCGTCGGGAACCTGCACGGTGTTGCCGAGATCGGGGCCTTGCGTGCGTTGCGGCCGGCCGAGCGGGTCGCGCTGGTTGCGGTTGGGACCGCGCCCGGCGGTCTGCTGCTGGCCCTGTTGGCCGAACATCTGCTGCATCATGCCTTCAAGGCCCTCGCGCATGGCTTCCAAAGCCTCGCCCTGCTGGCCGTAGGCGCCGCGGGTTTCGCCCTCGCCCAGCGAGCGCGTGGCGTTGCCCATGGCGCGGCCGGCGCGGCCGAGCGCCCGCAAGCCGCCTTCGCCCTGGCCCATCCGCTCGCCGGGCTGCTGACCGGGCTGCTGGCCCTGTTGCTGGCCGCCCTGCTGGCCTTGCCGCAATTGCTCCAGAAGCTCCTGCAACCCGCCATGCAGGTCCGACTGGCCCTGTTGCAGCTGACGCATGATCTCGGCCAGTTCGGAGGGCGATAGCGGACCCTGCTGGCCCTGCTGCTGGCCGCCGCGCCGCTCTGGCCGCTGGCCCTGGTCGGCGCGGAACGTGTCGTCCATCAATTGCTGCTGCTCGCGCATCAGCCGGCCGAGTTCCTCAAGCTGTTCCATCATCTCGCCGTTGGCGCCGTTCTGCATCTGCATGCCGCGCTGCGCCATCTGCAGATTGTCGAGCAGCGATTGCAGTTCGGACAGCAATTGCTGCGCGGCGTCGCGGTCGTCGAGCTTTGCCAGGTCCTCGATACGGTCCAGCATGCGGTCGAGATCGCTCTGGGAAAGCATCCGGCCGTCCATGTTCGGCATCATTTGCGGCAGGTCGTTGCCCTGGCGCGCCATCTGTTCGGCGAGCCCCTGCAGGAACTCCTGCATGGCCTGGCGCAGTTCCTGGGTCAGCCGGGCAATCTCTTCTTCCGAAGCGCCGTTATCGAGCGCTTCCTGGAGCGCTTCGCGGGCGGCGTTGAGCCGTTGTTCGGCGTCGGAGAGCGCGCCGTCCTCAATCACCCGCGCCATCGTCCACAGATAGTCGAGCATGTCGCGCAGTTCGTCGTCGGTACCGGCCTTGACGAGCCGGCGATAGCCGATCCTCAGGCCGAGATAGATGCTGGCGTCCTTGATGAACTGCTCGGGCGCAATGGTCAGGGCATCGAGCGCCTGGGCGACATGGTCCTGCCGGTTGGCGTCGAGCGCCAGGATCTGGCGCTGTTCGACAAGGGCGCGGGCGAGCGGATTGAAGAAACGCCGCGCCGGCAGGGTCATGGCGCCGTCGTCGGCGGGGCGGCCCTCCTGTCCGGCGGCGTCGGTGACGAGGGTGTCGGCGGTCACCTCAAGGCCGGCAAAGGGATGATCATCGAGCCGCACAAAGGCGCGCGCCGTGTCCTGCGTGGTGCTGCGGCCGGGCCGCGACATCCGCAGTTTGATGTCTGGCTTCTCCACCAATGGCCGGGCTTGCGGGTCGGGCGGGGTCTTTGGCGTAAACGTCACCGACCCGCCGGTGACGCCGTAATCGTCGGTGACGTCGAAGGCCATGTTGAACGAGCCGGCGCGGTTGACGATGACCTCGCCGCGGGTAACCGTCGGCGGATGATCCTCGATGACATCGACCACATATCGGGTTTCGCCGCCGCCGTGACGGACAAAGATCGTGGCCGCCGTCTTGAGCGCCGTGCGGTAGGTGCGGATCGCATCGTCGCCATTGCCGCTGGCGGCAGTTTCCGTGGCCGCCGGATCGGCCGGCTCGATAGTCTGGCTGCCGGCCGCCGTTTCAACGACGATTTCAGCCGGTGCGCCGGATACGACGCGGACGGTCAGGGCGCTGTCTTCCGGGACGCTGACCGCATTGCCGTCGCCGGCCTCCATGCGGCGCGATAAAAATACCGGCGCCTGGCGGGTATAGGCCGGCGGGTCGATCCAGGCATCGATGCGGGCGCCGGCCGCGGTGGCTGCAGGCGCCGTGACGGTGGTAAAGGCCTCGCCGAGCCGCACAAGATGCTCGCCGCTTGCCACGAAGGCGGCGACGGCCAGCAGAACCGGGACGGCGAAACGCAAACCGTTGCGGTCGCGCCTGATGAGGCCGGGTTGCGGCAGGCCGGCGCGAAGACCCGACATCTGTGTCAGCAGCCGTTTGCGATGGGCCGTCCACAGCGCAACGGCGCCAGCGTCCTTGGCGACCGGCGACAGGGTGTCGCGCAGGCCGCTGGCCGGCCGGTGCTCAAGCGCGGAGACCTGTTCGACCCGGCGCACGGCGTCGTCCTGGCCGGGAAGGACAATCCGCGCCAGGCGAAAGAGGGCGGCAGCGAGGGCGACAGCGAACAGGGTCAACAGGACGATGCGGAGCGGATCGGCAACGAATCGCCAAAGGCCGAACCACGAAACGGCGACGAACAGCCCGGCAATCGTCAGAACCGGCGCCAGGCGCGGCCAGATGCGCTCCCAGGCAAGCGCCAGCCGTGCCCGGAAAATCGCCGAATCCAGCTGTTTCAGGCGGTTTTCAGGCACCGATTGCCGGCCGGCATCCCGGTTGCCGGTAATGATCGCTTTGTCAGCCTGATGTGTTGCGGCCATCATTGTCTCGTTCAAAAGACCGTCGCGCCCTGCAAGCCAACGTAGCACAGCCGGCAAGTTTGGCCAGACAGTGGCGCTTCACTTCTGCTTGTGGGCGCGTGGCACAGTCCTTGCGGAGTTAGGCCAACCAGTCGGGCAGGCGGTCGAGCCCGATCAGGTCGTCATAGGTCGGGCGCGGCCGGACGACGGCGAATTTATCGCCATGGACCAGCACTTCGGGCACAAGAAGCCGGGAATTGTAGGTGCCGGACTGGACGGCGCCATAGGCGCCGGCGGAATAGATGGCCAGAAGCTCGCCCGGCTTCGGTTCGGCCAGAGGGACGTCGCGGGCCAGGAAATCGCCGGTTTCGCAGACCGGGCCGACGACGTCGCAGGTGATCGCGGCGCGGTCGGCGTCCTTAACGACGGGCCGAATATGGTGATAGCCGTCATAAAGGGTCGGCCGGACAAGGTCGTTCATCGCCGCGTCGACGACGACGAAGGCACGGTCCTCGCCTTGCTTCACATAGATTACCCGCGTCACCAGAATGCCGGCATTGCCGGCGATCAGCCGTCCCGGCTCGAAAATCACCTGGCAGCCGATGGCGTTCATGTGTTTGCGGACGATGGCCGCATAGGCATCAGGCAGCGGCGGAGCGTCGATATCGTCGCGATAGGGAATGCCGAGACCGCCGCCGAGGTCGACATGGTCGATCTCATGGCCGTCGGCGCGCAGGTCGCAGAGCAGTTCGCCAAGCAGCAGAAAGGCGTCGTCGAAGGGCTGCAAATCGGTGATCTGGCTGCCGATATGCATGTCGATCCCGGCAATGCGGATGCCGGCAAGGCCGGCGGCATGGGCGTAGATCTGCCGGGCGCGCGAAAACGGCACACCGAACTTGTTCTCCTTGCGGCCGGTGGCGATCTTTTCGTGGGTGCGGGCATCGACATCGGGATTGACGCGCAGGCTGACCGGCGCGATGACGCCGCGCGCCTGCGCCAGGCGCGACAGCAGTTCCAGTTCCGGCTCCGATTCCACGTTGAAGCAGCGAATGGCGAGCGACAGCGCGTAATCAAGCTCGGCCTCGGTCTTGCCGACGCCGGAAAACATGATCTTTTCCGGCGGAATTCCGGCGGCGATGGCGCGCCGCAACTCGCCTTCGGAGACGACATCGGCGCCGGCGCCGAGACGGGCGAGCGTGGCGATAACGGCCTGATTGGAGTTGGCCTTCATGGCATAGCAGATCATGTGATCGATGCCGGCAAAGGCGTCCTGGAAGACCTGGTAATGGCGCGTCAGGGTCGCTGCGGAATAGCAATAGAACGGCGTGCCGACCGCCACGGCGATTGCCGCGACGGGCACGTCCTCGGCATGAAGACTGCCGCCCTTGTGGGAAAAATGATGCACGGTTCAGGCCGCCGCTGTTCCGGATCCTAGATCAGCGGGTCGAGGACAAAGGGCGGATCGGGCCTTTCCTTCTCCGTGGCCGCATCGGCGCCGGTTGCGGCGCCCGGTTGCTGTTTGGTGGCGGCGGCGCGCGGCGGCGGCTCAAGCGCCCCGCGTCGTCCGCAGGCGGTGAGCACGAGGCTTGTCATAAGCATAACGACGAGAATTCGCATTTTTCGATCCCGGTCTACCTGATCGGCTGTTTGGCAGTTGGCCCGCCAACACAACGCACTATAACGAAGCGCCGGCCTTATACCAAAGGTCCTGACTATTGGCCCATATGACCGGATTTATCCGGGTTTTGGTTAGGCGCGATTGGCGCGGTGGTACGGGTACCACAAGTCGATCGCAACGACATCCAAAACCCGCAGAAATCCGGCCTGCGGTGACCCAATATCGCCCACCGGACAGTGTTGCGTCCCTTCGACGATGCCCCGCATCGCCGTTCGGGACGCGCCTTGCCAGCAGACGATATTGGGTCATCATATGGGTCAATAGTCAGGACCTTTGGTATTACGCACCCGCTTTCTCGCCCGCCAACGTCTCCAGCCATTGCCGCGCCTGGGCCCTGACATTGTCCGGCGCGGTGCCGCCGAAACTGCTGCGGCTTGTCACCGAGGCCTCGACGGAAAGAACATTGAAAACGTCTGCCGTGATGGCCGGATGGATGACCTGCATGTCTTCAAGCGGCAACGCCTCCAACGCCAGCCCCTGCTGTTCGGCTGCCGCGACGATCTTGCCGGTCACATGATGGGCGTCGCGAAACGGCAGACCGGCCTCGCGCACCAGCCAGTCGGCGAGATCAGTGGCAGTGGCATAGCCGGCGCCGGCGGCCGCCTTCAGCCTGCCGCGGTCAGGCTCAATGTCGGCGACCATGCCGGTCATCGCCTCAAGGCATAGCGAGAGAGCCGGCAGGGCGTCGAAGACCTGCTCCTTGTCCTCCTGCATGTCCTTGGAATAGGCGAGCGGCAGGCCCTTCATGACGATTAAAAGCGCATTGAGCGCGCCGATGATCCGTCCCGCCTTGGCGCGGACCAGTTCGGCGGCGTCGGGATTGCGCTTTTGCGGCATGATCGAGGAACCGGTGGTGAAACTGTCCGACAAGGCCACGAACCTGAACTGCGCCGACGACCAGATGACGATCTCCTCGGCGAAACGCGACAGATGCATGGCGCAGATCGAAGCCGCGGCCAGCGTTTCCAGCGCGAAGTCGCGATCGGAGACAGCGTCGAGCGAATTGGCGGCCGGCCGCTCGAAGCCGAGCGCCGCAGCGGTGGTCTGCCGGTCGATCGGAAAGGCCGTGCCGGCCAGTGCCGCCGCGCCCAGGGGCGATACGTTGAGCCGACGCCGGGCGTCGGCGAAGCGGCCGCGGTCACGGGCGAACATTTCCACATAGGCGAGCAGATGATGGCCGAAGGTGACCGGCTGGGCGCTCTGCAAATGGGTGAAGCCGGGCATGACCGCGTCGTGACAGACGTCGGCCTTTGCCGCCAGGGCCGACAGCAGCGCGTGCAATTGACCGTCAATCTCGTCGATGGCGTCACGCATCCACAGGCGCAGATCGGTGGCCACCTGATCGTTGCGCGAGCGGGCGGTATGAAGCCGACCGGCGGGCTCGCCGACCAGCTCGGCAAGCCGCGCCTCGATGTTCATGTGGATGTCTTCCAGGGCGCGCGAGAAGGTAAACTTTCCCTCACCGATCTCTGACGCGATCGTGTCTAGACCGGCGATAATCTTTGACGCATCTTCCTGTGATATAATGCCCTGATCGGCGAGCATGCGGGCATGCGCCTTCGATCCGGCGATATCCTGTTCCGCCAGGGCCTTGTCGAAGTCGATGGAGGCATTGATCTCCTCCATGATGGCGTCCGGCGCTTGCGCGAAACGGCCGCCCCACATGCGGTTGGACATGGCTTTCCAAAAGTCCTATCTGGCAGGCGTGAACGAACGGAGCCGCGAAACCATGAAAACAGGCGTTACTCTGGCAGCTTTCGCGGCCGCGGGCGTCCTTGGTGTTGTATTTTACGGGGCTCTTTACGGGATTGACGGCACTGATGGCAACGGTGCGGCGCAGGCGTGCACGGCCGGCGTGGAAACGGCCAGCGCCATCGAACCGCTGGCCGGCGGCGAAATCGCCGCCTTCCAGATGGCGCGCAGGCCTGTCGATCTGTCGCAAATCGCCTATACCGGGGCCGATGGCGCAGCGACGACGGTCGGCGAGGGTTCCGGCCGGGTAAGGCTGGTCAATCTGTGGGCGACATGGTGCGCCCCGTGCCGCAAGGAGATGCCGGCGCTCGACCGGTTGCAGAGCGAGCTCGGCGGCGACACCTTCGCCGTCCTGCCGATCAATATCGACACCGGCGACGCGCGCAAACCACGCGCCTTTCTCGATTCCATCAAGACAACGAACCTGGCGCTCAACACCGACCCCGACATGGAGACATTCGAGGCGATGAAAAAGCGCGGCCTGGCGCTCGGCCTGCCGGTAACGGCGCTGATCGACAGGCAAAGCTGCCTGATCGGCCACATGAACGGACCGGCTGAATGGAGTTCGGGCGACGCCAAGGCGCTGATTAAGGCGGCAATCGCCGCGGCTGGTGTCTGAACCGTTTGGAAACCCGGACCGGCTATAAGGCCGGTCATGCGTGGCCCGATTGCCTATCTTTTTGTCTGCCTGATCGCCGTGGCGCCAAGTCTGGCGCCGGATCCGGCGCGCGCCGGCGACCAGCCGGTGATGCTGGAGGCGATGACCTGGCAGGAGGTACAGGCGCGGCTCGATGCGGGCGCGACGACGGTGCTCATCCCGACCGGCGGGACGGAACAGAACGGCCCGCATATGGCGCTCGGCAAGCACAATGTGATCGTCGCGGAAACCGCCCGCCGCATCGCCGCCGAACTCGGCGATGCGCTGGTCGCGCCGGTGCTTGCCTATGTGCCGGAGGGCGATATTGCCCGGCGCAGCGGCCATATGGGCTTTGCCGGGACAATCAGCGTGCCGCCGGAGGTTTTCGCCGGGGTGCTGGCGGCCACTGCGGCGAGTTTTCGCGCCCACGGTTTTACGACCATCGTCTTTGTCGGCGATTCGGGCGGCAACCACGCGGTGCAGGACAAACTGGCGGCGCGGCTGACGCGCAAATGGCGGCGCGACGGCGTCACGGTCCTCAATGCCGCCGCCTATTACGGCGACAATGGCGGCGAAGCCTATCTCACCGGCGAGGGCGAAACGGCGGCGACCATCGGCCGCCATGCCGGCATCCGCGATACCTCGGAACTGATGGCGCTCAACCCGGCGCTGATCCGGCCTGACCGGCTGGAAGCGGGGGCGACCGATCCGGCGCTGGGGGCCAGCGGTGATCCGCGCCGGGCCAGCGCGAAACGCGGCGAAAAGCTGCTGGCGCTGAAGGTCAAGGCCGCGGTCGCGGAAATCCGCGCGGCGCGGCGTTAATGCCGCAACTGTTTAACGCGTCGGCACTGGCTTGTCGCCGCGATAGTCGTAAAAGCCCCGATTGGTCTTGCGGCCGAGCCAGCCGGCCTCGACATATTTGACCAGCAGCGGGCAGGGCCGGTACTTGGAATCGGCGAGACCGTCATGCAGCACCTGCATGACCGACAGACAGGTGTCCAGGCCGATGAAGTCGGCGAGCTGCAACGGTCCCATCGGGTGATGGGCGCCGAGCTTCATCGCCGTGTCGATCGCCTCGACGGAACCGACGCCCTCATAGAGCGTGTAGATCGCCTCGTTGATCATCGGCAGCAGAATGCGATTGACCATGAAGGCCGGAAAATCCTCCGACACGGCGACGATCTTGCCGAGGCTGTCGACGAAGTCCTTGGCCATTTCGAAGGTCTCGTCCTCCGTGGCGATGCCGCGCACCAGCTCGACCAGTTCCATCACCGGCACCGGATTCATGAAATGGATGCCGATGAAACGTTCCGGCCGGTCGGTTGCGGCCGCCAGCCGGGTGATGGAGATCGAAGAGGTGTTGGTCGCCAGAACCGCTTCCGGCTTGAGGTTCGGGCACAGCTCGGCGTAGATTTTGCGCTTCACCGTCTCGTTTTCCGTCGCCGATTCAATCGCCAGGTCGACATCGGCCAGGTCGTCGAGGCCGGCGGCGCCGGAAATGCGGGCCGTGGCGGCGTCGCGGTCGGCTTCGCTGATCTTCTTGGAGGCGACCTGGCGGGCCATATTGCCGTTGATTGTCGCCAGGCCGGATTCGATCCGCTCCTTGGACAGGTCGTGTATGAGAACCTTGTATCCGGCCAGGGAGCAGACATGGGCGATGCCGCTGCCCATCTGGCCGGTGCCGATGACGCCGATAGTTTCGATCCTGCCAGCCATGGTAATCCCCTGATACGATATTGAGGGGAGTATTTCGCAAGTGCGGCAAAAGGGAAAGGCCGTCAAAGGCCGAATAATGTATATGGGCAGCAAAGTGCATAAAATGCCGCACGCTATCACGGGAATTGAAATCCCATCTTGGATGCCGGGCTATCGAAAGGTGTGATCATGGACAGGCGTGGATTTCTGAAAGCCGGCAGCACGGCATTGGCAATGGCGGCGGCGCCCTGGCAATTCCGGCCAGCCCTGGCCGGCGAGACGGCGGACGGTTTTACCGTTCTCAGGGCAAGCACCGCCACGGCGCCGCTGCTCGGTGACCAGGGCGGGCCGACGGCGCTGTGGGCCTATAACGGCATGACGCCGGGTCCGGCGATCCGCGCCCGGCGCGGCGAGACGGTCAAGGTGCGTCTGGTCAACGAACTCGACCAGCCGACGACAATCCACTGGCACGGCATCCGCATCGACAACGCCATGGACGGCGTGCCGGACCTGACCCAGGAAGCAGTGCCGCCGGGAGGCAGCTTCGATTACGAGTTCACCGTGCCGGATGCGGGAACCTACTGGTATCACACCCATAACAAGTCATGGGAGCAGATGGCGCGCGGCCTTTACGGCCCGCTGATCGTGGACGGCGACGCCGACGGCGTTATGCAGGACCTGACGCTGATCATCGACGACTGGCGGTTGGCGCCGGACGGGACGATCGATGCCGACAGCTTCGGCAGCATGAGGGACTGGAGCCATGCCGGCCGGCTCGGCAACTGGGTGACTGTCAACAGCGTGGACGGGTCGCGCCTTGACCTGAAGACAGGCATGGCGGCGCGGCTACGGCTGATCAACACCGCCAATGCGCGGATTTTCAACCTGGGGATCGACGGCCTGGACATGCAGCTTGCCGGCCTCGACGGCCAGATCTTTAAGGAACCGGTTGCGCTTGCGGCGCCGCTCAGCCTGTCGCCGGCGCAGCGCGCCGATATCATCGTGACGCCCGAGGCGGAAGGCGAACATGCGCTTTTTGTCGTGCAGGGCGGCGACCGGATCGCGCTGGCGCATCTCCAGGTTTCCGGCCCGGCCGGAGAGCCCGGCGACGGCATCGTGTGGAAGCCGAACGGATTGCCGGAGCCCGATCTGGAATCAGCGACTGCCGTCGAACTCCTCATGGAAGGCGGCGCGATGGGTACGATGGGCTCGGCGATGATGGGCGGCGGCGCTCCCGGAATGGGCGGCGGCATGATGGGCGGCGGCATGGGCCCCGGTTCGGGCGGCGGCATGATGGACGGCGGCATGATGGACATGCGCGAGCTTGTCGGCAACGGCATGGCCTGGGCGATGAACGGCGTCGCCGGCATACCGAAGTTGCCGCTGTTTTCCGCAAAGCGTGGCCAGAGCGTGCGGCTGACCATGATCAACGACACCCGCTGGCCGCATGCCATGCATCTGCACGGCCATCATTTCCGGGTGCTCACCCGCGACGGCAAGCCGGAGCCGATGACGCCGTGGCGCGATACGGTGACGCTCGATCCGGCGCAGCGCGCCGAGATTGCGCTCCTCGCCGACAATCCGGGCAAGTGGCTGCTGCACTGCCACATGGTGGAGCACATGGCGGCGGGCATGATGACGTGGTTTGAGGTCGCATGAGCGGGTTGTAAAAAAAGCTGTATTAGGCAGTTAGGGCGATCCCATTTACCGGAAAATTAAAACCAGCACAAAGAACCCGCTGAAAGCGGAATTAATTCGGAAGAGCCTGACTTATCGCGATTTGATGGAAAAATTGGAGACGACAGGTTTTCACGAGAACTGTTGAAATTTGAATAACAAAATCAGTCGGAGAAGGTTTTCGGAAGCTTTTTTGCTGCAGTTTTTAGTTGTTCTTGAGGTTCAAAGGCCTGACCTAGGTGATTTTTATTATAGATCTTTGGCTTTTGGTTTTCATATCCTATTCCGATTTCAAAATATCGACTCTCTACATTTTTGCTTTCTATTTTAGCGATTACATAAAAATCCGGTGTATTATGAGGTTCTCCTGCCATTAATACAACGAAGTTAGTGCTTTTCGTTCGGAAACTTATATGCCCATTTTCAACATTATTCACCCAATGATCGATATCCGGAATATCATGATCCATAAAAATTGGAAGACCAGAGATGTTTTTTGTAAGCGAACTTCCAATAATAACTAAAACTTTTTCACCGCTATCTACATTCGCAGAATCCGTATCCGATTCATTATAAAAAGTCGCAACCTCACTCGAAAAAGCAAGATGTAATATTGCCCGCAACCCTTCAATTGTCTTGCGATCAATTCTTGTATTTATTATCGGTAAATAATATTTATTGTAATAATACGTTTCATCGCCTAATTTTATCGGTGATGATTTGCATTCAATTGGCCCGGAAACAAATGACGCTTTTGAAAAAAAACGTCTAAGCATTGGCCTTAGATCAATCCAAAATATATATAAGACCGCAATTGCAGAAAACCCCGCCAGCACATCAAATCGATCAATCATAGCGGTTACCCTCTGAAGAGAAGGGTATGTGTCCGCTAATCCAAAGAGATTCGCTGGAATGTAGATAATTCCAATTAGGGTGCCAGCAAAAGCAATGGCGTCCCAAACACGCCGCAATAAATTCATGACGCAACCATGAGCAAAATACGCGCGGTGTGTCGAGTCATGCAATCACTCGACAACTGGATTTTGTGCGGTCGCCTCATAACGCCACACAATAAGGCCGGTTCCGACCGGCCTTTTTGCAATACTCGCTGATGAGGTGTTCAGGAGCCCTTATCAAGCTCCTCCGACAGCGCCGGCAGCGCCTCGAACAGATCGGCGACGAGGCCGTAATCGGCGACCTGGAAGATCGGCGCTTCGTCGTCCTTGTTGATGGCGACGATGACCTTGGAATCCTTCATGCCGGCGAGATGCTGGATGG
>CAJHXO010000269.1_pt1 | contig 21155 bp, 21 predicted proteins | sample 9198491 | NCBI WGS metagenome assembly CAJHXO01 (sample SAMEA7708296, study PRJEB35096) | sediment metagenome | biome: marine neritic benthic zone biome [ENVO:01000025]; feature: sediment [ENVO:00002007]; material: shallow marine sediment [ENVO:03000034] sea grass bed [ENVO_01000059] ...
GGGACAAAACCCGGCGCGGCAGGCGGCCATGGCCGCCGGCGTCAAAAAGGAGGCGACGGCGAAGGCGTCCTGCTGCTCGCGGGTGATCTGCCACTGCTTGGCGACGTTTTCGGCCGTAATCCCCATATGATAGCCGTTGAAGGCGTCCATCAGGCCGTCCTTGATCATCGTGTCGATCATCTTGTAGTCGCCCATCTTCACGCCGCCGCGCAGATGCTGGGCGTGCGGCGCGACCGACATGGATTCCTGGCCGCCGGCGACAATGATGTCGGCGTCGCCCGATGTGATCTGCTGCATGCCGATGGCGACGGCGCGCAGGCCGGAGCCGCAAAGCTGGTTCAGACCCCAGGCCGTCGCCTCCTTTTTGACGCCGGCGGCCATGGCCGCCTGCCGCGCCGGGTTTTGTCCCTGCGCCGCCGCAAGGATCTGGCCCATGATCACCTCGTCGACCTCGTCCGGCGCAACGCCGGCCCGGTCAAGCGCCCCCTTGATGGCGACGGCGCCCAGCTCGTGGGCGGGAAGGTTGGCGAAGGCGCCATTGAACGACCCGACCGGGGTCCGAGCGGCGCTGGCAATAACAATATCAGTCACGGGAAATCTCCTCTTGTGAACCACATGAAGCCCGGGGAATTCATTTCCGATCCTGGCCTCGGCAGCCGGCCCGGGACGACGGCCTCGCTTCGTATCCTAGGGGCGTTTAAAGGACCGGCCCTTGACCAGAGTCAACGCATCTTATGGATTAGCAGCCATGCACATCGATGAATATTTACGCAAAATTGCTGGAAACCCTTGACCGATCTTCCAATTCTGCGTTGGTTGTTGCGCTGCAATGAAACAATCGCCACAAATTATCGCAGGCCAGCATGACTTCGCAGAAACCGATAACCATAAAAAAATACGCAAACCGACGCCTCTACCACACCGGCACATCGACCTATGTGACGCTCGATGACCTGGCGCGCATGGTCAAGGACGGTGAGGAATTCACCGTTCAGGACGCCAAGTCGGGCAAGGATATCACCCGCGCCGTGCTGGGCCAGATCATCTTCGAGCAGGAGAACAAGGGCGAGCATCTTCTGCCGATCGCCTTCCTGCGCCAGCTCATCGGTTATTATGGCGACAGCATGCAAGCACTGGTGCCGAGCTTTCTGGAAAGCTCGCTGTCGGCCTTCACCCGCGACCACGAAAAATTGCGCGAGCAGATGGCCAGGACAATGAAGGGCAACGGCTTCGAGGTGATGGAGGAGCAGGCCCGCCGCAACGTGGAAATGTTCTCCGAAGCCATGCGCATGTGGATGCCCTTTGCCGGAGCCGCCGGCGAAATGGCCACGCCTGACCAGCCGGGCGAGGAAACGGAAAAAGACAAGGACGAAGGCGAGATCGAGGCGCTGCGCCGGCAATTGCGTGAAATGCAGGAGACCATCGAGACAATCGCCAAGAAGGACTGACGGCACCCCCTACCCGCCAAAGAACCCGGCCAAAGAAAAAAGCCGGCGCGCCGTTTTATCGGCGCGCCGGCTTTAAATTCCGATTTGGCGGTATGGTCAGATGGACTCTTTCGGCTCCAGAATCTGACGGTCGCGATATTTGCCGGTCTTCAGGTCGATGTGATGCGGTCGGCGCAACTCACCGGAATCCTTGTCTTCCACATAAACCGGCGTTGCCAGCGCATCGGCGGACCGGCGAAAACCGCGTTTCATGCGCGAAACCTTGCGCTTTGGGACAGCCATGATTTGCTCCGTGAATGAGATAATCCAGACAGATATCTGTCAGCCAGCCGGGACAGCCGGCCAGTGTTTCGCGGCGCATATAGCCGTTTGCAATGGTTTTGGCCAGCGGCCGCTGCCAAATAAAGGCGAAAATCGTCAACGAAATTCAGTTCAGAACACAGGTCACATAGGGACCTGACACCGCCGCTCGCCTGGCATAAAGGTCGGCAAGGCGCCCGGTCGTCCGGCCGGGCTTGGCCGGGTCACGCAACCGAGGCGCCGGCAGCGTTGCCGCCAGACGGGCCGCCTGCGTGGCGTTCAGGCGCGCCGCCGAAACGCCGAAATAGTGCCGTGCGGCCGCCTCGGCGCCGTAAATGCCTTTGCCCCACTCGGCAATGTTGAGATAAATCTCCAGAATCCGCCGTTTGGATAGTACCATATCGGCATAGAGCGCCAGCGGCGCTTCAAGGCCCTTTCGCAGCCACGACCGGCCCGACCACAGGAACAGGTTCTTGACCGCCTGCATGGTGATTGTGCTGGCGCCGCGCAGGGAAGCGCCGTCCTCCGCATCCCCAAACGCCTGCTCCACCTGCTGCCAGTCGATGCCCGCATGGGCGCAGAACCGTGCATCCTCCGCCACTATCACCGCACGGACCAGATGCGGCGAGATCGCTTCGAGCGGCCGCCACGTCTTGTGAATGGAGGCGCCGGCAATCCGCTTGGCGATCATGACCGTGGTAATCGGCGGATTGACGGCCGAATAGACCGGCAGCAGCACGATCGGCATGAAAATGATGATCACGATCGCGACCACCACGCGGCGGATGAAACGCCGAACCGAACGCGTTTTTCGGCGTCGCCGGACCGCCGCCGCCGAATTGTTCTTGTTTCGCCTTGACTTTGCGGACATTTCCGCCATCGCTCCGCCTTTAACCGATTGCCAGGACGGCTTCTATCACGCTCGAGCCACGCCGATCACCTTCGATGTCTGTCTTATCGCAACCAAACGACATTTCCGCGTCGCTCGCCCGCACCGCCAGGCGGGTCGAGCAGTTTCTGGACGCCGTCACCGCCGAAGCGCCATTGCCCGGCGAAACCCGGCGGCCGGCGCGGCTCCTGGCAGCCATGCGTCATGCCCTGCTGGCCGGCGGCAAACGCTTCCGGCCCTTCCTCGTCGTTGAGTGCACCCGGCTTTTTCGCCCGCAGGACGTCGAGCAAGACGGCCTGTGGCGTGTCGCCGCCGCGGTGGAATGCCTTCACACCTATTCGCTGATCCATGATGATCTGCCGGCGATGGACGATGACGATCTGCGGCGAGGCAAACCGACCGTGCATCGTGCCTTCGACGAGGCAACGGCCATCCTGGCCGGCGACGCGCTGCTCACGATCGCTTTCGACATGCTGGCCCACGATGGGTCGCACCCCGAGCCTTCCGTACGGGCCGGTCTTGTCGCGATCCTGGCCCGCGCCTGCGGCGTCGGCGGCATGGCCGGCGGCCAGATGCTCGATCTTGCCGCGGAGAATGCCGATCCCGACGCCGATGAGGTTCGCACAATCCAGGTGATGAAGACCGGAGCACTGTTTGCCGCCGCTTGCGAAATGGGCGCGCTGTGGGCCGGCGCCGGCAATGACGACCGGGTGGCCCTGGCTGATTATGGCCGCATGCTCGGCCTGACATTCCAGATTGCCGACGACCTTATCGACGTCCACGCAACGCCGGAAACGGCCGGCAAGGCGACTGGCAAGGACGTCGGCCGCGGCAAGGCGACCTTTGTCTCCGTCCTTGGCGCCGACGGCGCTCGCAACATGCTTCAGCGCAGTGTCGCCGACAGCGAACGTTGCCTTGAGCGGTTTGGCGACGCCGCAGAAAACCTTGTCGCTGCAAGCCGGTTCGCCGCTTCCCGCGACCGCTAGGCTCTTGAAAATCAGGCCGCGCGATGCCGTTTAATCGGCGCTTAACCGCCCGTTTCTATTCTTGTCTCATGCAACAACGTCGCAGCGACAGGTGATGGATATGAACCGCATTGGATTTCTGGGGCCGATGGTTGCCACATCGGTCTGTCTGGGCGTGTCGATGGCGCAGGCCAAGACCTGGCCGGGCGACTATGCCGATGAAGCAGGATTTCTCCCCCCGGCGCGCGCGCTGTCTGAATGTTGCCCGCGCCCCTCATGGTGGAACCAGGTTGAAAGTCCCCACATCGAGACCCGCAAGGATTTCCGGCAGGTATGGCTGAGCAAGGAATTGTCGGACCGCCAGAAGGCCAAGGCGTTGTTTCGCGCCATAGACGAGAAAATCGGCGTCGACGATGAGATCGCATCTCTGGCGATCAATTACTACCAGTCTGTCGACCGGCACTATCCCCAGATCACGGCGCTGAAGGAGTTGGGGGTTTCGCGGTATTTCGCTCTCGACCGGGATCAGAGCAATTATTCCGGCGGGTTGGGCGATACAAGCGCCGGTTTGGTCAATGGCCTTGCCCGCCTCTATCTGAAGGCCGGCCGGGCCGAAGACGCGGCCGGGCTGATTGTCCGCCTGATCCTTGAGCGCGGCCATGAGATCAATCCGCATTTGAAGGAACGCGCCAGCCTGCTCATGGTGGACGCTCTGCGCAAACAAGGCCGCCAGGAGGACGCTGTCGGCGTGGTCAATTATGCGCTCAAGACCTATGACGGCAGCTGGGAAAAAGCCCTGATCAAGGCGCGCGATGAACTGAAAGCAGACCTCGGATGGCGCTATTATCTGGCCGCCGGCTGGCTGCCCTATCTGGCCGCCATTCCGCTTGCTTTTCTGGCGGCCCTGGCGATGTTTCTCGCGTTGCGCAGCCGCCGGCAGCAACAATCCGCCTTGAATACGTGACCCGCCCGCAGCCTCCGGAGCGGCCCGCAGACTAGGCCTGTATCGGCGCGGTCCCGCCGTGCTCGTCCTCGATATGGGTGCGGATGATCGCTTCGAAACTCTCATCGGCGGCAAAGCCGAGATCGCGGGCGCGGCTGGCGTCGAAGGTTCGCGGCCAGCCGGCGACAATGCGCGAAATTGTCTCGTCCGGTACCGACCTGACCAGCGCCGCGGCCTTGCCGCCGGCGACCGCACCGAGCGCGGCGATCTGTTCGGCGACCGTCACCGACACGCCCGGCATGGTCAAATTCCGCCGTGGGCCGATGGCGTCCGTTGATAGTGTTGCCGCGTGCAGAAAAAAGCCGACTGCGGCGCGCGGGCTGGCAAGCCAGTGCCTGACCGTGTCGGGCACCGGCAGGATCGCCTCCTCGCCCTTTAAAGGCTCGCGAATAATATTGGAGAAAAAGCCCGATGCCGCCTTGTTTGCTGCCCCCGGCCGCACGCAGATTGTCGGCAGTCGGATACCGATCCCGTCAAAGAAGCCGCGCCTTGTATAGTCCGACAGGATGAATTCACCGACCGCCTTCTGGGTGCCGTAGCTGGTCAGCGGCGTCAAGTGGAAGTCATCGGGTATGGACTCCGGAAACGGCGCACCGAAAACGGCAATGGAGGACGCGTAAAGCACGCGCGCGCCGTAATGGGCCTTGCGGATCTCGTCGAACAGAAGCCGCGTTCCTTCGAAGTTGACGGCATAGCCCTTGGCGAAATCGGCTTCCGCCTCGCCAGAAACAATCGCCGCCAGATGAACGATCAGATCGGGTTTTTCGGCAATCAGATGTTCCACCAGCACCTTGTCGGAAATATCCCCGACAATCGGCAGGATCGAGGTCTGCGGCGTTGGTGCGGCCATCGTGGCGGTGTGGGGCGCGACCACGTCATGCAGTGTGAGCTTGGTCACCGGACGGCCATTGAGTTCCGGTTCGGCAAGAAGGCGTTCGGTCAGTTTGCGGCCGATCATGCCGGCGGCGCCGGTAATCAGGATATGCATACGTTCAGCCCCCGTTTTTCGCGCGGTCTACTCCGAATCCGGCCTCTTCTGCGCCCGGCTGCGCAACCAGAATACGCCAAAAAAGGCAAACATGAAGGCGGTGGCCACGGCAATGCCGCCAAACGGACCGGCCCAGCTCACCAGCGCCATGATCTTCGGCATTGTGAGCATGATCGCAAACACGGCGATCATGATTGTGGCGGCGGCGATCAGCGGCCCGATTTTCTGCCTGTCCATCGCTAAAGCGTCCAGCCGCCGTCGATCACGTTCGCCGTGCCTGTGGTGAAGGCGCTCTCGTCCGAGGCGAGATAGACCGCCAGCGCGGCGATTTCCTCCGGCGTGCCGAGGCGGCCCATCGGTTGCCGGGCGACGAACAGGTCCAACGCCTTGTCGGCCCCGCCTACCTCATTGCCGAGATCGGCAATCCGCTCCTCCAGCGAAGGTGAGCGGATCGTGCCCGGACAGATCGCGTTGCAACGTATGCTGTCCCTGACGAAATCGGCGGCGATCGCTTTCGTCATGCCGATGACCGCCGCCTTGGTTGCGCCATAGACATAGCGATTGGGCGCGGCCTTGAGAGAGGATGCGGCGGACGACATGTTGATGATCGAGCCGCCGGAGCCCTCGCCCCTGGCGCGCTCCAGCATGCCCGGCAGAAAAGCCGAGATCATCCGGTGCATCGATTTCACATTGAGATCGAAGGAAAAATCCCAGTCATCCTCCGAGCAATCCAGCACCGAACCGTGATGCACGTAACCGGCGACATTGGCGAGGATGTCGATAGGTCCAACCTTTTCGGCGAACGTCGCAACGGCGCGGCTGGAGAGGACATCGAGCTTGCGCTTTTTCGCCCGTTTCAGATCGTTGAGCGCCTCGCGGTTGACGTCGCTCGCCCAGACCGATGCGCCCTCCGCAACGAACGCCTCGGCGATCGCCCGGCCGATCCCCTGGCCGGCCGCCGTCACCACGGCGATTTTTCCCCTAAGCCGGCCGGCCATCATCGTTCTCCCTGAAATCGGCAAGCCGCCGCACCTGCCGGCCCTGTTCGTCAAAATTATCCGCTGACAGCCAGTTTTCAAACGCCGCCTTGCGCGCCGGCCATTCTGAGTCCAGCATCGAAAACCAGGCCGTATCCCGGTTCCGGCCCTTGACGATGTTGTGCTGGCGGAAAACGCCCTCAAATGTGAAGCCGAGCCGTTCTGCCGCACGTTTGGAGCCGGCATTGGCATTGTTGCACTTCCATTCATAACGCCGGTAGCCCAGTTCGTCGAAGACGCGGCTGGCGAGAAGATACTGCGCCTCGGTGGCGCCCGGCGTCGCCTGCAGGGCCGGACCGTAACAGATATGGCCAACCTCGATGACACCGTGCTCCGGCGTAATCCGCATCAGGGACGCAACACCGAGAACTGCATCCGACGCCACATCGCGGACGGCATGAAACATCGGATCGGCCGAGGCATAGAACGTCGCGCCCCAGTCGTAGAAGGCGTCCGCGTCCCCAAACGGTCCGTAAGGCAGAAAGTCCCAGATGCGGCCTGCGGCATCGGCCGAATAGGCCTGCCACAGGCCGGCCAGATGATCGTCGGCCTCAAAAGGCTCGACGCGCACATACCGGCCGGCGATCGGCGATCGCGGCGGCGGCCGGCGCGGCGTCCAGGTCTCAAGATCAATCGTCATCGTCGTCTTCGCCAGGTGGGCGGGCGAAGGCGCCGTTGAGGACCGGCGAACTGGTCGCTCCGGAATAATCGAAGCGCCGGGCGGCGAGCGCGTTGGCGGCATTCAGAAACCCGCCAAGCGCCACCTTGGCCAGCCCCGAGCCGATCGAGACGCGTTTGACGCCGAGCCGTTCCAGCGCGGCAATATCGTCGGATACGCCGCCAAGACCGCCGAGCACATTGACAGGCACGCTGACAGCGCCGACGACAGCGGCAACCTCAGCCTCGCTTGTCAGCCCCGGCGCGTAAACGGCATCGCAGCCGGCTGCTTCATAGGCGGCAAGCCGGCGCACTGCTTCACCGAGCGGGTCGGCGTCTTTGGAAAAGAATACCTCGCATCGGCCGGTCAAGACGAAATCGGCGCCGGATTTCTCCACCGCCTCGCGCGCCGCCTCAAGCCGCCGCAGTGCTTCGTCAAGCGGGTAAAGCCGAGCCGCGCCGGCAGCGGCGGCCTGGCTCTGATCGTTGTCCTCAATCGAACAGCCGGCAACGCCGGCATCGATGGCCTGGCGGATGGTTTTGGCTACCTCAGCCGGCGTCTCGCCATAGCCGGATTCAAAATCGCCGTTCACTGGCAGGTCCGTCGCCGCAACGATCGCCGCCGCGTGCGCGATCGCCTCAGCCCGGCTCACCTGACCGACCGCATCCGGCTTTGCCAACGACCAGGCCAGCGCCGCCGACGAGGTCGCCAATGCTTCAAAGCCGAGATTGGCAAGCAGACGCGCCGTGCCGGCATCCCACGGATTGGGCATGATGAACAGCTTTTCGCGCTCATGCAGGGTGCGGAACACCGCACCGGCGCCGTCAATCGTTTTTTCAGTCATTTAGCTGACTCCCGGTGCCGCCTGCCCGGCGCCCGATCAATGGTTGTCCCGCGGCCGGTATTTGTGGGCAACGTCGCGATATCTGACCGCCGGCTTGAGCACCATGCCCTGATCGAACTGATCGACCATGCCGCGCTGGATTTCCTGCCACGGCGTCTGACTTTCCGGCACATAGTCAAGGCCGCCATTGCCGAGCTTTGCCGCAATCTCCTGTTTGCGGGCAGCCAGTTCCTCATCGGAAATGAGGATATTGGTCTCACGCGTCTTCAGGTCGATCCGCACCCTGTCGCCGGTTTTCAAAAGCGCCAGCCCGCCGCCGACGGCGGCCTCCGGCGAGGCATTGAGGATCGACGGCGAACCCGACGTGCCCGACTGGCGACCATCGCCGATGCACGGCAGTTCCTGGATGCCCTTTTTCAGGAGCGCGTCCGGCGGATTCATATTGACCACCTCCGCGCCGCCCGGATAGCCAATCGGCCCGGCACCGCGGATGACCAGCAGCGTATTCTCATCGACACCCAATTCCGGATCGTTGATCCGCGCGTGATAATCCTCACGCCCGTCAAAGACGACGACGCGCCCTTCGAAGGCGTCCGGGTCGTCCGGGTTGGACAAATAGCGCTCGCGGAAGGCTTCGGTGACCACGCTGGTTTTCATAATCGCGCTGTCAAACAGATTGCCCTTCAGATTGAGGAAACCGGAATGAGCCAGGATCGGCGCGTCAAAGGTGCGGATCACCTCGCGGTTCTCGGAGATCTTTCCGTCGCAATTGGCGCCGATCGACTTGCCGTTGACGGTGATCGCGTCCGGATGCGGCAGGCGGGCATGGCCGATCAGTTCGGCGACAATCGCCGGAATACCGCCAGCACGGTGAAAGTCCTCGCCCAGAAAACGCCCCGCCGGCTGCATGTCGGCCAGCAGCGGCACATTGTAGCCGATCTTTTCCCAGTCATCATTGTTGAGTTCCACACCCAGGTGACGGGCAATGGCGTTGAGATGGATCGGCGCATTGGTCGAACCGCCAATGGCTGAATTGACGACGATGGCGTTTTCGAACGCCTGCCGCGTCATGACATCGGAGGGTTTGAGATCCTCATGCACCATCTCCACGATGCGCTTGCCGGTCAGATAGGCGATCTCGCCGCGTTCGCGGTGCGGGGCCGGGATGGCGGCGCAGCCCGGCAGCATCATGCCGAGCGCCTCGGCCATGGAATTCATCGTCGTCGCCGTGCCCATGGTGTTGCAGAAGCCCGGCGAGGGCGCCGACGAGGCGACGATCTCGACATATTGGTCCCAGTCGATTTCGCCGGCTGCCTTCAGTTTCTTGGCTTCCCACTTGATCGTGCCGGAACCGGTGCGCCGGCCCTTGTGCCAGCCGTTCAGCATCGGCCCGACGGACAGCGCAATCGCCGGAATATTGATCGTCGCCGCCGCCATCAGGCAGGCCGGCGTCGTCTTGTCGCACCCTGTCGTCAGCACCACGCCGTCGATCGGATAGCCGAACAGCGTCTCCACGAGCCCCAGATAGGCAAGATTGCGGTCGAGCGCCGCCGTCGGGCGCTTGCCGGTTTCCTGGATCGGATGGACCGGAAACTCGAAAGCGATGCCGCCGGCCTCGCGAATGCCCTCGCGCACCCGCTGTGCCAGGATCAGGTGATGCCGGTTGCAGGGCGACAGGTCCGAGCCGGTCTGGGCGATGCCGATGATCGGCCGGCCCGACTGCAATTCCTCGCGCGATATGCCCCAGTTCATGTAGCGCTCGATATAAAGCGCCGTCATGTCGGGATCGTCAGGATTGTCAAACCATACCTGCGATCTGAGCTTCACCATCGTGCCGTGTTTTGCGTCATAGGCCATGACTTTATCCTTTGCGCGCATATCATTGTCTAGCTCAGACCATGTGCGGAAATGAGCGGCAAAATCAATCGCCGATATTCCGCCGGCCGGGTTTTGAATTGATTGTCGAAGTCCCGCGGCGGCCGGTCAGCGGTCCATCTCTTCCAGCCAGACCTTCAGCACTGCCGTCCGCCGCGCCGTTTCCTCCATCAGGCATTGCGCCGCCAACGGCCCGCCTATTGTGCCGCCTTGGTAAAGTGCCGGCGGAAAGGCGCAAGTCTTGTTGCGAAACGGGATCCAGGCACGTTGCGCCTGGCGCAGCGCCGCCATGGCCGGCTTGTCGAGCTGCCGGATCAGGGCGAAGTAATAGCGGTTGAGAAGCTCGTCCCACACAGCCAGTTCGCGCTGTATGCACATCACCATCCCGCGCGTCGTCTCACCGCCCGGCCGCGCCTGGCAGGGACCGGCGATCAGTTCCAGGCAAAGCCCGTCGCGATGCGGACCAGCGGCCCGGTTTTTCTCAAGGCAGGCCTCGACCAGCACCACGTCTGCGGCGACCGGCGGTTCGGCCGCACCCGCCGCCGATACAGCCAGAAAGAGCGTGCCTGACAAAAATATGCGAACCATCGGCCAAGTCTGCGGGATCGCCACCGAGCGTTCAAGCCAGGGAGAGATTGCCTTTTGCCGACAGTGCGCCTTAAACCAGCGACATAACCGCGCGGAGTCTGAACATGCTGAAAACGATTGCCGGCTTTGACCGGATCGGCGAGGAAAACGCCTTTGCCGTGCTCGCCCGCGCCAATCAACTGGCGGCGGCGGGCCGTGACATCATCAATCTGGGTATCGGCCAGCCCGATTTCCGCACGCCCGACCAGATCGAGGCGGCGGTGAAGGCGCTGCGCGACGGTCATCACGGCTATACGCCGGCAACCGGCATTCCCGAACTGCGCGAGGCCGTGGCGCGGCGCACCCTGGCGACGACCGGCGTGGAGGTGTCGCCCGACAATGTGATGATCATGCCCGGCGGCAAGGTCACCATGTTCGCCGCCATTTTGATGTTCGGCGAAACCGGCGCCGACATCCTCTATCCCGATCCCGGATTTCCGATCTACCGCTCGATGATCGAGTTCACCGGCGCCCGGCCGGTGCCGGTGCCGATCCGCGAGGAAAACGGCTTTGCCTTTTCCGCCGACGAAACCCTGTCGCTGCTGACGCCTCAGACCCGGCTGCTGATTGTCAACTCGCCGGCCAATCCGACCGGCGGCGTCACGCCGCGCGCCGAGATCGAAAAGCTCGTCGCCGGCCTGGAAGATTGGCCGGACGTCGCGGTCATGTCCGACGAAATCTACGACCAGATGACCTATGACGGCGCCGAGCATGTCTCGCTGCTGGAGTTCCCGGCAATCCGCAACCGGCTGATCCTCTTGAACGGCTGGTCGAAGACCTGGGCGATGACCGGCTGGCGCATGGGCTGGTCGATCTGGCCGTCGGGAACGGAAAACGGCGCACTCTACGACAAGGTGCGCAAGCTGGCCGTCAATGCCTGGTCGTGTGTCAACTCCCCGACGCAATATGCCGGCATCGCCGCCATCGACGGGCCGCAGGACGCAGTCGCCGAGATGATAGCCGCCTTCGACCGCCGCCGCGGCGTCGTCACCGGGCTGCTTAATGCCCTGCCCGATGTCACCTGCATTACGCCAAAAGGCGCCTTCTATGCCTTTCCCAACATCTCGGCGACCGGCTGGAAGGCCAAGGAACTCGCCTCAACGCTGCTGGAAGAGGCCGGCGTGGCGCTGATCGGCGGCCCGGATTTCGGCGTGCTCGGCGAAGGTTATATCCGCGTCTCCTACGCCAATTCGGAGGACAATATCCGCAAGGCGATTGAGCGGATCGGTGACTTTCTGGAAAGCCGCAAAGCGGCCTAGGGCTCAGAATCAGCTTCTGGCCGGCGGCGGTTTTAACCGAACCGCCGGCCATTCGCCTAGTGACGACGCTGCATGAAGCCGTCGAGCTTTGCCTCTTGCTCTTCATCCAGCGTGGCGTGGAAGGCTTCCGCCGGTGCGGCAAGGTCAGACAGCATGGCCGCCATCGCCGTCAACTGCGCGCTGGCGGCTTCCATTCGCACATGGATCGGGCCGCTTTCCAGCTTGTCGCGGTCCTCGCACAGCGATCGCGCATCGGCCATCCTGGCTTCGATCTCGCCAATCAGCGCGTCGAACGCTGTTCGCTGGCCGCCATCCAGGTCAAGTTCACGCGCGGCGAATTCGGCGAAAACCGAAAAATCGTGCGTTTCGCCGGCGCACCAGCCGCCGCCGTGGCGATCACGCCGGGCCGCGCGCCATGAATGGCGGTTTCCGCCATGCCAGCCCTGCCAGCGCTTTCCGGATTCGGCGGCCTGCGCCGACGACGCAAAGCCGCTGCCGGGCCGGTCGATCGACGAGGCCACGGTTCCGATACCGACGGCCAGGGCGAAGATCGACAGGCCTGCGGCGAGTTTTTCACGAGTGGTCATTGTGCTCTCCTTTTGACAACTCTATTGTCATCGTAGCTTGACATATATATTGACATTATTATTGTCAAGTTGACAATTGTATTGTCAAAGGAATGTGAACATGCAGAACCGGAAATCCCTTGTCGCTCTGATCGATGCGACCCGCCTCGCCTTCAACCAGATGCGCACATCGGCCGATGCGGCCCATGCCGATCTCGGCATCACCGCCGCCATGCGGGCCGTGCTGGAGCGGCTGGCGCGCGGTGGCCCGCAGACCGTCCCCGATATGGCGCGTGCCCGCAATGTCAGCCGCCAGCACATCCAGAAGATCGTCGATGGCCTGGGCAAGGCCGATTTGATCGATCTGAAGGCCAATCCGGCCCACAAACGCTCGCCGCTGATTGTGCTCAGCACCGACGGCCGCAAACTGTTCCGGGCCATCGAAAAGCGCGAGATCGCAATACTCGCGGATATCGGCAAGGCCCTTGAAGACCATGACCTGGCCGCCGCGACAGATACACTGAAAGCCCTGACCGGCGCATTCCAGGATTGGGATAATAAGCACGAAAACGCCTAATTCGTCGCCTCAGCGCCCGGCCGGCGCGCGGCGGACAAAGGCGACGCTCTTGATCAGGGCATAGGCCTGGACGCCGGGTTTTAGGCCCAGTTCTTCCGCCGATCGCCGGGTGATCCGCGCCCGCAAATTCTGCTTACCCGCTCTTGTCAGGACTTCCGCAAAGGGGCCATCCTCAAAAGCGATCTCGGTGACCGTGACCGGAATGATGTTGCGCACGGAGATCTTCGAAGGCGGCTCCAGCGCCAGCACGACGTCACGCGCCCGGATGCGCAGCCGCACCGGCGCACCGGCCGGGCCGGCGATCGCCGGAATGGTCAGGTCGGCGCCATTGAGCGACAACGTCGTCAGGCCGTAGGTCTCGTCATGGCAACTTATCTCGCCGCGCAGCAGCGATCCAGCCTCGTGGCGGCCGGTCGCCGGTCCGAGATCGATACGGCTGATCACCTCTTCCACCGGCCCGGAGGCGAGAACGCCGCCATCGGATATGACGATCAGATTGTCGGCCAGCCGGGTGATCTCGTCGAAAGCGTGGCTGACATAGACGATCGGCGTGCCTGCCTCGTGCGCCAGCCGGTCGAGCCACGGCAGGATGTCGGCCCGCCGGGCGCCGTCGAGCTGTGACAGCGGTTCGTCGAGGAGCAGGATATCGGGCGCCGAAAGCAGCGCCCGGCCGATGGCGACCCGTTGCGCCTCGCCGCCCGACAAGGTTTCAGGCGACCGCTCAAGCAGGTCCTGGATGCCAAGCAGGCCGCAGATCGCGCCAAGATCCGGCGCGTCACGCCGGCCGCCGGCCCATTGGCCGTAAAGCAGGTTGCGGCGGACGCTGAGATGCGGAAACAGCCGCGCCGCCTGAAACACCACGCCGACCCGCCGCTGCCGCGCCGGCAGATTGATGCCGTTTTCTGAGTCAAACAGAATGCGCTCATTGAGAACGATACGGCCAGCCGCTGGCTTCACCAATCCGGCGATCATGCCGACCAGCGTCGACTTGCCGGCGCCGGAACGGCCGAACAGGGCGGTCACGCCATCGCCCGCCGAAACACCGACATCGAGCACGAATTCGCCGGCGCGGTGGTGGACGTCAACCTCAAGCATGGCGATTGCGCCGGATGCGGGTGGCGGCGAATTCCGACAGTCCCACGGCGAGCGCCCCGACAGCCAGGGCAATCATCGACAGGCCGATGGCCAGCATGTCGCCATCCGGACGTTGCAGGGCGGTATGGACGGCCAGCGCCAGTGTGCGGGTTTCGCCGGGAATATTTGCGGCAAAGGTGATCGTCGCGCCGAATTCGCCCAGCGCTTTTGCAAAACCGAGCGCCACCCCGGCGAAAATACCAGGCGCGGCGAGCGGCAGCGTCAATGTGAAAAACACCATTGCCGGCTTGGCGCCCAAAGTGCCCGCCGCCTCTTCGAGCCGTTTGTCAACCGCGGCGAAGGCCAGCGCGATTGGCCGCACCAGCAGCGGAAAGGCCATGACGCCGGCGGCCAGCGCCGCGCCGGTCCAGCGAAAGGCGAGCACCAGGCCGAGACCCTGTTCGAGCCACCGCCCGACTGTGCCGTTCGGCCCAAAAATAATCAGAAGCAGATAACCGGTGACGACCGGCGGCAGCACCAGCGGCAGATAGACCAGCACCGTCACCAGCCCCTTGCCGGGAAACCGCCAGCGCGCCAGGGCATAGCCGGCGAAAAGCGCCAGCGGCAGGGCGATCACCATCGCCAGCGCCGCCACCTTGAGCGAAAGAGCGAGCGCGGAAAGCGCCTCGGCGCTCAGCACGGCCGGTCATCCGGCAGCGTCAGGCCATGGCTGCACAAGACCGGCACCGCCGCCTCGCCGGTCAGATAGGCCAGGAACTGCTGCGCCGCCGGCGCGCCCGATACCAGCCCGGCGGCATAGGCGATCGGCGGATCGGCCTGCGGAAAGACATAGGCGACTTCCAGGCCGGCCGCGTCGGCATCGCTGGCATAGACGATGCCCGCCGCGACCTGGCCGGTTGAGACGAGGCGCAACGCCGCGCGGGCATTGTCAGCCGGCAACAGCCGGGGCCGGACTTCGTCCCAGACACCCTGTCTCTGCAGCGCGTCCCGGGCATATTTGCCGAGCGGCACGTGCTGCGGATCGCCAGTGGCGACGCGGCCATGCTTCAGCATTTTCAGGCAACCCTCAAGGTCGGCCGCCTTGACCGTTGAACCGGCCGGAACGGCGATCACCAGCCGGTTGCCGGCAAAGACTTTCAGACTACCAGCCTCAAGCCGGCCCTTGCCGGCAAGCCATTCGGCCCAGTCCCGGTCCGCCGACAGAAAGACATCGGCCGCCGCGCCGCCGGCAATCTGCCGCGCCAGCGTCGACGACGATGCAGGGATGATCATTGTCGCAATGCCGGTCGATTGCGTAAATGCCGCGCCGAGGTCTTCGGCGACGTCGGCAAGGCTCGATGCCGCAGCGATTCGCACGACTTCGCCGGACGCAGCAGCCGGCGCACTGGCCGCCAGCACAAACGCCGGCACTATGCCCATCCACAATAAAAACGTCCGGCGATCCATGACGCCCTCGTTACCGTGCATTTTGCAGCGCGAAAAGGTGTCGTTTCGCCTAAAAGCAGTTGAATTGCCTTGGCTTTTAGCCGATATCCAGGATCAGTTGCGACAATCCGACACATGTGACCTTGACGCAAATCAAGGCCTGTAAACGTTCTAACAAGCGATAAAGCTATAGAATTACAGGGATATAAAGAGGGAACTCCAGGTCTCGATCGGGATACGAGGGTCAAGGATGGCTGCTGCCGGATTTTTACCAGGAGACTGACAATATGTCCGATTTCCCGATCGTCGAGCGGCAGGATTTTTCCGACACCACATTCCTGTTGGAAGTGGAGCACCCAGCGATGGCCAGGGCGGCGCGGCCGGGCCAGTTCGTCATCGTTCTCGTCGATGAGCACGGCGAGCGCATCCCCCTCACCATCGCCGATTTCGACCGCGACAAGGGAACCATAACCCTTGTCGTGCAGGCGGTCGGCAAGAGCACCCGGCAGATGCAGCACGTTTGCCAGACCGGCAGCGCGCTTTACGGTCTGGTCGGACCGATGGGCGCGCCCAGCCACCTCACGGATGCCGGCAAGGTGATCTGCGTCGGCGGTGGCCTCGGCGTTGCGCCGGTCTATCCGCAAGCCCGCGCCTTCAAGCAAAACGGCGCCTATGTCATCGGCGTTGTCGGTTTCCGGAACAAGGACCTCATTTTCTGGGAGGACAAGTTCCGCAGCTGCTGCGATGAACTGATCATTTGCACCGATGACGGATCGGCCGGGATCAAGGGCTTTGTCACCGATGGTCTGAAGTCGGCGATCGAAAATCACAAGGACGTCGACGAGGTTGTCGCCATCGGGCCACCGGTGATGATGAAGGCCTGCGCCGAGGCGACCCGCCCGCATGGCATCACGACGATGGTCAGCCTCAACCCGATCATGGTCGATGGCACCGGCATGTGCGGCGGCTGCCGGGTCCGGGTCGGCGGTGAGATGAGATTCGCCTGCGTCGACGGTCCCGATTTCGATGGACACACAGTCGATTTCGATGATCTGATGAACCGGCTTGGCCGATTTGCCGAAGACGAACGGACGGCAATGGACCGTTGGAATGAAAACTGCAAACGCCTCCAGCAGACGGAAGAGGCCGCTGGCGCGGTGTGACCATGGCCAAGAAAACGATCAGAACGATCCCGCCCGAGCGGGCTCCGATGCCGGTTCGAGCCGCCGATGAACGGGTTGCCGACTTTGAGGAGGTCGCCTGCGGTTTTTCGCTGGAAGATGCGCTTCACGAATGCGCCCGCTGCCTGGAATGCCCGAATCCCGCCTGCGTCGCGGGCTGCCCGGTCGGCATCGACATTCCCGGCTTCATCCACAAGATGGAGGAGAAAAACTATCGCGGCGCCTATGACATCCTCTCTCATGCCAACCTGCTGCCGGCGATTTGCGGCCGGGTATGTCCGCAGGAAAGCCAATGCGAAGGCGTCTGCCCGGTTGGCGTAAAGTATGAGCCGGTCGCCATCGGCCGCATCGAGCGCTGGCTCGGCGACGAGGCGATAAAGAACAACTGGAACGTCCCGCCCTATATCGAGCCGGCCCGCTTCAAGGTCGGCGTCATTGGCGCGGGCCCAGCCGGGCTCGCCTGTGCTGCCGATCTCGCCAAGGCCGAATGCGATGTCACCATCTATGAGGCGCTGCACAAGCCGGGCGGAGTTCTGCGTTACGGCATCCCCGAATTCCGCCTGCCCAACGAGGTCGTCGACGCCGAAATTTCCAACATCACGCGGCTCGGCGTAAAAATCGAGTGCAACACCCTGGTCGGGCGGCTGTTCACGATCGAACAGATGCGCGACGAGATGGGCTTCGACGCTGTCTTCATCGGCACCGGCGCGGGCGCGCCCAATTTCATGAATATCCCCGGCGAGACCCTCAACGGCGTCCTCTCCGCCAACGAATTGCTGACCCGCTGCAATTTGATGATGGCCGGCAAGTTCCCCGACTACGACACGCCGATCCACATGGGCAAACGTGTCGCGGTCATCGGTGCCGGCAACACCGCGATGGACGCCATGCGGGTGGCGCTGCGCGTCGGCGCTGAAAAGGTCTATTGCATCTACCGGCGCACCGAGGCCGAGAGCCCGGCGCGCGTGGAGGAACTGCACCACGCCCAGGAGGAGGGAATCGAATTCCACTGGCTCACCGCGCCAGTCGAGATTCTCGACGACGGCGAGGGCAATGTCCGCGCCATGCGTTGCCTGCAAATGGAACTCGGCGAGCCGGACGATTCCGGCCGCCGCCGGCCCGTGCCCATCGAAGGCAGCGAGTTCGAATTCGAGACCGACATGGTCGTCTATGCCATCGGCACCAAGGCCAACCCGATCCTTGGCCAGACCTCCAAGCTCGGCCTCAACAAATGGGGGTATATCGACGCCAACGAGACGCTCGCGACGTCGATGGCCGGTGTCTATGCCGGCGGCGACATTGTCACCGGCGCCGCCACTGTCATCCTGGCGATGGGCGCCGGGCGCCGGGCGGCGCGCAGCATAAAGGACTATCTGGGCATTCGCGACAGCGAGGCGCCGTACCGCACTGAACAGCCCGGCTGCGAAGGCTCGTTGTTCGGCATCGACCTTGAGGAGAGGAATTTTTCACCGATCCGGCTCGCCGGATAGCAATGGAAAATCCGGGCAAGACCATGAAAATCGACCAGGAATTACGGCAGCCATCACCGCCGGTCGTCAATGGCCCGGAGGCCGGACAGGATCGCGCCATCAGTGCCGGTCGCGATGCCGGACCGGCGCCACGGCAAGCCATTGAGGTCAAGGAGCATATTGTCGAAATCGTCAGCGATTCCGGCGAAGGCGCGCAAAGATGCGGCCAGTCCTTCGGGGCGCTTGCCGCGCGCACGGGAAACGGCATCTGGACGGTAGAGATCATTCCCGCCGAGATCCAGCCGCCGGCCCGCAGCATCGCTGGCGCCAGCGGCAATCGTATCCGCCTCGCTTCAGAGCGTGTCACCAATGGCGGCGACGGTGCCGATCTCGTCATTGCCTTCAACGAGCAGGTGCTTCTCAGCCGGGTGCGCGCCAACGAGCTCAATGAAGGCTGCATCATCCTGCTGGAAGACAAATGGCATTCAGACACCGATGCCGATATCGCGGCGGCCTATGACAGCGTCCGCGATGAGCTGATTGCCAGCGGCTACCGGCTGCACGAAGTGCCGATGGAAACCGAATGCCTCAAGCTCGTGCCCGATCCTCGGCGCGGCAAGAACATGTTCGCGCTCGGCATGCTGTGCTCCGTCTACTGCATGGACCTGGAGATGGCGCGCGAGCAGGTGCGCTTCACCTTCCGCAAGAAGGACGAGAAAATCACGCTCCGCAACATCGAACTGCTTGAGGCGGGCTGGAACTGGGCCGAAGCCAATCTCGACGTCAAGTTCACGATCCCGGCGTCCCGGCCGCGCGAGCCTCAGATCGTGGTCAATGGCAACACCGCCCTGGCGCTCGGCGTCGTCGCTTCCGGCATGGAAGTGTGCGCGATGTACCCGATTACGCCTGCCACGTCCGCCTCGCACTATTTGAGCGAAATCTTCGAAAAGGTCGGCTGTGTCGTGCATCAGGCCGAGGACGAAATCGCCGCCTGCGCCTTCGCCATCGGCGCCTCCTATGCCGGAAAATGCGCCCTCACCATCACCTCCGGTCCCGGCCTGTCGCTGAAACAGGAGGCAATCGGCCTGGCGGTGATGAGCGAAATCCCGCTGGTCGTCGTCGATGTTCAGCGCGGCGGCCCGAGTACCGGCCAGCCGACAAAGGTGGAACAGGGCGATCTGCTCGCCGCCATGTTCGGCGGTCATGGCGATGCGCCCAAGATCATCATGGCCGCCTCGACGATTGAAGACTGCTTTTACTCCGTCATCACCGCGCGCAAGATCGCCGAGACCTTCAACATGGTCGTCATGGTGCTGACCGACGCCAGCCTGGCGACGGCACAACAGCCTTTCCCGCGGCCGCATTTCAGCGAGCAATGGCTTGCACCGCCCGTCGATCAAAGCGCGGTTGCCAGTGACGCCAGGCCTTATGACTGGAACTCCAAGACGGGGCTTGCGACGCGGTTCATCCCCGGACAACCTGGCGGCATGCACTGCCTGACCGGACTGGCGCACGACCGCGACAGCCACGTCGCCTACGATCCGGACATCAATCAGGAAGGCATCCGTCAGCGCAGCCTGAAGCTTGCCGCCTTCCAGAAGACCCTGAATGCGCCGCCACTGTTTGGCGGCGAGGACGGCGAATTGCTGCTCATTGGCTGGGGCAGCACTAGGGGTGCCATTGAGGAAGCGGTGACGCGCCTGCGCGAAGACGGTCATGCGATTTCTTCAATGCATCTCAAATTCATCCAGCCCATGCCCGCCGGCATCGACGACATTCTGCGCCGTTTCAACAAGGTCATGACCATCGAAAACAATTGGTGCGACCAGGTCGACAGCGATCTCATTGACGGCGAAAACCGCCGCTACTCGGCGCTGGCCATGCTCTTGCGCTCCCGTTTCCTCGTCGACGTGGATTGCTGGGGCGAAGTGCGCGGCCAGCCGATCAAGCCGGGATCGATCGTCGAGGTCGCCCGCAATGCACTGAACGGAATGAGGTAACGATCATGTCCGCTCCCCTGACGGAATGCCTGCTGCGGTCCATCGACGAGCATTACAGCCTGCAGGACTACCAGAGCGATATCTCGCCGCGCTGGTGCACCGGCTGCGGCGACAACGGCATTCTGACCGCCGTGCAGCGCCTGTGCCGCGACGAGCAACTGGCGCCGGAAAAAACCGTGTTCGTATCCGGCATCGGCTGTTCCAGCCGGCTGCCGCACTACATGAACGCCTACGGTTTTCACGGCCTGCATGGTCGCGCCCTGCCGGTCGCGGAGGGCATCAAGATGCGTCGGCCGGACCTGAACGTCTTCGTTTCCACCGGCGACGGCGATTGCTGCAGCATTGGCGCGGCGCACTGGATCCACGCCATCCGCTACAACATGAACATGACCGTGCTGCTGCACGACAACCAGGTCTACGGGCTGACCAAAAAGCAGGCATCGCCCACCTCGCCGCGCGGCCTGAAAAGCAACACGACGCCATCGGGCGCCTGGCTTGATCCGATCAATCCGCTGACCACGTCTCTCGGCGTCGCCAATGTGTCGTTCATCGCACAAGCTGTGGACTGGATTCCTGAGTTGCTCTACGAAATCATCGAGCAGGCTTACCAGCACAAGGGTTTTTCGCTGGTGCGCATCATGCAAAGGTGCCCGGAATTTCTGCCGCGCCTGCTCGATCCCTGGGTGCGCGACCCGGCCAGCACGCGCCTGCTCGTGCACGAAGACGGCATTCAGCTCAGCCCGGCTTTGTCAAAGACCTACCGCAACCAGGAGAACCACGATCCGGCCGATATTCACCGGGCCAGGGAGATTTCCTCGCTGACCGACGAGATGCCGGTCGGCGTCCTTTACCGCAACGACGCGGTCCCCTGTTATGACGAACTGCGCGAGGGCGAACGGCCCAATACGCCGGGGCTGGTCAGGACCGTGCTTGACGAGGAATTCGACAA
>CAJHXO010000172.1_pt1 | contig 20819 bp, 18 predicted proteins | sample 9198491 | NCBI WGS metagenome assembly CAJHXO01 (sample SAMEA7708296, study PRJEB35096) | sediment metagenome | biome: marine neritic benthic zone biome [ENVO:01000025]; feature: sediment [ENVO:00002007]; material: shallow marine sediment [ENVO:03000034] sea grass bed [ENVO_01000059] ...
GGACGGCAATATCCTGACCGCCTCGAAGGCCGATATCACCGACGACCTGCGTGACGGATTCGTGGAGAATATCAACGTTCAGACCGTAGGCCGCGCCCGATTTGCCGCGCGCTCGGCAGACCGGCGTGACGGCAATATCACGATCTTCAACGACGGTGTCTACACGGCCTGCAAGCCATGCCAGGAGCATCCCGAACGCCCGCCTTTGTGGCAGGTCAAGGCAACAAAGATCATTGTCAACCAGCAGGAAAAGACGGTCAATTACGAGAACGCATCACTGGAATTCTACGGCGTTCCCATTGCCTGGCTGCCGTTCCTTTTCCACCCAGATCCGACGGTCAAGCGCAAAACCGGCTTTCTGCAACCGCATTTCGGCTATGCCAGTGCACTGGGATTTTCGGTTGCCGCGCCGTTTTTCTGGAACATTGCGCCCGACAAAGACATCACATTCGTCCCGACCGTTTACAGCAAACAAGGATTTCTGGGTCAGGTGGAGTGGCGTCAGCGGTTGATGAACGGATCATACAATATTCGTCTCGCCGGCATCCTGCAGCAAGACAGTTCCGAATTCATCGACGAAAACGGCGACAGATTATCCGGCTTTCGCGATTCTCGCGGAGCCGTGCAAACCAGCGGCCAGTTCCATATCAACAAACGATGGAAGTGGGGCTGGGATTTCCTGGCCAGCAGCGACCGGACATTTGGCCGGGATTATTCCATTCCCGGCGCTACCAGGCGCGATGTGGCGAATAAAATTTACCTGACCGGCATGAGCGAGCAGAACTATTTCGACCTGCGCGGCTACACTTTCCAGGTGCAGCGCGAGGATACGGTGGAAACTGATGTCGTCACCGGTGTCGAGTACGTCCACGATAACCAGAGCGAACAGGCTATCGTCCACCCGATACTCGATCACAGTTATATTTTCGGTCAGCCGGTTTTGGGCGGTGAACTGCAGATTCAGACCAACCTCACGAGCTTGTCGCGAGCTGAGCACGATCTTCGCACGACGCCGGCAGTAAACTACTATACCGGCGTTGCCGGAGCCTTTACCCGGGCGGGCACCGATGCATCCTGGCAGCGAACGCTTGTCGGCTTGGGTGGCCAGATGTTCACCCCCTTTGCCTATGTGAAAGCCGATGTGAGCTGGTTGACTCCCGACCTCGCCCTGCCTGGTGAGCCGCATGGGCTCATCAAGAACGAAGCCCTCGGCCGGGCGATGCCTGCAGTTGGCCTGGAATATAAATGGCCGTTCCTGGCGACTGGCGGACCGGCGACCCAGACATTCGGGCCAGTTGCCCAAATCATCGTGCGACCGGACGAAACCCATATCGGCGACCTGCCAAATGAAGATGCGCAGAGCCTTGTATTTGACGATACGATCCTGTTCTCGCGCGACAAATTCTCTGGCAATGACCGGATGGAAGGCGGATCGCGCGCCAATGTCGGTTTCACCTATCAAGCCCGTTTTAACAATGGGGCAAGCTTCGACGCGCTTTTCGGCCAATCGTATCAACTGACCGGAATCAATTCGTTCGCGCAGGCTGATGTTTCGCTGTCCGGGGTCGGGTCGGGGCTGGAATCGGATGTATCCGATTTCGTCGGTCGGGTCGGACTCAATAATGGCCACGGATTCTCTATGATTGCGCGCGGCCGGTTCGATAACAGCGATCTCAGTCTCAATCGCGGCGAAGTCAATGCAAAAGCCGTCTACGGCCGGTCGAACGCCAGCATCGGCTTCGTGCATGTGCGAAAGGAGCCGACGCTCGGCATTGTCGATGACCGCCGGGAAATCTCAGGCAACGCGACGGTTGCGCTCGACGACACCTGGGCGGTATCCGGTTCGGTGGTTTACGACATGGAGAACAAATCGCAGGTCAAACACTCGGTCGGCCTGGCATTCGACAACGAGTGCTTCAACCTGTCCGCCACCTATTCGAGCACACGAGATACCTATGACGATCTCGTTGAAAACAAACAATTTATGGTGCGTTTCAATTTGCGCACGATCGGCGACAGCAATTTGAGCTACAAGCTTGAAGAGTAATCCTGTATTGCTGCATTGTCGGATTTTTGCCCTATTGATTGGGTTGTAACCGATGCCTGATGGCCTGAGCCGAGCCGCGTTTTTTAGTAACCACGACGAAGAACTCATTGGAAATGAAGACGTATCTTAATTCCCGCTCATATCGCACGCATACGATCGTAGCAGCCATTGCGGCTTTGTTGGCGATTGCCGTTTTGTCTGCGGTGCCGCCGGCTGCCGCGCAAAGCGCGATCAAGGTTCTCGTCAACGAGCAACCGATCACCACCTACGACATCCGCAACCGCACGAAGTTTCTGCAGCTGACAACCCGCGGCCGTGCCAAAAACAGTCAGGCGGTCGAGGACCTGATCAATGAGCGCTTGAAGATGCAGGAAGCGGCAAAACGACGTATTTCGGTATCGGACGAACAGGTCGACCAAGCCTTCGGCCAGATCGCCAGTCGGGCAAAGCTGACGCCGGCGCGTTTGTCGCAGGCATTGCGCCAGTCGGGCGTCAATCCCCAGACACTGAAAGATCGTCTGCGCTCGGAGATCGCCTGGAGCCAGATCGTCAGGGCGCGATATCAGGCGACAGTCAAAATCACAGAACGCGATGTCGCCGAAGCGCTTGCCGGCAAGGAGGTGTCAACGGACGCCGAATCCGGTATTTCGCAATTTGATCTCCAGCAGATCCTCTTCGTGATCCCTGGCGATGCAAGCAAGGGCCAGATCGCGCAACGCCGCCGCGAGGCGGAAGCGTTTCGCAGCCGGTATGCCGGATGCGACCAGGCTCTTGACCAGGCGAAGAAACTCAAGGGCGTTGTCGTCAAGCCAACAGTCCGGCGGACGGCGGATGAATTGAGGGGCGCCAGCGCCGAAAGTGTTGCTGAAACAGCGGTCGGCAAGGCAACCCGGCCAGAACGGGTATCGCAGGGTTATCAAATCCTCGGCATTTGCGCCAAGCGCGACCTGGCTGGGCAAACGGCGGCCTCCGAAGAAGCCCGCGACAAATTGGCTAATCAGCGCGGCGCGCGGATGGCCCGGCGTTATCTGCGTGATTTGCGGTCCGAAGCGATTATCGAATTCAAGTGAGCGTTATTGAGCCAACGGCAGGCGGTTTGCCGCTTCCCCTGGCACTGACGCTTGGCGAGCCGTCTGGCATCGGACCAGATGTCGCTATCGATGCATGGCTGGCGCGCAAGGAAGCGGGCGTTCCGGCATTCATCCTGATCGGCGATGCGACGCTTGTGGAACGCCGTGCACAGGCGATGGGCCGCGCCCTATCTGTTTGCAAGACCGTGCCGGGCGAAGCCGCAACCGTCTTCGATGAAGCGTTGCCCTGCCTGAACGGCGCAGCGGCGGTAGCCGGCAAGCCCGGAAGTCCCGGTCCGGGCGATGCGGCGGCGGTGATTGCTGCCATCAGACAGGCAGTGGAAATGGTCCATGCGGGAAAGGCCGGCGCGGTCGTCACCAATCCGATCCACAAGGCGGCGCTGGTCCACGCCGATTTCGGGTTTCCCGGGCATACGGAGTTTCTGGGCGCATTGAGCCAGGAAGTATTCGACGTGGCAGCACAACCAGCGATGATGATCGCCGCACCGATGCTGAAGGTCGTGCCGGTGACCATCCACATCCCGCTCGCCGACGTGCCGCATGCATTGACCCGCGAAGCGATCGCCACGACCGGGCGGATCGTGGCGCGTGATCTTGCAAACCGGTTCGGCATCGACAAGCCGCGTCTTGCCGTGTGCGGCCTCAATCCGCATGCCGGCGAAAGCGGCACCATGGGTCGTGAAGACAATGCCGTCATTGCGCCGGCTATCGCCGACCTTGTGGCCGAAGGCATCAACGCAACAGGGCCGTGGCCAGCCGATTCCCTGTTTCACGAAGCAGCCCGGACGGGCTATGACGCCGCCTTGTGCATGTATCACGACCAGGCGCTGATCCCGGTCAAGGCCCTGGCCTTCGACGAGGCCGTCAATGTCACGCTGGGCCTTCCCTTTGTTCGCACATCGCCCGATCACGGTACGGCGTTGTCACTGGCTGGAACCGGCAAGGCCCGGGCCGACAGTCTGATTGCGGCTCTGAAGCTTGCGGCCGAACTTAATGCCAGGTCGGCAGCCTCTCAATCGGCGGGAGCCGCCTCGTGATAGCCGGCGACGGCGAGCGGTTGCAGACGCTACCGCCGCTGCGCGAGGTTATTGCCAAGCATCACCTGTCGGCGAAAAAGACACTCGGCCAGAACTTCCTGCTCGATCTCAACCTGACCGGACGCATCGCCCGCGCCGGCGGGCCGCTGGCCGGCGAGCATATTATCGAGATTGGGCCCGGTCCGGGCGGATTGACGCGGGCTTTGCTGGCCGAGGGCGCCGGACATGTCACGGCGATTGAGCGCGACCATCGTGTCCTGCCGGCTCTTGCCGAGATCGCCGCCGCGGCGCCAGGGCGGCTGACGATCCTCGAAGGCGACGCGCTGACCGCTGACTACGCGGCGCTTTCCGGACGCGGCGGCGCCCGTATCGTCGCCAACCTGCCCTATAATATCGCATCGCCATTGCTGACCGGCTGGCTTGCAGCGGAGCCTTGGCCTGCCTGGTGGAAGAGCCTGACCGTGATGTTCCAGCGCGAAGTGGCCGAACGGATCGTTGCCGGTTGCGGCGATAAGACCTATGGCCGCCTGGCTGTCCTTGCAGGCTGGCGGACACACGCGCAGATTCTCTTCAACGTGCCGCCGCGCGCCTTCACACCACCGCCCAAGGTGATGTCGTCGGTTGTGCGGCTGGATCCCAAACCGGATGCAAAAAAAATATCACCGGCAGCGGTTTCCGCGGTCACAGCCGCCGCCTTCGGCCAGCGGCGAAAAATGCTGCGCTCGAGCTTGAAAAGTCTGTGGCCACGGCCTGAATCCGTGCTTGCCGAAATCAATATTGATCCAAGCCTGCGGGCGGAGCAGATTGCGGTCGATGATTTCCTGGCACTCGCCGCCCGTTTCCAACAACGTGGCGCGATTGGCAATTCCAACACCTCGCCGACCCGGTAGTCCCATGGCAACATTAACCTATTCCAACACCTGTTTTTTCGATTTTGGCGCCGTCACGCGCCTACCCAAAGCCCTGAAAGCGCTGGGTGTCTCGCGGCCAACGCTGATCACCGACAAGGGGCTGGTGGCAGCCGGCCTGGCCGGGCAGATCGCCGAAATCCTGACCGATGGCGGCATCCCGCCGGCAGCCACTTTCAGCGACACACCGGCAAATCCAACCGAGGCGGCGGTGATGACGGCGGCCGATGTGGTCAATGAGAGCGGTTCGGACGGCATCGTCGCACTGGGCGGCGGTTCGCCGATCGATCTTGGCAAGGCAACCGCCCTGATGGCGAAAAGCACAATGCCGCTGGTCGATCATGCCGGCATCATTCGTGGCGAGGGACCGCTGACGCTGCCGCTCATTGCCGTGCCGACGACAGCTGGCACCGGCAGCGAAGTTTCCAATGGTTTCATCATCATTGTGGAGGACGGCCGCAAACTGACATTTGTCTGCGACAAATTCACACCGGATATTGCCATTTGCGACCCGGAACTGACGCTTGGCCTTCCGGCCGGGCTGACTGCCGCCACCGGCATGGACGCTGTGACCCATTGCATCGAGGCCGTGCTGTCGCCGGCCGTCAATCCGCCGGCTGAAGCGATCGGGCTCGACGGTCTTTGCCGGGCCGTCGGCGCCGGTCATCTCATTAACGCCGTCGACGATGGTGGCGACCGAGAGGCGCGCTGGCAAATGATGATGGCGTCAACGGAGGGCGCCTATGCCTTTGTCAAGGGGCTCGGCGCGGTCCATGCGATGAGTCATGCTTGTGGCGCCCTGCGCGATTTGGGTCTTCATCACGGCACGCTCAACGCGGTACTGCTGCCGCCAGTCCTCAGGTTCAATGCCGCGGCGGCGCCGGACAAGATGGCGCGGGTCGCGGCGGCGATGGGTCTCGGCGAAGGCAAGAATGCAGAGACGATCGCAGATGCAGTCGCAGGCTTTAATCACCGGTTCGGCTTGCCTGCCAATCTGGCGGAGATGGGGATCAGCGAAGATCACCTGCCGCGACTGATACGCGACGCGACAGCCGATATGGCGAGCGCCACCAATCCCCGACCGGTCAGCGAAGGCGACTACGAGGTGCTGTTCTCAGAATCACTGTGTCCAAACGGGTCTTCTGGGGCGTCAGCCAGCGCCTGAGCTTCCTGTAACAGGCTTGAAACAAACGGCCTGAGTCCCAGTACCCGGTCGCGGCGAAGGCGCTCAGCCGCCAGGATCGCCTTTACGCTGGCGAAGGCGCGCTCCAGATCGTCATTGACGATGACGTAGTCATACTTCGCCCACTGTTCCAGTTCGGTACGGGCGCCGTCCAACCGCCGGGCAATAGCGGCTTCAGAATCCTCGGCCCGCCGCTCAAGCCGGGCCTTCAACTCAGCCATCGATGGCGGCAGGACAAAGACGCGCACCAGATCCTGCGGCACTTTCTCGTAGAGTTGCTCGGTGCCCTGCCAATCGATGTCGAAAAGGATGTCACGGCCGACCCGCAAGGCGTCTTCAACCATCTCACGGGGTGTGCCGTAGAAATTGCCATGCACTTCAGCCCACTCCAGCAGATCGCCACGTTCGGCCATTTTGTCGAATTTTGCCCGGTCGGTGAAATAATAATGCACACCTTCCAATTCGCTGGCGCGGCGCTCACGGGTTGTGACGGAGATCGACAATTCCAGACGCTCATCATCAGCCAGAAGCTGGCGGGCGATGGTCGATTTGCCGGCGCCTGAAGGCGAGGATAGGACGAACATCAGGCCGCGCCGGGCCAGATGGGTCGGTTCGATCGTCATGGCTATTCAATCATTCCAAATTCTGGACCTGTTCGCGAAGCTGGTCGATCACCGCCTTCAGGTCCAGGCCGATGGTCGTCAGTTCCTTGTCAAACGATTTTGAGCATACGGTGTTAGCCTCGCGGTTAAATTCCTGCGCCAGGAAATCGAGGCGGCGGCCGATGACACCGCCATCGGCGAGAAGCTTGCGTGCGGCGGCGATATGGCCGGTCAGGCGGTCCAGTTCCTCGCGGATATCGGCCTTGGTTGCCAGAAGAACGGCTTCCTGGTGCAGGCGCTGCGGGTCCAGCGACGCCTCACCGGTGAGGCGGGCCACCTGCTCGGCGAGGCGGGCAAGGAGCGCTCCGGGCGCTTTGGCGGCAATATCAGCGGCTGCCTTGGTCAATTTTTCGATAGAATCCAGTTGGCCGGCCAGGACAGCGCCCAACCGGCTGCCCTCTTCAGCCCGTGCCGCGACAAGCGCCTCAAGACATGAGACAAGGGCGTCCAGAACAGTTCGGTCAACCGCGTCCTCGTCGCTAAGCGTGTCTGAGCCGCGTTCTTCCAACACGCCACGAACGGCCAAAAGGCCGTCGGCCGATGGCGGCGCGATACCGGGTTCTATCGCCAGACGCCGGGCAGCATCCGTCACGGCGGAAAGCGCGGCTTCGTTGATGATGAGTTGCGACGCGTTACCGGCCTGGTCGAGTTGAAGCGAAAGCTGACAGCTTCCGCGATTTAGATATTCTCGGGTCAGGCGGCGAATCTCGGGATCCAGCCGGTCGAGGCCGGGTGGCAGCCGCAACCGCATTTCAAGACCACGTGAATTGACGGACTTGATCTCCCATACAAAGCGGGCGTCGCCCAGTTCGGCGTCGGACCGGGCAAATCCCGTCATGCTTGTCAATGCCATCGGAGATCGCCCCACTCAGCCCGACATCTGGTCGAATTCGCCAGATATTAGTGCCTCGCCCCGCCCCAGCCAAGCGCGGCAAGCCTATTGCGGCTTTGCCTTGGGCTTAAGATTGCCACCAGCATCGCCGGAATTTGCAGATTCGGAACCGTTTGCCGCCTCGTTTCCGGGTTCGCCGGTATCCGTCGCCTCATTTGCCGTCGCGTTTGCCGCTTTTTCAGCCGCATCTCTTGCCGCCTCCTCAGCCTTGCGCCGTTCGGCTTCGATCCGCCGCCAGCGAGCCACATTGCGATTGTGCTCTTCCAGCGTGGCGGCAAAGACATGGCCGCCTGTGCCGTCGGCAACGAAATAGAGGTCATTGGTCCGCGAGGGATTGGCGACCGCCTCCAGGGCAGCGCGGCCCGGATTGGCGATCGGGCCAGGCGGCAAGCCGTCGATAAGGTAAGTGTTGTAGGGTGTTTCCTTGTCAATGTCGGAGCGGAAGATCGGCCGATCCGGCGGTTTGCCTTTGCCGCCAAACAGGCCGTAAATAATCGTCGGATCGGACTGCAATCTGATGTTCCGGCGCAGCCGATTGATGAACACCGCGGCAACCAGCGGGCGCTCATCTGCCTTGCCGGTCTCCTTTTCAACGATGGAGGCCAGGGTGACGAATTCGGCCGGCGTGCTGATCGGCAGATCGCTCGACCGCCGCGCCCATATCTCGGCAATGGTGCGCTCCTGGGCCCGGCGCATCTGCTCGATCACCTGTTCTCGCGTCGTGCCGCGCGAGAACTTGTAGGTCTCCGGTAAAAGGGTGCCCTCTGCAGGGATAGCGCCCAATTCGCCGGCAAGAACCGGATCATCGGAAATCCGTGCGATAATCTGCTCGCTTGTCAGCCCTTCCGGAACGGTCAGGCTGTGCAGAATCGCCTTGCCGGTAACCAGCGCGTTCATGACATCGCGCATGCTGGCGCCGGCCTCGAACACATACTCACCGGCCTTCAACTTGCCGGCCACCTTCGACAAGCGGACGCCGTTGGAAAAGATAAACGATGAATCGATGACGTTGTGGCGCTGGAGCAGACCGGCGATGGATTCCAGATCGGCGCCGCGGGAAATGAGGACGGTCTTCGATTCCTTCAATGGCCCCTCGGCATTGAACCGGACGGAACCGAAATAAAGCGCAGAACCGACGGCAAGCACGGCAAGGACGCCGGCCATCATGAAGAAGTTCAGAACGACGACAAGCGGATGCCGGACCTGACGCGAGCGGGTCGGCGGCGGCGGCGCCATTTCCGGTTCAATTGCCTGGCGGGGGCTGCGTGGTGAAATGCGGCGGCGCGGGGATGCGGCGGGCGCCGGTGCCTCAGATTCGGCAATCTCAGCCTCCGGCCATTCAACGTATGATTCGTCAATATCGGGATATTCGACGTCGAGGTCGTTTAACTCCAGACCCTCGGCCGCGTCGGCCGGAGCGACGGCATCGGCCTGCACAATATCGGCCTCGTCCGGGTCAGGCTGTGCCGTTTCCGGTGATTCCGGCGCTTGCAACGGCTGCTCCGATTCCGACTGTTCATGCGGCTTTGAAGCAGCATCGGCGGCCTTCTTGAGGAGGTCATCATCACTCATGCGGATCTATCCATACTCAATGCCTGCCGCCAAGAACAGTCCCGGATATGGGCTCATAATCCCGGCGACAATTGTGGCAAGACCGCAATATCTGTTCAAATCCGCCGAAATACCAATGAAGCGTTTGTCCCACCAAATCCAAATGAATTGGACAGAGCGACGTTGATTGACTTCTCCTTTGCCGTGTGCGGCACAAGATCGATCGGCGTTGCGACGCTGGGATTGTCCAAGTTGAGCGTCGGTGGCGCGATGTTGTCGCGAATAGCGAGCACGCTGAAGATCGCCTCGACCGCACCGGCGGCACCGAGCAGGTGGCCGATCGCCGATTTTGTCGATGACATGGTCAGGCCATCGGCGGCGGCGCCGACAACCCGCTCGATGGCGGCAAGCTCGATCTCATCGCCGAGCGGCGTCGATGTACCGTGGGCATTAACATAATCGATTTCGGAAGGCGACACGCCGGCGCGATCAAGCGCTGCCTTCATGCAGCGATAGGCGCCATCGCCGTCGTCGGCCGGCGCGGTAATGTGATGGGCATCGCCGGGCAGGCCGTAGCCGATCACTTCCGCATAAATTGTCGCGCCACGCGCTTTGGCGTGATCCAGCTCTTCCAGGACGACAATACCCGCACCCTCGCCGATGACGAAACCGTCGCGATCGGCATCATAGGGCCGCGAGGCCATTTTCGGACGATCGTTGAAGCCGGTGGAAAGCGCGCGGCAGGCGGCAAATCCGGCCACGGCAATTCGGCTGACCGGCGATTCCGCACCGCCGGCAACCATCACTTCCGCGTCGCCCAGCGCGATCAGCCTGGCGGCGTCGCCGATAGCATGGGCGCCGGTGGAGCATGCGGTGACGACGGCATGGTTCGGGCCTCTCAGGCCGTGCCGGATAGAAACCTGGCCGGATGCCAGATTGATCAAGCGGCCAGGGATGAAGAATGGCGAAACCCGGCGTGGGCCCTTATCGCGAAGCGTATAGCCGGCCTCCACGATACCGGTCAGCCCACCAATGCCGGAACCGATCAGCACGCCGGAGCGGATCTGGTCTTCGTATTTTTCCGGCTTCCAACCGGCATCCGCCAAGGCCTGGTCGGCAGCGGCAATGGCATAGACAATAAATTCATCGACCTTGCGCTGTTCCTTCGGCTCCATCCAATCGTCAGGATTGTAGGTGCCGTCAGATCCGTCGCCGCGCGGCAACTGACAGGCAATCTGGCAAGCCATGTCATCGACTTCGAAGCCGCTAATTCGGTTAGCGCCGTTCTCGCCGTCCAAAAGTCTTCGCCAGGTCGCATCGACGCCACAGGCGAGCGGCGTCACCATGCCCAGGCCGGTGACGACAACACGTCTCATGAATCAGATCCTATCAGGTCTGTTTTTGCGCCGATGGTGATTCAGGCAGTGCTTTTGCCAAGAAAACGTACAGCGTCGCCGACAGTCAGAATGGTCTCGGCGGCGTCATCGGGAATCTCAACCCCGAATTCCTCCTCAAACGCCATTACGAGTTCGACGGTGTCCAGACTGTCGGCACCGAGATCGTCGATAAAGCTCGCGTCATTCGCGACCTTTTCCTCTTCGACGCCGAGATGCTCAACGACAATCTTCTTTACCCGCTCCTCGATGTTGCTGTCACTCATCGTATTGTCCTCAATTAGCCCGGCCGTCTTGCGGCCATTCGGTTGAAATCCAAGCCCATTGTGTAGTCGCTGGCTGGTGAGGCTAGCCGGCGAAGCTGGGGGGAAGTTCGCGGTGCGTTATCATGTTTCTTTTGGCTTGACCAGCAACGCAATCAATATCCTCCGTCACGGCCGGTTCGGGTTACGGCTCAAGTTAAATCATCGCCATTCCGCCATTCACATGCAGCGTCTGGCCAGTCATGTAGGCCGCTTCATCGCTGGCCAGATAGACCACCGCCGCGGCAACTTCGTCGCCCTGGCCGAGCCGAGCTGCCGGAATCGTCGACAGGATCGCCTCGCGCTGTTTGTCATTGAGCGCGTCGGTCATGGCGCTTTCAATGAAGCCAGGCGCGACACAATTGACGGTAACCTTGCGGGTCGCGACTTCATGGGCGAGCGCCTTCGACATGCCAATCATGCCGGCCTTGGAGGCGGCATAGTTAGCCTGGCCAGGATTGCCGGTAACGCCGACCACGGAGGTAATGCCTATGATGCGGCCAAAACGCTGGCGCATCATTAGCCGCAGCGCCGCCCGGCTAAGTCGAAAAGCGGCTTCCAAATTGACCTTGATGACCAACTCCCAGTCTGCGTCGCTCATGCGCATGGACAGGCCATCGCGGGTCAGGCCGGCATTGTTGACCAGAATATCGAGGCCGCCCATTGCTTCTTCGGCGCGGCCGACCAAGGCATCCACCGCCTCCGCATCGGCCAGATCTGCAGTCAGAACATGGCCGCGCTCCTCAAGACTGTCCGCCAGAGCCGCCAGCGCTTCCCGACGCGTGCCGGAAAGCGCTACCGTCGCGCCCTGAGCGTGCAAGCCTTTTGCAATGGCAGTGCCAATTCCGCCGCTGGCGCCGGTTACCAGCGCGCGCCGGCCCTGCAATGAAAACATGGTCATTCTCCGTGATCGTATGCGTCAGGCGTCTGCCGCAAGGGCTTCGGCGGCCTTGGCAATGTCATCGGGCGTACCGGCGGCCAAGCCGACCATTCCGGCTGAAATTCGCCGCGCCAGGCCGGACAGTACCTTGCCAGCGCCAATCTCAAGCAGACACGAAACACCCTGGGCCGCCATCCATTCAACCGATTCGCGCCAGCGTACGACGCCGGTAACCTGTTCGACCAGGCAATGACGAATTTGCGCCGGATCCTCTAGCGGTTCGGCCAGAACATTGACAACGACCGGCACCACCGGCTTTTCGATATCGATGGAAGCCAGCGCGTCGGCCATGGCATCGGCGGCCGGCGCCATCAGCGCGCAATGGAAAGGCGCACTGACAGGCAGCAGCAAAGCGCGCCTGGCGCCGCGGGCCGCGGCGATGTCGATCGCCCGTTCAACGGCCGCCTTGGTTCCTGAGACAACGACCTGGCCAGGCGCATTGTCGTTGGCAGCGGCACAAATGTCGCCCTGTCCGGCATTTTCTGCAATGTCACGCACATCTTCGTATTCCAGCCCCAATATGGCCGCCATGGCGCCCTCGCCGACCGGAACCGCTTCCTGCATGGCATCGCCGCGAATGCGTAAAAGCCGGGCAGCATCGGCGAGCGTCAGGCTGCCGGCCGCCGCCAATGCGGAATATTCGCCGAGCGAATGGCCAGCGACATAGGCGGCGTGGGCAGACACATTGATACCGCGCGCTTCCAGAGCCCGCAGCGCCGCAATAGACACTGCCATAAGCGCCGGCTGGGCGTTGCGGGTGAGCGTCAGTTCGCTTTCCGGGCCGTCCCATATCAGGCTCGACAGTTTCTCGCCCAGCGCATCGTCAACGGCATCGAACACGGCCCTGGATTCAGGAAAGGCGTCGGCCAGCCCCTTGCCCATACCGACGCTCTGGCTGCCCTGTCCGGGAAATACGAATGCATTGGTCATTGGTCTGTCGCCGCTCCTTCAAGCTGGCGAGGAACCACGGCCGGGATTGCCAAGTCAAGATCGCCAGCGGCACGCTTGCGTTTTGGAAGAAAGCCCCTATAACGCCGCTGACGACCGGCTTCGGCCGGAGGCTGAACGGAAAGCAGGCGGGTTCTGAGACTTCAGGCCAGTATCTGCAGGGCAGCAAGTGCCCGGTTTCCCGTGTCTCCGCTCTCGAAGACAGTCAAGCCTTTCCACGGCGTCGCTTGTCGACATTGCCGAATGAGGCTTCGACGAGGCTCCGCGCCAGGCCGGTAAGAATTGGAAAGGCGAATGGATGGCATTTTACGAGCATATCTTTCTGACCCGGCAGGATGTGTCGGGTCAGCGCGTCGATGAACTTGTCGAACAGTACAAGGGCATCATCGAGACTGGCGGCGGCTCTGTCGGCAAGACAGAATATTGGGGACTGAAGAGCCTCGCCTACCGGATCAACAAGAACCGGAAGGCACATTTTTCCCTGATCAATCTCGATGCGCCGCACGAGGCAATCGCGGAGATGGAACGCCAGATGCGCATCAACGAGGACGTGCTGCGGTTCATGACCGTGCGTGTCGACGCGCTTCAGGAAGAGCCATCAATCCAGATGCAGAAGAAAGAGCGCGACGAACGCCGTCGCAAGGAACGCGAACGCCCGCGCGAGGAAGTGAAGGAGCCGTCCGATGGTTGATATTGCACAACTTCCCACACGCCGCCCGTTTCACCGCCGCCGCAAAACCTGCCCGTTTTCCGGCGATAACGCGCCGAAAATCGATTACAAGGACGTTAAGCTCCTGGAGCGGTATATTTCCGAACGCGGCAAGATTGTGCCGTCGCGGATCACCGCGGTTTCGGCCAAGAAACAACGCGAATTGGCGCGTGCAATCAAGCGGGCGCGGTTTCTGGGCCTGCTGCCTTATGTAATCAGCTAGGGTCAGGACCCATTAATTTCATGCAATTCTGTTTGGTCAGGAGGGCTCGAATGCTGGTAAACAAGCGCAAGACAAGGCTTTGTGCCTTTTCGAGCATTGTTTGCCTGCAGGCGGGCCCTCCTGGCCGAACCCTGCGGGCGCGGTGGAATTCACCCGTGCGGGCGTTGCAAAGGTTTGAAAGCCGGCCAGGCTTGCTGCACCTTTGCGCCTGCGCACAAGCGAAATCCACCGCGCAGAATGGATGAAATTAATGGGTCCTGACCCTAGCCCGCAAGACAGAGCCACCAGTTGGGGCAAGGCGAAAACCGCCACCCCTAACAGGCCGCGCTGAAACGCCGCCGGGACAGCAAGGAGATCGACATGGAAATCATTCTTCTGGAACGCATCGCCAAACTTGGCCAAATGGGCGACGTCGTGCGGGTTCGCAACGGATATGCCCGCAACTTCCTGCTTCCATCGGGCAAGGCCCTGCGCGCCACCGACGCCAACAAGGCCCGGTTCGAAAGCGAGAAGGTCCATCTGGAAGCGCGCAATCTGGAAGCGCGCAAGGAGGCGGAAGGCGTTGCGGAAAAGCTCGACGGCCAGACGTTTATCGTCATCCGTTCTGCTGGCGAAACCGGTCAGCTATATGGTTCGGCGGCGGCCCGCGACATCGTTGAAGTGGTCGAAGCCGACGGTTTTTCCATTTCCCGGCAGCAGGTGCGGCTCGATCGGCCGATCAAGACCATCGGCTTGCATGACGTGCAGATCGGCCTTCACCCGGAAGTGAGCGTTTCGATCGCTCTCAATGTCGCGCGTTCAAGCGATGAGGCGGAACGGCAAGCCCGCGGCGAGGATCTGACCCGCCGTGAAGCATTTGACGAGGAGGAAGCCGTTGAGGCAGCGGAAGCTGCGCAGGATCTCGCCGAAGTGTTCGAAAATCCGGAAGACGCCGAGCAAGCTGCGGAAATTGCCGAGGCCAGCGATGCCGATGCGGATGCGGATGCGCAGGCGGCATCGGATGATGGCGAGAGCGAGGTCGGCGCGGAGGATGAAATCCCGGCCTGAGACAAGCCGGAGATGGCAAACGTCAAAGGGGTATCCCGCCGGGATACCCCTTTTTCATGCCGTTTAACCGGCGGCAGCGGCCAAACGACTCTCCGGCCGATGATGCCAATTTGTCATCGTCAAGGCCAGACACCGAATCAGAGTACAATGATATGTTTGGCAGTGGATAATGCGGGTAAAGGGAAATGAGTTGCCGCAGGCCCGCTGGCCGCTGGTATCACATGCTTCCCAAGACTGATCGTCCCCCGGATCGGATCAACCGGCAAAAGCGGCGAATACCGAGAACAGACTGACGTGATGACATTTGCCGAACAACTGCAAGAGATCGAAGACGACGCATATCGCCAAAGCCCGCACAATATCGAGGTTGAACAGGCGCTGCTCGGCGCCATTCTGATCAACAACGAGGCTTTCTACCGGATATCCGATTTCCTCGAACCGGTGCACTTCTTCGATCCCCTGCACCGGGATATCTTTGAAAAATGCGCCCAGCTCATCCGCATGGGCAAAATTGCCGATCCGCGCACCATCAAGAGTTTCCTGGAGGAGAAACAGACGGTCGGGGAGATCACCGTCGCCGAATATCTGGCGCGGCTCGCCTATGAGGCTGCGACGATCATCAATGCGGAGGATTACGGCCGCACGATCTATGACCTGGCCATCCGCCGCTCGCTGATCACCATCGGCGAGGACATGGTCAATATCGCCTTTGACGCACCGGTCGATATGGGACCGCGGGCGCAGATCGAAGACGCCGAAAGGCGGCTTTACGAACTCGCCGAGGCCGGCCAGTTCAATGCCGGCTTCACGGGCTTCAACGAGGCGCTGAAGACGGCGATCGACATGGCTTCGGCAGCCTTTCAGCGCACCGGACACCTGTCCGGCCTGGCCACCGGGCTCGCCGACATGGACCGGCTCATGGGCGGCTTGCAGGCTTCCGACCTGCTCATCCTCGCCGGCCGTCCGGGCATGGGCAAAACATCGCTGGCGACCAATATGGCCTACAATATCGCCAAGGCCTGGCGCGGCGAACAGCAGGCCGACGGCGTCATCAAGACTGTCGATGGGGGCATTGTCGGCTTCTTTTCCCTGGAAATGTCATCGGAACAGCTCGCCACCCGCATCATTTCGGAACAGTCCGGCGTGTCATCGTCCGAGATCCGCCGCGGCGCCATCCATGAAGACCAGTTCGACCGGATCGTCGAGGCGGCACAGGAGATGCAGCGCATCCCGCTGTGGATCGACCAGACGGGCGGCATCTCGATTGCCCAGCTCGCCGCTCGCGCCCGGCGACTGAAGCGCCAGCGCGGCCTCGACCTGCTGATCATCGACTATATCCAGCTGATCCAGGGCTCGACCCGGCGTTCTTCGGAAAACAGGGTCCAGGAAATCACCGAAATCACCACCAAACTCAAAGCCTTGGCGAAGGAATTGAATGTTCCGATTCTGGCCCTGTCACAGCTTTCCCGACAGGTGGAATCGCGCGAGGACAAGCGTCCGCAGCTGGCTGATCTGCGCGAATCAGGCTCCATCGAGCAGGACGCTGATGTTGTGCTGTTCATTTATCGCGAGGAATATTACCTGAAGAACCGCAAGCCCAAGGAGGGCACCGAGGAGTTCTTCAAATGGGCCGCCGAAATGGAACAGGCTCACGGTCGCTCGGAGGTCATTATCGGCAAGCAACGGCATGGTCCCACCGGCACGATCGAACTGCAATTCGACGCTGAGGTGACGCGCTTCTCCTCGCTCGCCCGCGACGAAAGCGTACCGGAGCGCTACGATTGACGATTCCCGCCGGAACGGAAGGCTACGGCCTCATCCTGACGGTCGATCTCGATGCCCTGACGCGCAATTACCGCGCGCTTTGCAGCCGCTTCACCGGCCGCCACGTCGGCGCCTGCGTCAAGGCGGACGCCTATGGCGCGGGCATTGAGAAGGTCGTGCCGGCACTGGCGGCGGCCGGCTGCCGGACGTATTTTGTGGCCTTGCCACGTGAGGGCGTGAAGGCGCGAGAAGCGCTGCGGGCTAGCGGCATTGCCGACACGGATGCGCAAGTCCATGTCCTTGACGGCGTTTTTCCCCGCGTCATTGAGCTTTACCGGAGCTTCCATCTGCGGCCAGTGCTCGGCAATCCCGACGAGATCGATTGCTGGACCTCCTGGCGCAGGGACGAAAAGGCGACGCTTCACATCGATACCGGCATGAACCGCCTCGGCATTCGCTGGGACCGGATCGGCGAACTTATCCCTGCATCCACCGTCAACGATGCCGGAATCGACCTGGTGATGAGCCATTTCGCTTGTGCCGATACGCCCGATCACCCGCTCAATAAGGTGCAGATCGAGCGTTTTGCGGCGGTCCGGGCCGCCTTTCCCGGTCTTGCCGGCTCGCTGTGCAATTCCGCCGGCATTTTCCTCGCCGACGAAGCCCATCACGATGTCGCCCGGCCGGGCATTGCGCTTTACGGCGGCGCCTCCCACCCTGATGCCAAGGTGGAACCGGTCGTGACTGCACAGGTCCGCATCCTCGCCCTGCGGCCGGTCAGGGCCGGCGACACGGTCGGCTATGGCGGCGCCTGGACGGCGCGACGTCAGACCAGCCTCGCCATCCTAGCCGCCGGTTATGCCGACGGCTATTTGCGCGCGGCGGGCTCCACTGACGACAAGGGGGGTGCTGAAGTGTCGATTGCCGGACACCGCGTCCCGGTCGTCGGGCGGGTGTCGATGGACCTGACCGCCGCCGATATCACCGACATCCCTGTCGCGGCGCTTGAGGCTGAAGGCCGCAATTTACGCGCCGAATTGTTCGGCCCGGCTATTGACATCAACGATGTCGCCGAGGCCGCTGGCACGATCGCCTATGAATTGTTGACCGGCCTGTCGCGCCGCGCCGCCCGGCTTTATATCGGCGAGACAGAGAAAAACTGATGGCCAAGGCCCGCGCCCAATATGTCTGCGCCGCCTGCGGTGCCGTCGCAGCGAAGTGGCAGGGTCGCTGCGAGGCGTGCGGGGAATGGAACACGCTGGCGGAGGAAACCACCACCGCGCCGGTATCGCTGCGCGCCGGGCGCGGCTCGGTTATCGCCCTTGAACCGCTTGCCGGGCAAAGTGATGTCTTAAATCGCGTCGTGACCGGTATTGCCGAATTCGACCGGGTGACCGGCGGCGGCTTCGTGCCGGGGTCGGCGCTGCTGGTCGGCGGAGATCCGGGCATCGGCAAGTCAACGCTCCTGCTTCAGGCCGCCGCCGCGCTGGCCCGGAGCGGACATGGCGTCGTCTATATTTCCGGCGAGGAAGCGATCGACCAGGTGCGGCTGCGCGCCGACCGGCTCGACCTGAAAGACGCGCCGGTCGAGCTGGCCGCCGAAACACGCGTGGAGGACGTGCTGGCGACGCTCGAATCGCGGCCGCCTCCGGCGCTTGTCGTCATCGATTCCATCCAGACCTTATGGACGGAGCTGGCCGAGAGCGCGCCCGGCACGGTCACCCAGGTGCGATTATCGGCGCAGGCGCTGATTCGCTATGCCAAGAAATCCGGCGCCAGCGTCGTGCTTGTCGGCCATGTCACCAAGGATGGCCAGATCGCCGGACCACGGGTCGTGGAGCACATGGTCGACACGGTGCTTTATTTTGAGGGCGATGCCGGCCACCAGTTCCGGCTGCTGCGATCGGTCAAGAACCGATTCGGGCCGGCGGCGGAGATCGGTGTCTTTGAAATGACAGGGGCCGGCCTTAAACAAGTCGTCAATCCCTCCACCCTTTTTATCGGCGAACGCGACCATTCAAGCCCGGGCGCGGCGGTTTTCGCCGGCATGGAAGGCACCCGGCCGCTGCTGGTTGAAATTCAGGCGCTGGTTGCCGAATCAGGCCTGGCGACGCCACGGCGCGCCGTTGTCGGTTGGGATCCGAACCGACTGGCGATGATCCTTGCCGTGCTGGAAGCGCGCTGCGGGCTGCGATTCGGTTCCTTCGACGTCTATCTCAACGTCGCCGGCGGTTTGCGGCTGGCCGAGCCGGCTGCGGATCTGGCCGTTGCCGCGGCTCTGGTCTCCTCGCGCACCGGGGTTGCGACGCCTGTTGAGACCGTCTATTTCGGCGAGGTAAGTCTGTCAGGAGCGATCCGTCCCGTGGGACAAAGCGCGACTCGCCTTAAAGAGGCCGAAAAACTGGGATTTTCACTCGCTTTCATTGCCGATTCGTCGCTTGAGGACGCACCCGCCGGCATGCGCCTGGAGAAAGTCGCAACGCTTGGCGATTTGGTCGCGGATCTGGCGGCACAGATGTCGGAACAAAATACCGGCCATATTGTCGATTCGGAGCAATGAGACATCAATTGCGCAAGCGACCTGTCATCGTGCGCATATAGGACAAGAGACGACAAAAGATGCCGATAACCATTCTCGATGGTATCCTGATTTTCGTAATGCTGGTCTCGGCGCTGCTGGCGATGATTCGCGGCTTTACTCGCGAGGTCTTTTCGATCGCCTCGTGGGTGGCAGCGGCGCTGGTCACCTATTTGTACTGGGAAGATGTGCTGCCCTTCGTCCAGGGCTATATTTCCGACAAGAACCTTTCGCTCGGCGCCACGGTCGCCGGCCTGTTCTTTCTCACTCTGATCGTCGTGTCCCTGATCACCATGCGGATTTCCGACCTGATCCTGGATTCGCGCGCCGGACCGCTCGACCGAACGCTCGGATTCATATTCGGCGCCGTGCGAGGCCTCCTGCTCGTCGTTATCGCCGTGCTTTTCCTGAATTTCTTCATCGCTCCGAACCTTCAGCCCGTATGGATCGCGGAGGCCAAGACCAAGCCATGGCTGGATTCCATCGGCTCCGACCTCCTGAACCGCCTGCCGGAGGATCCGGAGGGAGAGATCATGGAGCGTTTCCGCAAAGACGATGCAGAACGGCAGTCTCCGCCGCAGACCGAAGGCAGCGTTCAGGGCGGCAATTATGCCCAAGAAGATCAAAATGCGCTCAACCGGCAACTTCAGGCGACGAACCGATAAGGTCCTTTGATGACGATCCTGCCCGGCCATCCGTTCGACGCTCTTTCCGCTGATGAGATGGGACGCGACAAATTCCACGAAGAATGTGGCGTCTTCGGCATTTTCGACCACCCCGACGCCGGCGTGCTGACGACACTCGGCCTGCATGCCTTGCAACATCGCGGCCAGGAAGCGGCCGGCATCGTCACCCACAATGGCCGGCAGTTTTACAACGAGCGCCATATCGGCCTGGTCGGCGACAATTTCACCAAGCCGGCGGTCGTCAACCGGCTTAAGGGCCGGCGGGCGATCGGCCACAACCGTTATTCGACGACGGGCGCGCCGGTCCTGCGCAATGTCCAGCCTTTATTTGCCGAGTTTGCCGGGGGCGGTTTCGCCATGGCTCATAACGGCAATATTACCAATGCCCGCACGCTGCAGCGCATGCTGCAGCGGCGCGGTTCGATCTTCCAGTCAACATCCGACACCGAAACAATCATCCATCTCATCGCCACCAGCGACGGCGTGTCCCTGATCGACCGGATCATCGATGCGCTGCACCAGGTGGAAGGCGCCTACTCGCTGGTGGCCTTGTCGGAAAAGAAACTGATCGGCTGCCGTGACCCGCTCGGCGTGCGGCCTCTGATGCTTGGCGATCTCGACGGCTCGTCGGTCCTGGCGTCGGAAACCTGCGCTCTCGACATTATCGGTGCGCGGTTTGTCCGCGAAGTGGAGCCCGGCGAGATTGTCGTCATCACCAAGAACGGTCTTGAATCGCTGAAACCGTTCGGTCCGCGGCCGTCGCGCTTTTGCATCTTCGAACATGTCTATTTCGCCCGTCCGGACTCCGTTCTTGCCGGCACATCCATCTATGAAGTGCGCAAGCGGATCGGCGCGGA
>CAJHXO010000278.1_pt1 | contig 18223 bp, 14 predicted proteins | sample 9198491 | NCBI WGS metagenome assembly CAJHXO01 (sample SAMEA7708296, study PRJEB35096) | sediment metagenome | biome: marine neritic benthic zone biome [ENVO:01000025]; feature: sediment [ENVO:00002007]; material: shallow marine sediment [ENVO:03000034] sea grass bed [ENVO_01000059] ...
ATCCAACGCCCAGTGGCATAGCCAGCCCCGACGCCCCGCTTGCCGGGCCGCATCTGGGTTATCCGCGCGGGCCGGAAGACTTGCTTGTTAGTGATGACGGCGCGCCGCTGCGTATCGACAAGGCCTTTTCCTGGGATGCGCCGCTCGCCGCCCACGGCATGATGCACATGGTCATATCCAACGCCCATGCCGGCGATCCCTATCCGGTCGACACGCTGTTCCTGTACATGGCCAACATGGCCTGGAACTCCTCCATGAACACCGCCGGCGTCATGGACATGCTGACCGACAAGGATCCGGAGACCGGCGAGCACAAGATTCCTCGGATCATCTATAGTGACTCTTATGCCTCCGAAATGACGGCCTATGCCGACCTGATCCTGCCCGACACCACCTATCTGGAACGGCATGACTGCATGTCGCTGCTCGACCGGCCGATCTGCGAGCCCGACATGGTCGCCGACGCGATCCGCTATCCGGTGCTTGAGCCTGATCGCCAGGTGCGCGGTTTCCAGTCGGTGCTGATCGACTTGGGCGCCCGTCTTAGCCTGCCGGATTTCGTCGCCGACGACGGCACCGCGAAATATCGCGACTACGCCGATTACATCATCAACCACGAACGCAAGCCCGGCGTCGGCCCGCTAGCCGGTTTCCGCGGCGCCGATGGTGAAAAGACCGGGCGCGGCGAGCCCAATCCCGAACAGCTCGACCGCTACATCGAAAATGGCGGCTTCTGGACGAAGGAGATCCCCCAAGAGGCGCGCTTTTTCAAGTTCGCCAACAAGGCCTGGCTCGATTTCGCCGTGGAAATGGGATTCCTCGACAAGCCGGCGCCGGTGACGTTCCAGCTCTATTCGGAAGTTCTGCAGAAATTCCGCCTTGCCGCTAACGGCCATGGCGACCGCCAGCCGCCTGACCATCTGCGTGAGACGATCCGCTCAGCCTTCGACCCGCTGCCGGTGTGGTACGCACCGCTTGAAGGGACTCGGCTCAGCGAAGGTGATTATCCGCTCCATGCCATCACCCAGCGGCCGATGGCCATGTACCATTCTTGGGGATCGCAGAATGCCTGGCTTCGTCAGATCCATTCCGCCAATCCGCTCTATGTGCCGGCCGGGCTGTGTGACGACCTCGACCTGGCCGATGACGACTGGGTCGCGCTCACCTCCCATCACGGGGTCATCCGCGTGCCCGTCCGCCGCATGGAGGGCGTCAATGCCAGCACGGTGTGGACCTGGAACGCTATCGGCAAGCGGGCCGGCGCCTGGAGCCTCGATGCCGACGCGCCGGAGAGCAGGCAGGGCTTTTTGCTCAACCATCTGATCGACGAATTGCTGCCGCCCAGGGGCGATGGCCTGAGATGGTCCAATTCCGACCCGGTTACCGGCCAGGCCGCCTGGTTCGATCTGCGCGTGCGGCTTGAAAAAGTCGATCCGCCGCCCGATTTGGCGGCGCAGCCGCAATTCGATGCGCAGAAATCCCCGCCGGGGTCGGAACGGCGTCCGGCCGAGCTGCGTTACGGCTAAGAATGGGCCAATAAGAGGAAGACCGGCAAATGACGTCGCTGCCCGCCATGACGGAGAAGAAGCTCGGCCTAGTCATCGATCTCGATATTTGCGTCGGCTGTCACGCCTGCGTCGTCAATTGCAAGGAATGGAACACGGGTGGATACGGCGCAGCTTTGTCGGATCAGTATCCCTATGGTGCCGATGTCAGCGGCGCCTGGCTCAATCGCATCCACACCTTCGAGGCAGGCAGCGGCGCTGCCGCCCGCGTCGTGCATTTTCCCAAATCCTGCCTGCACTGTGATGACGCGCCCTGCGTCACCGTCTGCCCGACAGGCGCGTCGCAGAAGCGCGCCGAGGACGGCATTGTGCTTGTCGATGAGGATGTGTGTTTCGGTTGCGGCCTGTGTGCCTGGGCCTGTCCCTATGGCGCCCGCGAAATGGATCTTGCTGCCGGGATCATGAAGAAATGCACCTTGTGCATCGACCGTATCTATAATGAAACGCTGCAGGAGATCGACCGGGTGCCGGCCTGCGTGCGCACCTGCCCGGCCAATGCCCGTCATTTCGGCGACCTTGCCGATCCGCAATCCGATGTCAGCCAGATGGTCGCCGAGCGTGGCGGTATGGACCTGATGCCGGAGCAGGGCACGAAGCCGGTCAACAAATATCTGCCGCCGCGCAAGGCAACGCCGATGTCGGTATCGCCCGATATCAAGGCGCCGCAAGGCGAAACCACTGCCGGCGCAACCGGTTTTTTCGCTTGGGTCGATTCCGCTCTTGATGCGATGGGCTGACAGTCATGTATCCGGCCTATTCGATCATCATCTTTACCAGTCTGTCCGGTGCCGGCTTCGGCCTGATGGCCCTGATCGGCCTCGGCATCGCCGGCAGCGGCCCGCATCCGCTGGTTGCGCCGGTATTGGCCTTCGGCCTGGCCGCCGCAGGCCTCCTTTCCTCGCTGTTTCATCTCGGCCATCCCGAACGCACCATGCGGGCGCTCAGCCAGTGGCGCTCGTCGTGGATGTCGCGCGAAGGCGTGCTTGCTCTGGCCACGTTCATCGCCTTTGCCGGCCATATTGCGTTTGTTCAGATCGGCGGCGGCCGTGGCGTGGTATCCGGTTTGGTCGTCGCCGTCCTGGCCTTGGCGACCGTCTATGCGACCGCCATGATTTATGCATCGCTCGCCACCATCGCCCAGTGGAAGACATGGCTGACGCCGCTCGTCTATATCGCCTTTTCGCTGGCCGGCGGTCTCGTTGCCAGCGCCGCATTGTCGGCTGCCGGAATTGCGCCATCACTGCCGGTCGTGATTGGCGCAATGGCCATGCTGGCGATTGCCTGGGCGCTGAAACTGGCCTGGTGGCGGCGCGCGGCGGCGGTCCAGTCGGCATCGACGCCGCAGAGCGCGACGGGCTTGGGCGAATTTGGCGCCGTCAGGCTTCTGGAACGCCCGCATTGGGAAGACAACTACCTGACCCGGGAAATGGGCTATCGCGTTGCCCGCAAACATGCCGTCAAGCTGCGGAAGATTGCGGCCTTTGCCGGCGCAGTCATGCCGTTTACGGCGCTACTCTTTGCTTATGCCGCCCCCCTCAGCCCATTGACAGCCGGCGTTCTGACACTCGGCTTCATTGTCCATATGCTCGGCGTTCTGGTCGAGCGCTGGCTGTTTTTTGCCGAGGCAAAACACACGGTGATGCTGTATTACGGAGCCGCGACGGCATAGGGTCTGTTCCCGGTCCCCGGCGTCCGGTAACGTCCGAGCCGAAGTGGGTATGCAGGACCAGGCATTTGGCTGATATTGTCATTTCCGAGTTCATGGACGAGGCCGCAATCGCCACTTTGAACGAGCGGTTTCACAGCCATTACGATCCCGGCCTTGTCGACCGGCCCGACGACCTGGTAGCGGCCATGGCTGGGGCCAAAGCGCTGATCGTCCGCAACCGGACGCAGGTTACTGGCGCGCTGCTCGCCGCCGCGCCGGATCTGCAATGCGTCGGCCGGCTCGGAGTCGGTCTCGACAATATCGACCTTGCCGCGTGTGAGGCGCGCGGTATTGCCGTCTATCCGGCCGCCGGCGCCAACAACATCTCCGTCGCCGAATATGTCGTCACCGCCGTCCTGGTTCTTCTGCGCCGCGCCTGGTTCGCCAGCGCCGACGTCGCAGCCGGCCTCTGGCCGCGCCAGGATCTGATCGGCCGCGAGGCGGCCGGCAAGGTGCTCGGCCTCATCGGTTTTGGCGCCATTGCCCGCGAAACCGCCTTGCGCGCCGCAGCGCTCAGGATGGACATCATCGCTTTCGATCCGTTCCTCAAGGACGACGATCCAGCCTGGTCTCATGCTCGCCGCGTCAAATTCGACGAGCTTCTGGCTGAGGCCGACGCCGTCAGCCTGCATGTGCCGCTGACCGATCAGACGCGCCACCTGATAAACGGCGCGGCGCTCGCCCGCCTGAAACCCGACGCCGTCCTCATTAATGCCGCGCGCGGCGGCATTGTCGACGAACCGGCGCTGGCCGAGGCGCTTCGCAATGGCCAGCTTGCCGGTGCGGCGCTCGATGTTTTCGAAGCCGAGCCGCTGCCCGCCAAGGCTGGCGCCGCCTTTGCCGGACTGAGCAATATTATCCTGACGCCACACATTGCCGGCGTGACGGAGGAATCCAACGTCCGCGCCAGCGCCATGACGGCGGCCAATGTCCTGCGCCACCTGAAAGGCGCGGCATGAGCCAGACACGCCTATCATTGCCGGAAACCCATAACCTGATCGCCGCCGCGCTGACCCGCTCGCGCACCGGCGCGGAGAACGCCGCATCGGTCGCTGCCGCGCTGGTCGCCGCCGAGGCTGCCGGGCAGACCGGTCACGGCCTGCGCCGCGTCGTCTCCTATTGCGCCCAGGCCGCTTCCGGCAAGGTCGATGGCTTTGCCGTTCCGGCTCTTCACCGCACCGCGCCCGGCGCGTTGAACGCCGATGCCGGCCATGGCTTCGCCTATCCGGCGCTCGACAAGGTTTCTGACGAATTACCCGCGATTGCCCGCGAACAGGGCGTTGCCCTGGCTACCGTCACCCGCTCGCATCATTGCGGCGTCATGGGCACGGTCGTGGAACAATTCGCCGATGCCGGCCTGATCGCCCTGATGCTCGCCAACACACCGGGCGGAATCGCCCCCTGGGGCGGCAAGACACCACTCTTTGGCTCCAACCCGATCGCCTTCGCCGCGCCGATTTCCGGCGATCGCCCGGTCGTCATCGATCTGTCGCTCTCCAAGGTCGCCCGCGGCAAGATCATGGCGGCCAAGCAAAAGGGCGAGCCGATCCCACAAGGCTGGGCCTGCGACCGCGACGGCAACCCGACCACTGACGCCGCCGCGGCTCTTGCCGGAACCATGGTGCCGATCGGCGACGCTAAGGGCACGGCGCTAGCCTTGATGGTCGAACTTCTGGCCGCCGGTCTTTCTGGCGCCAATTTCGCCTATCAGGCGACCTCGTTCTTCGATGGAGACGGCGCGCCACCCAGTACTGGTCAGTTCATCCTTGTCATCGATCCAGTACCGATCGGCGGCAACGGCGCGACAGAACGTTTCGCCGAGCTTGCCCTGCGCGTTGCCGGCGATCCGGGCGCCAGATTGCCCGGCCGCCGCCGCCAGGCATTGCGGGCTGAAGCGCAAAAGCAAGGTATTCTGGCCGATGCAGCGCTGATCGCCGAAATCGAAGCCATCGGCTAGACTCTTATCCTGCCGGCTCCGCCCATTCCGGCCCTGCGATCTTTTTCAGGCCCTTGCGCTCAAGTTGCGCCAGCCAGTCCCGCGCCGGCCTGTCCCCGACGATTGCCTCCGGCATGACATCGACCAGAGGCGCCAGCGCGAAAACACGCTCGGTGAGGTGCGGATGCGGAATGGTCAGGCCGGGGACGTCAATCCGTTCCTCGCCATAGACCAGAATGTCGATATCGATGATGCGCGGGCCCCACTTTTTTCCGCGCACACGGCCGAGCGAGGCCTCGACCGCCAGGATCGCAGCCATGAGGGCGGCCGGGCCGAGCGGCGTGGTGACCCGCAAGGCGGCGTTGAGGAAGTCCTGCTGGCTGGTCATGCCCCACGGCTCGCTCTCATAAAGCGGCGAAGCGGCAACGATGGCGATTTCCCCATGCGCCCTGAGCGCATCGGCCGCGGCGGCAAGCGCCGCCCGGCGTTTGCCGACATTGCTGCCCAGACCGAGCACGGCATCAATCCTTGCGATCACGGGTCACTTCGACGGCGACATAGCCGAGTGTAGCGGGAATTGGCGCCGACGGCTTGCGCACGGTCACCGTCACGGCATCGATCTGCGAATAACGCTCAAGGATCGTCCGGGCGACGACATCGGCCAGCGTCTCGATCAGGAAAAACGTTTTCCGGCTGCTGATCTCCTGAACGATCTCAACGAGGCTTGAATAGGAAACAGTGGCGCCTTCGGTATCGCGCTCCGCTGCGTCGCGCAGATCCATAGCGCAGGACAGATCGACCTCGAACCGCTGTCCGAGCCGTTGCTCCTCCGGATGCACGCCATGATAGGCGAACACCACAAGGTCCCTGACGATGATCCGGTCAGTCATTATTTCACGCTCATTTTCGCGCCGCATTGATTGCCGCCGCCAGCCGCACGGCGTCGTGATGTTCGCCAACATCGTGTACACGAAGGATCGCCGCGCCCGCCAGAGCCGCCGCGACATGCAGCGCCAGGGTTCCGGCAAGCCGTTCGCCGACAGACCGGTCGACAAGCGTGCCGATGAAGCTCTTGCGCGAGGCGCCGATCAACAGTGGCTGGCCGAGCGTTGCAAGCTCCTGGAGCCGGGCGATCAAGGCGATATTCTGCTCCGGCGTCTTGCCGAAGCCGATACCGGGATCGAGAACGATCCGGTCTGCGGCGATACCGGCATTTTGGGCAATGGCGAGGGAGGTTTCGAAAAACGCCAGGCAGGCGGCGATCGGATCGCCCTCAGTGCCCTTTGCCGAGCCGGTCAGGCCGGGATTGTGCATGATGACGACGCCGGCGCCGTGGTCGGCCACGACGCCCGCCATGCCGGGATCGCCCTGCAGGCCCTGGATGTCGTTGACGATATGCGCGCCAGCGGCAAGCGCCTTCTCGGCGACCGATGCCTTGACCGTATCGGCCGAGATCAGCAGCCTGGAGCCCGACAGCGCGCCGATGACCGGCAATATCCGCGCCGCCTCGTCCTGCGCACTGACCCGTTCGGCGCCGGGGCGGGTCGATTCGCCGCCAATATCGATAATCGCGGCACCGTCCTCGGCGAGCCGCCTTGCCTGATTCGCGGCCGCATCGGGCGTTGCGAAGCGGCCGCTATCGGAGAACGAATCCGGCGTCACATTGACGACGCCCATTAGGATCGCTGGCGCGGCGCCGCCGCCGGCTCGCCAGCGCTCCAGTAAGCGGGCGAAACCATCGCCGCGATTGTTTCCAGGCATTGATCGCAATTCCGGGTCTGGGCGTGGCTTTGTCATTGGCCGCGCATCGCTGCGTCTGGCTAGAACACCACGGCCGCATTGGCAATCCACCGCCTTGCCGCCGGTTTCGTGGATTCAGTTTGTTGTAGAAATTTACAGAATATACAACTAATGCGTGTATTTAGTGGTTCCATGGTGGCTGGGACTCAATATCCGCCGCCTAGGTGAAAGCGCCGGATATCTCCTACCCCCATCGGAGAGCCGGCCGCTTTCGCCATTCCCGGTCTGGATCGCCAATCGAGAATGTTTGCCGGCAAATCGCTTGCCGGCGGGCTTCCGGCTCGCTATGAGACGGCAGGATTCGACCAGGCCCGGAGCGCTGCCGCGCAAACCGGACAACAGCCGGGACCGCTTGCATTTCATGCCCGATCGATTGTCCCACCTCGACCGCCTTGAGGCTGAAAGCGCGCACATGATCGGCCAGGTTCGGGCCGGCACGTTGCGATTTGTGACCTGCGGCAGCGCCGGTAGCGGCAAATCGACCCTGATTGGCCGGCTTTTGTCTGACTCTCGGCTGTTGAGTGAAGATCAGCACAACGAGCCGGAAGGCGATGCGAGCAGGTTCCGAACCGCCGGCCGCGCTGGTGCTTCCGCCCTCCCGGCTGGCCGGCCGGAAGCCGAAGGCGCACAAGGCACCGCCATCGATGTCGCCTATCGTTGTTTTGCGACCGCAGCCCGCCGCTTTGTCGTCGCCGACACCCCCGGCCACGAACAATTTACCCGCAATATGGCGACCGGCGCCGCGACCGCCGGATTGGCCGTGCTCCTCGTCGATGCGGCCAGGGGCGTTGAGAGCCAGGTCCGCCAGCATGCGGTCATCGCCTCTCTGCTCGGTATCCGCCAGGTCGTGCTGGCAGTCAACAAGATGGATCTGGTCGACTTTGACGAGGCCAGGTTCAACGCCATAGCTGCGGAATTTTGCGACTTCGCGGCCGACCTTGCATTCGATCATGTCCAGGCGGTTCCGCTGTCGGCTCGCGATGGCGACAATGTCCTGGCGCCCGGCGACCGCACGCCCTGGTATGACGGTCCCTGCATTTTCGATTACCTGGAGGCGGTATCGGTCACCGATCCCGCCCTCAAGGGGCCTTTCCGGCTGCCGCTGCAATCGGTCAGCCGGCCTGACGGAACCGACCGCCGTCTGACCGGCACGGTCGTTGGCGGCTCGGTCGGCGTCGGGCAAAAAATCGTCGCCGCCCCCTCCGGGCGCGGTTCGCAGGTAGCCAGCATTCACATGGGCTCCAAACCGGTCCGGCGGGCCGATACCGGCAGCCATGTCACGCTGACCCTGGCCGATCAGATCGGCATAGCCCCCGGCGACATGCTGGTAGCGCCCGATGCCCGGCCCGAAATCACCGACCAGTTTGCCGCCCACCTGATCTGGATGTCCGGCGAACCGCTGCTGCCGGGCCGGCAATACCACCTCACAACCGTCGCGCGGACCGTCTCCGCGCAAGTCACCGAACTCAAGCACCGTCTCGATGTCGATTCCATGGAGCACAATGCCGCCAAGGTGCTGGAGTTGAACGAGATCGGGTTCGCCAATCTGTCCACCGCCGAACCGGTCGCTCTGGATGCCCATGACCTGAACCGGCAAACCGGCAGTTTCGTCCTGATCGACCGCATAACCAATGAGACGGTGGCAGCCGGCATGGTGGCGTTCTCGCTGCGCCGCGCCTCCAACATTCACTGGCAGGCGCTCGACGTGAACCGGGTCGCCCGCGCCGGCCAGAAGCATCAAAAATCGTCGGTGCTCTGGTTCACCGGCCTGTCAGGCTCCGGCAAGTCGACGATTGCCAATATCGTGGAAAAGAAGCTGTTCGCCCGCGGCCGGCACACCTATACGCTCGACGGCGATAATGTCCGCCACGGTCTCAACCGCGACCTCGGCTTTACCGATGCCGACCGTGTGGAGAATATTCGCCGCGTCGCTGAATCCGCCCGCCTGATGGCCGATGCCGGCCTGATCGTCCTGGTTTCCTTCATCTCGCCATTCCGTTCCGAACGCCGGTTGGCCCGCGGCCTGATGGAGGAGGGCGAATTCATGGAGATATTCATCGACACACCCCTCGAAGTCTGCCAGCAGCGCGATCCCAAGGGCCTCTATGCCCGGGCATTGGCCGGCGAGATCAGGAATTTCACCGGCCTCGACTCGCCCTATGAAACGCCGGAACTGGCCGACCTCCACCTCGACACCACCGCCCTTTCGGCTGAAGACGCGGCCGAGGCGGTCATCGCCTATCTGGAAAGCAACGACCGACTTTCCGGCGAATAGCGCCCGCCTGAAGCGGTTCGGCCGCCCTTAATCGCCTTCCTTGAGGAAGTCCGGCCCCTGGCCGACGATCTTGTCGTCGATTTTGCCGATTGCCGCCTCGTTTTTGCCGGCATAGGGCAATGTGTTGAGCACATGCCGGATGGCGTTCAGCCGGCCGCGCCTCTTGTCGTTGAACCGCACGATGGTCCAGGGCGCATGGTCGCTATCGGTTTCCCGCACCATATGGTCGCGCGCCGCGGTGAATTCGTCCCACATGGTGACGGCCTTGCGGTCGACCGGTGAGATCTTCCAGATCTTCAACGGGTCGTGCTGGCGGTCGTGAAACCGCTTGATCTGCATTTCGCGGCCAATATTGAGCCAGAACTTGACCAGGTGGATGCCCTCGCGCACGAGCATATGCTCAAATTCCGGCGCCTCGGCCATGAACTGGTCCGTCTGCTCCGGCTTGCAGAAACCCATGACCGGTTCGACCACGCCGCGGTTATACCAGGAGCGGTCGAACAGAACCATTTCGCCGGCCGTCGGCAGATGGTGCACATAGCGCTGAAAATACCATTCGCCGCGTTCCCGGTCCGACGGCTTGGGCAGGGCGACGATGCGGGCATGGCGCGGATTGAGATATTGCCGGAACCGCTTGATCGTGCCGCCCTTGCCGGCCGCGTCTCGGCCTTCAAAAACGATGACCAGCCTTTCGCCGCTGTCCTGCAGCCAGGACAGGACCTTGACCAGTTCGACCTGCAGATCATAAAGCGCCTTGTCATAGTGCTTGCGCTTCTTGCGGCTGTCGTAGGGATAATTGCCCGATGTCAGCGCCTGATCGGCAATCGCCGCCGGCAGGTCCGGATTGTCGATATCGAATTTGGCAAGCGCGTCAATGGGCATGGCTGCGGCCTTTCCTGATCGTCTCTCATGGTCGTTAGCGGGTCGGGCGGTTACCGGCTCTCCGGTCAGCGAGATTATCATTGCGCATTTGTGGCAAAAAGGCCCCGGAACAAAAACGGCGGGGCAAGGGCCCCGCCAATTTGTTACGCCATTATTTGGGAGGAAGCTCTTAGCCGAAGGCCGCCCGCCTTTGCCGCTTGCGCGGCTCCGGTGCCTGATAGGCAACCCTGGCGTGGTATTCGCAATAAGGCGCGCTTTCCAGAGAGTCGTGCCCGCAGAAATGAAAATCGTCATGTGTCGGATCGCCGACCGGCCATTTGCACGTCCGCTCCGTCAGCATTTCGATCGACAGCTTTTTAGCGATCGGCACGACGATGTCGTCCAATGGCCGCAGATCGGCATGTGCCGCGACATCGTATTCCAGCTTCAGCGCCGTATTGCCGATGGTCCGGGTTCGCGGCTGCCGCCGGTGTGTCGATTGGCGCGGCCGCCTGACCCGTTTGATCGAAGATGTCGGTTGCCCGCGCCCGGAAAGCCCGAGCCGATGCACCTTGCCGATGACGGCGTTGCGTGTCACGCCACCCAGTTCGGCCGCAATCTGGCTTGCGCTATGACCGTCAAGCCAGAGCTTCCGCAATAATTCGACGCGTTCGTCTGTCCAGGACATGTGTGATTGTCCTCCTCTAGTGTCCGCCATTCCGGACAGAATCCGTCCAGCTTCACAGACCCATGGTCCGCGTTCACACCAACGCAAGACTGTTGCTGAAATTCTGTCCGCCGCACGACATGTCGTGCTTAACGATTTGATAACTACTATATCACGCGACTCAGCGGCAAGAGTCGGGAATGGTTTTCCAAGGGTTTTCAAAAAAATTGCGTAAAAGTGAGTCAAGAATGTCACACTCGCGTCGCGCAAGGTGCCGCCTAGCCGCCTGTCGGTACAGTTGCCGACGTTTGACGTGGCCGGCGGCAATCCCGGAAAACAGCGGTTTACGGCGGCATTTGCATTGCATTGCCTGGCAGGGACGGGACGTGGTATTGAAGACCGGCCGCCACAGGGCGGCTTTTTGATTTTCAACGCCAAAACACTGCCGGAATACGGCCAAGCCCCGGAATAAGGCTATGCCCAGGACCGCCGCGGAGCGTTCGCCGCTCTATCAGACCTATCTACGTGCCGAAATCGCGCCTGAGCGCGGCGAGGGGGCGTGGATCACCGCCACCGACGGTACCCGCTATCTCGACTTCATGGGCGGCATCGCCGTCAACGTGCTCGGCCATGCCCACCCCCATCTTGTCGAAGCCGTGACGGCCCAGGCCCAGAAGCTCTGGCACGTGTCAAACATTTTCGAGATTCCCGGTCAGCGCCGACTGGGCGGGCGTCTGGTCGAAGCGACATTTGCCGACAAGGTGTTTTTCACCAATTCCGGTGCCGAAGCCGTGGAGTGCGCCATCAAGACGGCGCGCCGCTACCATTGGCATGCCGGCGCGCCCGAGCGTTATCGTCTGATCACCTTCGAAGGCGCCTTTCATGGCCGCACCCTGGCGACAATCGCCGCCGGCGGCCAGGAGAAATATCTGGAAGGCTTCGGGCCCGCGGTCGAGGGCTTCGATCAGGTGCCGTTTGCCGATCACGAGGCGGTCAAGACGGCCATCGGGCCGGAGACCGCCGGCATCCTGATCGAGCCGGTCCAGGGCGAGGGCGGCATTCGCGCCGTGCCCAATCAATGCCTGCGCGGCCTGCGCGAGCTGTGCGACGAGCACGGCCTGCTGCTGGTCCTCGACGAGATCCAGTGCGGAATCGGCCGTACCGGCAAGCTGTTCGCCCATGAATGGGCCGGTATCGAGCCGGACATCATGGCTATCGCCAAGGGCATCGGCGGCGGCTTTCCGCTCGGTGCGTGTCTGGCAAGCGATATGGCGGCTGCCGGCATGACAATCGGCACGCACGGTTCCACCTTCGGCGGTAACCCGCTCGCCATGGCGGTCGGCAATGCCGTGCTCGACATCGTGCTGGCCGACGGGTTCCTGGAAAACGTCGCGCAGACCGGTCTGCGCTTGAAGCAGAAGCTGGCGGCGATTGCCGATGCCCATCCCGATACCATTGAGGACGTTCGCGGTGTCGGCCTGATGCTCGGGCTGAAATGCCGGGTGCCCAATGGCGATGTCGTCGACGCCGCCCGTGATCAGCGATTGCTGCTGGTGGCGGCGGGCGACAATGTCGTGCGGTTGCTGCCGCCCCTGATCATCGACGATGAGGAAATCGCCGAGGCGATGACCCGCCTCGATCGCGCTTTGAGCGGGATGAAACGATCCGACGCGGCCGAATAGCCGGCCAAAACCCTGTTTTCCTGATACTGGAATTGACCATGGCTGGCCCCCGCCACTTCCTCGATCTGTCGCAATTGCCGACAACGACCCTGCGCGCCATTCTGGACGGCAGCGTCCGCATGAAGGCGCTGGACCGGCCCGCGCAGCTTGCCGGCAAGCCGCTGGACGGCCGGTTGCTGGCGATGATCTTCGACAAACCCTCGACCCGCACGCGCGTGTCCTTTGATGTCGGCATGCGCCAGCTCGGCGGCCAGACGCTTGTTCTCAACGCCAGTGACACGCAGATCGGCCGGGGCGAGACCATTGCCGATACGGCGCGCGTGCTGTCACGCTATGTCGATGCGATCATGATCCGCACCACCGCCCATGACCGGCTTGCCGACCTTGCCGAACATGCGACGATCCCGGTCATCAACGGTCTGACCGACGACACCCATCCCTGCCAGCTGATGGCCGACGTGATGACCTTTGAGGAGCACAAGGGCGCCATTGCCGGCCGCCGTGTCGCCTGGACAGGGCCGAGCAACAATGTCCTGACATCCTTTATCCAGGCCGCCGGCCGTTTTGGATTCCGGCTCGATATCGCCACGCCGCCTGAACGCGCGCCTGACCGGGCTGTACTCGACTGGGCGCGGGCCGAGGGCGCAGAAATTCACCTGACATCCGACCCCCATGCCGCCGTCGCGGGCGCCGATTGCGTCGTCACCGATACCTGGGTTTCCATGGGCGAGGACGAGGACCAGCGCGGTCACAACATGTTGATGCCCTATCAGGTCAATGAAGGCCTCATGGAAATAGCCGGAAAAGACGCCATATTCATGCATTGCCTGCCGGCGCACCGTGGCGAGGAGGTGACCGATGCCGTCATCGACGGGCCGCAATCGGTTGTCTTTGATGAGGCGGAAAACCGGCTTCACGCTCAAAAGGGCATCCTTATGTGGTGCCTGGAACCGGATAGGAAATGACAAACACGCCATACGCGGCCGCACCGAACGGGGATCTCGGCGACGCCTTGAGCAGGGGCGACGACGCCGATCGCGCTCTGCCGTTTCAGGTCGACGCGCTGGAAGTGCGCGGCCGTGTCGTCAGTCTCGGCCCGGCGATCGACGCCATACTGGCGCGCCATGATTACCCTGTTCCGGTCAAGGCGCTGCTAGGCGAAGCATGCGTTCTGGCCGCCCTTCTGGCGACCTCGCTGAAGGACGTCAGCCGCTTCATCCTGCAGGCCCAGACCGACGGTCCGGTCTCCATGCTCGTTGTCGATATCCGCCTGCCCGGGCAATTGCGCGCGACGGCGTCCTGCGATGGCGCTGCCGCAGCTGCGATTGTGGAAGCCGGTACCGCCGATGCGGCGACATTGCTCGGCAAGGGTACGCTCGCCATGACCATCGAGCAGGGCCATGGCGGCCAGCGCTATCAGGGTTTTGTGCCGCTCGACCACGAGAGCCTGGAAGCGGCCGCTCACACCTACTTCCGCCAGTCCGAACAAATCCCGACCTGCATCCGCATGGCGGTCAGCGAAATGTTCGACCGGGACGAAGATGGCAAGGCCCGCCATCAATGGCGCGCCGGCGGCATTATCGGCCAGTTCATGCCCGAAGCCGGAGATCGCGTCCGCCACCGCGACCTGCCGGCGGGCGATGCACCCGAAGACGCCCAGGACCTCGCCGAAGCTGGCCTTGACGCCGATGACGATGCCTGGGTGGAAGCCGCGGCGCTGATTGATACCGTTGAGGATCACGAGCTGACCGATCCGGCGATATCAAGTGAACGTCTGTTGTTCCGGTTGTTTCATGAGCGCGGCGTGCGGGTCTTTGAGCCGGTCCGGCTGGAAGATCATTGCACATGCACGCGCGACCGCATCGAGAAGGTCCTTGACCAGATGGATGCGGTCGAAATCGCCGATGCCGCCGTGGGCGGGGAGATCGAGGTGCGCTGCGAATTTTGCGGCCTGCGCTATCATTTTGACGCCGACACGCTGCCGGGAACCGCGGTCGGCGGGCCAGATCAGGGCCGGGGTCAGGACGGCCCCCTGACAAATCTTTAATTTGCAATCGGCTATGCTTGCTGGCACCAAAAGGAACCGCCCGGATCAAACCGCCTGAATCGGTTGTGGCCGGACGGGAACAAAACGGGAAAGCGGTATTGAGCGACAAGGCCAAAGGCCCACGTCTGGTAGTCGATACGGCGGTCGCCGAAGGGCAAGCTGCGGCCGCCGACCCGGCCGCTGTTGCGCTGACGCCGGCTGAGAGCGCCCAGTCACCTGCGCCCGTTTTTCCTGATACGCCCCTTGAAGCGCCCGTTGGCAGACAGCCCGGCGATCGCGATCTGGCGCATCGGGAGGCCTCGCTTGGTCATTCCGATCAGCGCTCCCACCCGGTCGTGCTGATCGCCGCCCGGGGATTTTTGCAGGCTCTGCTCGTCCTTGCCGTGCTTGCCGGCGCCGTTTGGGGCATGCGCTGGCTGGTTGATTCGCGCGCCGAAAGGCCGCAGCGGCCGGCCCGCGAACGTGTCTACACGGTCACGGCGACGCCGGTGCAGAAGGCCGATCATCAGCCGCAATTTCTCGTTTACGGCACGACCATTGCCGGCCGCATGGTCGAGCTGCGCGCCCTGGTCGCCGGCGAGATCGTCTTCGCCCATCCTGACCTGCGGGCCGGGCGGACGGTCGAAAAGGGTGCCGATCTGGCGCGTATCGATCCCTTTGCCTACGAAGGCGCAGTGTCGGAGGCGCGCGCCAATCTACGCGAGGCCGAAGCCCGGCTGAAGGAAAGCGAGGCGCGGATCGCCTCCGAGCAATCGGCGCTCGACCGAACCGGCGAACAAAAGGTTCTGGCTGAGCGCGATCTGCAACGCTCCCGCCAGCTTCTTGCCTCCGGGTCCGGAACGCAAAAATCCGTGGACGATCGCGAGATGACGTTGAGCCAGCGCGCCCAGGCCGTCGAACTGCGCCAGGCCAATCTGGCGATCGAGCGGGCCAAGGCCGAACAGCAGCGTGCCGCCATCGCCCGGCTGCAATGGAAGCTTGCCGCCGCCGAGCGCGACCTGGCCGACACCGCGCTCAAGGCGCCCTTTACCGGCGTCGTGCAATCGGAAAATGCCGGCGTCGGTCGCAATGTCGGCGCCAACGACGTGCTTGTCTCGCTTTACGACGAAACCGCCGTTGAGGTCCGGTTTGTCGTTTCCGACAGCCAGTTCGGCCGCCTTGCAAATGATCCCGGCGGTGTTGTCGGACGTCCCGTCACGGTTACCTGGACCGTCGGCGGTGCACCGATATCCTATGACGGCGCGATCGACCGGATCGGTGCCGAAATCCGCTCCGAACGCGGCGGCGTGGAGCTGTATGCCAGGATCGGCGCCCGCCGGGGCGCCGGCGCCCTGCGTCCCGGCGCCTTTGTCGAGGTGCGTGTGCCCGACCAGACCTATTCGCAAACCGTCCGGCTTCCTGAGACCGCCGTCTATGGCGGCGCTTACGTCTATGTCATCGAAGAGGGCCGCATGCGCCGCCGCGACGTGACCATTGCCGCCTTTACCGGCAGCGATGTCCTGATCTCTAACGGTCTTGAGGGCGGCGAAAAGGTGCTGACGACGCAGATCGCCGATGCCCGCGACGGCCTGAAGATCGTTGAGGAAGGTGCTGCGGGCGAACAGGCGGACGGTGCCGGGCCTGGCAAGGCCGGCGGCAAGAAGGACCGGCAGGGCGGCGCCGCGACAGATCGATGAAACGTCCGCACATTCCGGATCTGGGACTGGAAACCGGCCGCGGCATCATCTCCGTCTTTGCCCGCCATTCCAATGCGGCCAATCTCCTGATGGCCCTGATGATCATATTCGGCCTGTTTTCCCTGGCCCGCATCAACACCCAGTTTTTCCCCTCCGTCATAACCGAAACGATCCGCGTCAACGTCACGTGGTCGGGCGCCAGCGCGGAGGATGTCGAAGCCAATATTCTTGAGGTCCTGGAGCCGGAACTGCGCTTTATCGACGGCGTCGACCAGATGACGACGATCGGCCGGGAGGGGGTCGGCCTGCTGCAGATCGATTTTGAACGCGGCACCGACATGCAAAAGGCGCTATCCGATGTCGAGGCGGCGGTCTCCGCCGCTACGACCCTGCCTGAGGATGCCGATGCGCCGAAAGTGTCTTTCTCCAAATGGTTTGACGGTGTTGCGCGGCTGGCTGTCACCGGACCCTATTCGGAAGCGGCTCTGAAATCGATCGCCAAGCGCATGCGCGACGATCTGATCGCCCGCGGCATCGACAAGGTCTCCCTGACCGGTCTGCGCGATGAGGAGATCGCCGTCCGCGTTCCTGAACGCGAATTGCGCCGGCTTGAACTGACATTGGGCGAAATATCCGCCGCCATTGCCGACAACAGCCGCGACCTCCCCTCCGGCAAGCTGGAAGGCACCGTTTCGCGCCAGATTCGTTCGCTCTCCGATGCAGAGAACCCAACCAGCCTGCGCGACATTGAGATCAAGTCCTTTGCCAGCGGCGAAAAGATCACAGTCGGCAATATTGCCGCCATCGAACGCCGTTTCGATCCTGACGACAAGGAAGGCTATTCCGGCGGCCGCCGGGCAATCCAGCTCTATGTCCAGCGCTCCGCCACCGCCGACACGCTGGAAACCGCGGCCATACTCGATGCTTATCTGGAGGAGATCACGCCGGCTCTGCCGCCAGGGTTGCAAGTCCTGAAATACGGTGTGCGCGCCGATCTTCTGAAGCAGCGCATTTCGCTGCTGGTGCGCAACGGCGCGACCGGGCTGGTCCTCGTCGTCACCGTCCTGTTCATTTTCCTAAGTGGCCGGGTCGCCTTCTGGGTCGCCGTCGGCATTCCGGTCGCCATACTGGCGACGCTTGGCATCATGTATGTCAGCGGCCAGTCGATCAACATGATCTCGCTGTTCTCGCTGATCATGATGCTCGGCATCGTCGTTGACGACGCCATTGTCGTCGGCGAGCACACCGCCACCCGCCACACAATGGGCGATCCGGCGGCGATCGCCGCTGAGCGTGGCGCCGGCCACATGCTCTCTCCGGTCATGGCCGCCAGCCTGACGACGATTGCCGCCTTCGCGCCGCTGTTTCTGGTGCGCGATACCATCGGCCAGCTTTTCTCCGCCCTGCCGCTTGTCGTCATTGCGGTGATCATCGCCAGCCTGGTGGAATGTTTCCTGATCCTGCCCGGCCATCTCACCCATTCACTCGGCCGGCTGCAGCGCGCCGGCTGGTCGTTCTGGCGCTGGGTCGCATTTGCCTTGACGTTCGCAGCCTTGCTCATCGTGCTTGCCCGCGACTGGTCCGGCGGTCTGCCACTGCCCGACAGCGTGGTGACGGTTCGGCAGATGCTCGGCGAACTCCCGGCCTTCGCCCAGACGCTCGCGCTAGCAGCCGGCGCCTTGTTACTTGGTGCCGTCGCGGAGGCGGTCTTTCTCTTCTTCAGTTCCCGCCACCAGGCAACCGGTCATCGGCGCACCCTGATCCGCCGCGGCCTCGACGCCGGTTTCAACTGGTTCCGAGACGTTCCCTTCGGCTGGCTGGTCAGGTTGTCCTTTGCCTATCGCTATCTAACCGTCCCCATTGCCATAGCGACCCTGATCCTCGCGATCGGCCTGGTCCGCGGCGGCCATGTCAATTTCGTCTTCTTCCCCTCACCGGAGGCCGAAACCATTCGCGCCCGCGTCGTCTTCAATGCCGGCGTGCCGCGTGAAACCGTTATCGAGGCG
>CAJHXO010000005.1_pt1 | contig 17883 bp, 13 predicted proteins | sample 9198491 | NCBI WGS metagenome assembly CAJHXO01 (sample SAMEA7708296, study PRJEB35096) | sediment metagenome | biome: marine neritic benthic zone biome [ENVO:01000025]; feature: sediment [ENVO:00002007]; material: shallow marine sediment [ENVO:03000034] sea grass bed [ENVO_01000059] ...
GCCTCGGCCTGCGAGCGGTGGACCAGCATGGACAGCGCATCGACCGGCTCGGCATTGACCAGGATCGCCATCTTGACCAGATCGCCGGGGCGGTGGCCGGTGATGTGATAGTCGAAGCTGGCGTAGCCCTTGGAGATCGATTTCAGCCGGTCGTAGAAATCAAACACCACCTCATTCAGCGGCAGATCGTACTGCACCAGCGCGCGGGCGCCGACATAGGAGAGGTCGACCTGCACGCCGCGGCGCTGCTGGCACAGCTTCAGCACCGCGCCGAGATAGTCGTCGGGGGTGAGGATGGTGGCGCGGATCCACGGCTCGGCGATCTCGCGGATCTTGACCGGATCGGGCATGTCGGCCGGGTTGTGCAGCTCGATCTCCGAGCCGTCGGTGAGCGCGATCTTGTAGACGACGGAGGGCGCCGTGGCGATGAGATCCAGATCAAATTCGCGGGCCAGGCGCTCCTGGATGATCTCAAGGTGCAACAGGCCCAGGAAGCCGCAGCGGAAGCCGAAGCCGAGGGCGGCCGATGTCTCCATTTCGTAACTGAAACTGGCATCGTTGAGGCGCAGGCGGCCCATGGCGGCGCGCAGATCCTCAAAGTCGGCGGCATCGACCGGGAACAGGCCGCAAAAAACCACCGGCTGGGCCGGCCGGAAACCGGGCAGCGGTTCCGCCGCGCGGGCCTTTTCCGCGGTGACGGTGTCGCCGACGCGGGTATCGGCGACTTCCTTGATGGAGGCGGTGAGAAAACCGATCTCGCCGGGGCCGAGTTCGCCGGTATCGACCATTTTCGGGGTGAAGATGCCGACCCGGTCAATGTCGTAGCGGGCGCCGGTGCCCATCATGCGGATCGCCTGGCCCTTCTTCAGGTGCCCGTCGATGACGCGGACCAGCACGACGACGCCGAGATAGGCATCGTACCAGCTGTCGACCAGAAGCGCCTTGAGCGGTGCACTGGCGTCGCCCTTGGGCGCCGGCAGGCGGTGGACAATGGCTTCCAGCACGTCCTCCACGCCAAGGCCGGTCTTGGCGGAAATCTCCACGGCGTCGGATGCGTCGAGGCCGACGACCTCCTCGATCTGGGTCTTGATGCGGTCGGGCTCGGCGGCCGGCAGGTCGATCTTGTTGAGGACGGGAACGATTTCGTGGTCGACCTCGATCGCCTGGTAGACATTGGCGAGCGTCTGGGCCTCCACCCCCTGGCTGGCGTCGACGACCAGCAGCGAGCCCTCGCAGGCCGCCAGCGAACGGTTGACCTCATAGGCAAAATCGACATGGCCGGGCGTGTCGATCAGGTTGAGGTGCCAGGTCTCGCCGGCGGCGTCGGTGTAGCGCAGATGCACGGTCTGCGCCTTGATGGTGATGCCGCGCTCGCGCTCGATCTCCATGGAATCGAGCACCTGCTCCTTCATTTCGCGATCGCTCAGGCCGCCGGTCATCTGGATCAGCCGGTCGGCGAGCGTCGACTTGCCATGATCGATATGGGCGATGATGGCGAAGTTGCGGATATGGTCGAGATCGGTGGTCATTGCGGTCCTTTGCCGGCGCATCTAGCACCGGTGGCCGCCGGATCAAAGCGGCAATGATGTGCAGGACGGCAGCGCGGTCTGCAATGTTGAACAATCGGTCCCACGCGGCTACGAAACAGAACGAAAAACAAAACACTGACGACGCCTGTCGAACGAACGTCATCCGGCCGGAGATCGGAATGCCTGGTTTCAAATATCAGGGGACAATAATCCCCTGTCCGCTCTGCGCGAACGGTCAAGAGGCACAATCGGTTGTTGCAACAGTAGACCGGCAGGGCGCTGCTTTGCGGACAGTGATCTGCAAGGCTTGCGGGTTCGTATTCACCAATCCAATGCCGACGAACGAGGAATTGGCGGCTTTTTATAGCGACAACTACCGCAAAAGCTACAAGAACGCTATCGAGCCGGCCCCGCGGCACATCTATCGGGCGTTCGGCGTCGCCATAAGCCGCGTCCGCATGATGCGCGAATTTCTGCCGGCATCGGGAACGCTGCTCGATCTGGGGTCGGGCGGCGGCGAATTGGTCTACTCGTTGAGCCGGCTGGGCTATCGGGCGTCCGGCGTCGAACCGAATCTCGGCTATGCCGGTTTCGGCGTCAGCGAATACGGCATAGACGTCGATATCTGCGACTACGACAGTGCCGCGCTGAAAAGCGGAGGTTACGACGCGGTCTCGTCGTTTCATGTCTTTGAACATCTGCGCGACCCGGCGAAGGCGTTCGGGCTGGTGCACCGCATCCTGAAAAAGGACGGCATCTTCTTCATCGAAGTCCCGAACATCGACTCGCCGAACCAGACGACATCGAACAAGTTCCATTTCGCCCATGTCGTGCATTTTTCGCCCGCCACGCTGGCGGCGATGGCGCAGGCGAGCGGCTTTGAAGTCCTCGCCGACCTGACCGACGAAGTCCGGGGTTCCAATGTCATATTCGTGCTGCGGCGGAGCGAGGATTTCCAAAGCGTCGCGCCGGCGCCGCAAGCGGCGGCGGCGACGGCACGGTTGCTGGAGCAGAAAAACACCATCCGCCGGCGCGCCGTGTCCGGCCTGGCGAAAAAGCTGATAAGAAACCTGGATGAACGAATGAGGTCTCGCCACAAGAAGGGCCGCGAAATCGGTGATGCTTTGATCGACAGGTACTTGCAGTAGCTCTTGATTTGGCCGGAACCAGGCGGCGGCCTGGCCACAGCGTCGTAGCCGGCCGGCGAGCGTCGACTTGCCGTGATCGATATGGGCGATAATGGCGAAGTTGCAGATATGGTCGAGATCGGTGGTCATTGCGGTCCTTTGCCGGCGCATCTAGCGCCGGTGGCGGCCGGATCAAAGCGGCAAGTGCCCACCAGCCGGTCAAGCCTGTCCGCAGAATGGCGTTTGCGCTAGTCTTGCAGCCACAAGCTGCAGGGCGGCGGTACTGCTACCCTTAAAGGAGCGACACGGCGAAAGGGAGCGCGGTATGGCTAAACGACCCACGCAAAGACGCAAGCCAACGGCAAAGACGGCAAACCGGACACCGGCGAAAGCCGCCGCCGCCAGGGCTTCTGCCAAATCCGCGACCAAGACCGCGACCAAAGCCGCCATGAAGGCCGCCGCCAAAACCAAGGCGCCGGCGGTGCCGCAACTGGCCGGGTGGACGCTCAACACCCACCCCGATCCGCCGGATCTGCGCGACCGCATCTACGAGCCGGCGCTGCTTGACCTGAAGATCAAGCTCGACGCGCCCGACCCGGGCGACAGTCCGGTGCTCGATCAGGGCCGCGAGGGTGCCTGCACCGGCTTCGCGCTGGCCGGCGTCGTCAACCTTCTCAATGCAAGGCGGCGGACGAGCACCGCTCTTGACCTGCCGCAGCGGGTCAGCCCGCGCATGCTTTATGAAATGGCCAAGATCCACGACGAATGGCCCGGCGAGACCTATGACGGCTCAAGCATTCGCGGCGCCCTGAAAGGGCTTTTCCACAATGGCGTATGCCGCGAGGCACTGGCGCCTTACCGGCCAGGCGAGCGTGGCTGGACGCTGTCGGTCGGCCAGGCCAAGGATGCACGCACCACCGGCCTCGGCGCCTATTACCGGCTGAGGCCGGAAATCATCGGCTATCACGCCGCGCTCAACGAGGCGGAGGTGATTTTTGCCTCCGCGCGCGTGCACCGCGGATGGCAGAATCCGAAAGACGGCGTTATCGCCCGTTCCGAAGTGCATGAGGGCGGCCATGCCTTCATGATCGTCGGCTATGACGAGAGCGGTTTTCTCATCCAGAATTCCTGGGGCGAGGGCTGGGGCGGCTTCAATGGCCATCCGGGCATCGCCCACTGGACCTATGAGGACTGGTCGAAGAATATCATGGACGCCTGGGTTCTGAGGCTTTCGGTGCCGACGCCGAGGGCTTTCGACCTCACCCATTCCAAGGCCCTCTATCAGGGCGAGGCGAAGGGTGCGGTCGTCGAAATACCCGAGCCCAAGCGCAACGAGATCATCGGACATCTCATCCATATCGACGACGGCGCGCTGGTGGAAACCGGACGCTACGGGACGCCGTTGGCGACGATCAAGGAGACCGGCCGGCTTCTGATCGCCGACGGTGAACGCCCGGCTCAGGACGGCGGGTCGAAATACGACCATCTGATGTTCTATGCCCATGGCGGGCTGAACAGCATCGGCGGGTCGGCCAGGCGCATCGCCAGGATGAAGGAGGTGTTCAAGCGCAACCGCATCTATCCGATCCACTTCATGTGGGAATCGGGCTTTCTGGAAGAGCTGGCGGACGTGTTCAAACGGGTGTTCGTGAAGTCCGAGGAACGGGTCGGCGGCTTTACCGATTTCGCTGACTGGGCCATCGAGAACTTCGCCCGTGTGCCCGGCCGGGCGTTGTGGCGGGAGATGAAGCGGGATGCGGACCGGGCCTTTGCGCGCAGCGCCGGCGGGTTCGAGGCCGTCAAGGTTCTGCTCGCCGCCAACGCCCAGCGGCAAGAACCGCTGGCGGTGCATCTGGTCGGCCACAGCGCCGGCTCCATCATGCATGGCGAGTTTCTGGCCTCGCTCAATGCGATGGGCACCGCCGGCGGGCCGGTGGCGACATGCAGCCTGATGGCGCCGGCCTGCACGGTCGATTTCTTCCGCAAGACCTATGAGCCACGCATCGGCAAGGCTGGCCGCGGCGGCCTCGGCAAGCTCGTCCAGTACAACCTGATCAAACAGCGCGAGCTCGACGACACGGTCGGCCCTTATCAGAAATCGCTGCTCTATTTCGTCTCGAATGCCTTTGAGGAGAAAAAGAAGATGCCGCTGCTGGGCATGGAAATCCACGCCGACGACCTTGTCCTGAAGCCCGATCACACGCTGCATTATGCCGGCCGGGCGCCGGCGCGGACCGACAGCAAAAGCCATGGCGGCTTCGACAATGACCGCAAGACGATGAACGACATATTGGCGACGATTTTGAGCAAGAAGCCGTCGGCGGCGGACGGCTTCAGCGAGGATGACCTGAGTGGTTACTGATCCGCTGCCAATTGCCATGCGCCGATCGGGCGCCGGCCAAGCCGTCGCCGGCGGATTTGATACCGGTCAATGCCGTCGCCCGCCGCGTCTGCAATGATTATTGTTTGCTGCGATCCCGGCGCAAATTCGGAGCGAAGAGGCATGCCATGCTGAACACCATACTGGTCGCCGTCGACGGTTCCAACCACGCCAGAAACGCCCTGCATACGGCCGCCGAACTCGCCGGCAAGCTCGACGCCACCCTGCTTCTGGTCACAGTCGACGAACCGGGGGCGCTGAAGGGCGAAGTCGCCGACTTCGCCAAGACGGAGGCGCTCGACCGGATGGCGGTTTGCGAGTGGATACTGCATTCCGCCGAAGCCACGGCCGAGGAGGCCGGCGCCAGGACGGTCCGCCACGACATTGAAGGCGGCGCGCCGCACGAGGCGATCCTGCGCGCCGCGCAGGTCAACCAGGCAGACATGATCGTCATGGGCGCGCGGGGCCTGAGCGAGTTGCAGGGCCTGGTCTTCGGCTCGGTGTCGCACAAGGTGCTGCACATGACCGACCTGCCGGTGCTGATCGTGCGGGAGTAAGGGGCTGAGGATGACAATCGGGAGGCGAAAGCCGGAGATTGGTGTCGGCCCTTTCGGGCAGATACAATTCAGGCGAACACAACCGCACGCATGACGGCGGCATAGTGGCAGCTTGCGGCAGCCAGAACAAAGCCGTGCCAGATGGCATTTTGATAGGCAAGCCGCTTCGACAGGTGAAAGACCACACCCAATGTGTAGAGAACGCCGCCGGCGGCGAGCAGGATAAGGGCGTCGAGCGGCAAGGCGGCAACAAGCGGGCGGATCACCAGCAACACGGCCCAGCCGAGCGCCAGATAAAGCCCGATCGAGATGCTGTCGAGCCGGCCCGGCAGGAACAGTTTCGCCGCGGCCGCCGACAGGGCGACAATCCACACGGTTCCGAACAGACCGGCGCCCAGAACGCCACCGATCTTCAACAGCGCGAAAGGCGTATAGGTGCCGGCAATCTTGACGAAGATGGCGGCCTGGTCAGCCCGCCGCAGCCGGTCTTTCCAGCCCGGCGCCGGGATCAGGTTATAGGCGGCGGAAAAGACGAACATCGCCAGGCTGGCGACGGCGTAGAGGATCAGGCCGGCAACAGCGGCCACAGGCAGCAGCGGAATCGCCACCACAATAAGGATCGGCAAGGCGACAAGGCTGGCGGCGATGCCGAGCCCATGGATCAGACCATCGGCCAGACGTTCGCGCGCGGTGTAAACGGGGTGCATTTGATAAAGAATAGGAACCGGCGGCCGAAAGAGCAACAGAGAGACAGTGCGGCGAAGCCCAAATAACAGCGAAATCCGCTCACGAACGCGGGCGATCCGAGGACCGGATCAGGTTTGATCTCGCCTTGATGCCGGCGCCCCCTAGAGCATTTTTGACGAACTCGTAGTCATTTGATGGAGTCAAAAGTGCTCTAGCGTATCTTGCGAAACACAAAATTATTGCAGTAGTCCTTGCCGGCAAAGAACCTATCGCCCACTTCCTTTTGGTGAACCGCGGCGTCGAATTGCCGAGCGGGGATCAGACGGTTGCGGTGGACGAAATGGCCATCGTAACCGCGGGCACTGAGAAAACGCAGAACGCTGTCGACTGTGCCTTCCTCCAGATGCCGGTTCTCGCACTCGAATACGAGCAGCGGCGACGATTGTTCCAAAATGCGCGTGGCGCCCTTAAAGACCTGCAGTTCGAGCCCCTCGACATCGACCTTGATAACGCTGACGGATGCATCGGCAGGAAAATAACTATCCAGCGTCACGACCTCTTTTGTCAGATGTTCACAGTCTTCCCGGTTGGCGAAGCGCCGGCTGAACGACGCGCCCGGCGTCACCCGGCCTCCCGGCCGGTAGAGTTCAAGCTGGCCGGGCTTGTCGGAAACACCCTTGTTCTCGATGACGATATTGTTCAGCTTGAGCATGGTGGCCGCGGTCTCAAGATAAAGCGCAAGCTCGTCCTGGGGCTCGAATGCGACTGCTTGTCCGGCAGGCGTCCAGCGCGCCAGCCAATACAGGTAGCTACCCTTGTTGGCGCCGACATCGACGGCAATGCTGTCGGGCCGGATCGCACTGCGGATTGCAGCCAATTCGACTTTCTGATCGCGGTATCTCGCCTTAAGGGCGCGCCAGACAAATCGGCTTTGCATTTGCAATCTCTGTGCTGCGGGAGGACGGCGCAAGGATCCAGTCGGAAATCGCTTTCCGCCTCGCTCGCGGACGCGGTTCATGGCGCCGGCACATGCGTCGCACCCGGTGAAGACCCAAGCGCGAAAGTCCGATACCGCCTGCCGGTCAGCTCCCTTTGCCTTGCATGGCGATTTCGACCAGATCTTTCCTGAGCACCTTCCCAACGCTGTTTTGCGGCAATGAATCGACGATACGGAACATTCTCGGGCATTTATCCGGGGTCAGGCGCGCTCGGGAGAAGGCATTCAGGTCCTCCGCGGTGACCTCGCCCTCAGTTACGATAAACGCCGCCAATTCCTCCCCGACATCCTTTTGCGGATACCCGACAACGGCGATTTCGCGGACACCTTCGTGTTCCTTGAGCGCTGATTCGATCTCATTTGGGAAAATCGTAACGCCGCTGCGGATGATCATTTCGGTCGCCCGCCCGGTCAGGACCAAAAAGCCGTTTTCATCGAGCAGCCCCATGTCGCCGGGCACGATCCAGCCATCGATAATGCGATCGGAGTTCTCGCGGAGATCGCCAAGTACATTCGCCGCCACGGCCGGGCCGCGGACGCGAATGACGCCGGCCTCTCCGCGGGGAAGCAGCGTGCCATCAGCTGCAACGATCTGCACATGATTGAGCGGAAGGGGACGGCCGACCGAATTGGGCATGTTTTCGATGTCCGGTCCGCAAAGTTCGGAGATCAGACCGGAAACACTCGATGCATAACTGACATGATATGCCTTTGAGAGTTCATTATAGGCGCGCAAATTTTCTTCGGGACTTACCGACGCGCCGCCGCACATGAGCGCTTTCAGGCAAGGCAACATCTCCGTCGTGCGCCCGTCTGACAAATCCAGCAGAGCTCTGAGTTGCTTTGGCACGACGAACAACTTGTCGGCTTGCAGGGCAAGGACACTTTCCGCCAATTCCCCCGCTGTCGCCAGAACCGGCAGCAAGTGGACGGCGCCGCCATCCAGGAGCTGGCAAATGGTCTTCGTGACCGGAGCGGAATAGTTGAGCGGCAAGGCCATGACCAGTGTCCCGCCGGCGGGAATATTGCCGCCTGAGCGCTCGAGATAACTGCGCAGGAAAAACGAATTGTGCTCCCTTTGAATCCCCAACGGCGTGCCCGTTGTACCGGAAGTCTGCATGATCATTGCGGGATGACATGAGGCCTCGGGCGTGAACACCGAGGCATCCTCGCTATTGACGCGGTCGAAGAATTCATCCGATGCGAGAATTGAATCGTAGTGCGACTCTCCCGGCGGGCTGCGCGTTTGAAAAAATGCCTTGATTTCAAACGTTGTGCTGAGACGATTTCGCTCTTCCGCGCGGGACCGAAAATCCGCGATGATGGCTGTCGCATCCAGCATCCACAGGGCAATGACAGCCGTCACCGTATCGGTGGGCGAGGCAAGAGCCAGAGCGACGCGGTCACCGGCGCCGAAGCCCTCAGCACGCAGCACGCGCGCGATCTGCGATGAACGCTCCACAAGCTGGCGATATGTGAAGGTGGAATCGCCAGATATTAAGGCGTGACAATCGCTGCGGGAATTGGCTATTCCGATGAATGCGTCGGCGAGGTTCATCCAGTTATGCCTTTGGTTTCGTCTCGTGTGATCACGCCGATCAGTCGGTTGTGTTTTTGCAATTTGCCGCAGAAATGCAATGTTTCATCCAGGCCAACTTGTTGAGGAGTGACCAATGGTAATGCGTCTTGCGATGGTTTTTCCAGCGTTTTTCATGGCTTGCGCTTTGGCGTGGGCCGAACCGATCACATTCGGCACGTCCAGAGCGGGATCGACGGTCTACTCGCTTTCTCTCGCCGTGGCAAAGGAAGCGGGAGAAAAAGACGGGCTCGATATCCGGGTTGTGCCGTTGAAGAACCCGACCCAGGTGCTTCCCAAGGTGAATGCCGGCGAAATGCAGTTGGGAGCGGCTGGCGCAGTCGAACTTGGCCTTGCAATCAATGGAGCCGGCTTCTTCCAGGGCAAGCCGATGGAGAATCTGGTTGCCATCGGCAATGTTTTTCCGTTTCGCATGGTTTATGGCGCCCGCAAATCCGTCGAGACCGATTCCATAGGCGGCCTGAAGGGGCTCAAGATCCCCTTCGGATTCAAGGCGACATCGACCGGTCAACTGCTCATGCAGGCTCTCATCGAAGGCGCCGGGCTGTCCTTCGCCGATGTCAAGCCGGTCGAGGTTACCGGATTTTCGACCTCGCGCGATGCCTTCGCTGACGGACGCACCGATGTGTTCCCCTATATTGTCGGCACACCGCAGATGCAAAAGATCGCCCGCACGGTCGGGCCCCTGAAAGCGTTGTCATTGCCCGGCGATCCGGATGCCGATGCCAGGGTGAAGAAGGTGAATCCGGCATTTCGTATCGTCAAGGTGCCCGCCGATCCGGAAAACCTCGGCCGCGAGGGCGATGTCCATGCCCTGGCCTATGACTATGTTCTTTATGCTCACAAGGACGCGGCCGACGACCTGGTGGAGAAAATGGCCGCCTTGCTGGTTGACGACGCGGAGAAAATGGCGGCGGTCGTGCCGGCGTTCAAGGATCTGGATGTCGAGCGGGTTGCCTTGGATGTCGGCGTGCCGCTGCACCCGGCCGCACGGAAGTTTTATGAAAAGCGCGGTCTCGTATCGGGCTCCCAGTAGTCGTTCGCAGGCGGGCGCACGGTGCCTGCGAGGCTGCTGAAATCAGTCAGCGCGTCGATATCATTGGCGGTCGTGCTGCTGCCGTTCGCCTATGCGCTGGATGCATTCGACGTACTCCACCGATACCTGCTCGAGGATCAATTCATTATCCTTGAGCTGGGTATGGGCATGACGCTCGTATTCTGGCGACAAGCGGCATTCTCCCAAGAACGGACTGCCAGCCGGCTTGACCTGTTCCTGGGAGTAACGGCGCTTCTCGTCACGCTGTGGGCGGTTATCCGCTTTGAGCACTACGGATATGGCCTGGCGACCTATTCGGCCGAGCCGCTGGCGCTTTCGATCCTGCTGATCGCAATGACGCTGGAATGCTGCCGCCGCTATGCCGGCCCGCCGATGTCGATACTGCTGATTGTCTTTCTGCTCTACGGCTATTTCGGCCAATACATGCCCACCGGTCTGACGGCTCCGGCAATTACGGCTGAAAGCTATCTGACCTATATCGTCATCGGCGGGGACGCCCTGCTGGGGCGGGCGCTGGTTATCATTTCCACCATTGTTGTGGTTTTTGTGCTGTTCGGAAAAATGTTTGAATTTGCCGGCGGCGCGGAATTCATCAAAGACTTGGCGGTCCGGTTCACGGCGGCCAGCAGGGGCGCTCCCATCAAAGTCGCAATCCTCGCGTCTGGCCTTATCGGCTCCATTATCGGTTCAACGACATCGAACATTCTCACCTCCGGCAATTTTTCGATTCCCATGATGCGACAAATGGGAATGAAGCGGAGCGAAGCAGCGGCCATTGAAGCGGTCGCTTCCACCGGCGGCCAACTGACGCCGCCGGTTATGGGGTTTGCCGCTTTCCTGATTATCGACATCGCCGGAATCCCCTATTCCCAGGTCATATTGGCGGCGCTGCTGCCTTCTGTGCTGTTCTACTTTTCGCTGTTTGTGCAGGCCGACCGGATGGCCGCGAGAGCCGGTTACGGCATCGCGATCGATGGTGAACCTGCAGGGTATCGCGATCTGGCGTCGCGATCCTTGCCGTTCGTGGCGTCGATCGGAACGGTGCTGGTCTGCCTGGTCCTGAACGAGCTTGCGCCCCAGTGGGCGGCGGCGATGGGAGCAATGGTCGCCGTGGCGATCGGGATATGGAACCACAGGAAATCCAAGGACCTGGCCGCCAAGGTCTACCAGGCCACGCTTTCAGCCGGCAGGGCTTCCGCCGGTCTCATTGCGATTGGAGCAGCAGTCGGCACAATGCTCGGAGTCATCAATTCCACCGGCTTGAGCGTGACATTTGTGCTGGCCATGGGCAAAGCCGCCTCCGGAAGCCTTTTCTTCGCACTGCTCGTTGCGGCGCTCGCCAGCTACGTGCTCGGGTTGGGACTAGCCACCATCGGCGTCTACGTGGTGGTCGGAACGCTGGTCGCGCCGGCGTTGATTGAGATCGGTCTCACCCCGATCGCCGCCCATCTCTTCGTTTTCTATGCAGCGATGCTGTCGATGATTACGCCGCCGGTCGCCGTGGCCTGTCTCGTGGCCAGCGGCCTTGTCGGCGCGCCGTTTCTCAAAACATCGCTGATCGCCGTCCGCTTCGGCTGGTTGAAATTTATCCTGCCGTTTCTTTTTGTCTTTTCGCCTGAACTGCTGATGGCGGGCCGGCTGCCCGATATCGCCGGCGTTATGTTCGCCACCATGACAAGCATTGTTCTCATGGCGAGCGCGACCTCCGGGTATCACCGGGTTTCGATCGGAGCGGCCTCGCGCGTCGCATATCTAATTCTCGCGGCCGTGCTGATCGGCCCGATGCTGCCCCTGCCTTACCGCGTGCTGGCGAGCCTGCTCATTCTTGCCTGGCTTTACCGGCATTTTTGGCGACGTTTTCTGCGGCAAGGGTTTCGTCGACCATTGCCTGAATAAGACGCGCATTGCGTGGCTCGCTTCCGGCAACAGCTTCAGAGTGGTTTTCCCCCGAAACGACCAGACGCCGGTTCGGCAGGAAGCGGTTGAGCGGATGGGCCGGATGCTCAATGGACCGGGCGGTTTCCTTGCTGACGATCAGGTCGACCGGCTGATCCACAGGAACGGGGTCATAGGTGCGGAAGGCAAGTTGCAATTTCGCCGAGGCATAAGCGGCGGCGGACAATTGCCTGTTGGCCTCCACCGTCTTTTCCGCTTCGTCGTCATCTGACGCATTGGCTTCCCCGTTCAGGGCCTTTCGGAGCGTTTTCAAGCCGAGACGGCTGCGCTGGCGTTCGACCCAAAAATCGCGGACCGCCGGGAACGCGAAGGAAGCGCGATCCAGCCCGTTCACCCAGTGGCCGGTGCGGTAGAAAAACTTTACCTTGCGGACCAAATCCCATGTGCCACGCTTGGCAATGACCGCCAGCGGAGACAGAAACGGGATGTCGCCGCCCGAAATCGCGCCGCGACTCAGCTTGAACTCATCATCCATGGCCGTATGCAGGGCCGGGTCAATCAGGACCAGGCGATCGGGCGCAAAGCCCTCCAGCGCCATTTGACGCGCGATTTCGACTGCAACCCAGCTGCCGGAACAAAACGCGGCGAGAAACCAGGGACCATTCGGTTGAATATCGCGGATCGTGCGCAGGTAGTCGGCCGCAATTTCCTCGATGCTATCGTAGGGCTCGTCTACACCATCAAATCCCCGGACCTGAAATATGTAGACCGGCTGGTCATCGTGAAAACCGCTCATGAACCCCGGTGCCAGAAATGTGATGCCGTATTGCCCGTGAACGACAAAAAGCGGAGGACGTGGTCCTGACGATTGCATCGCCACCACATTGCGCGGGAGTTCGATGTCGCGCGTCGAAGTGACCAGCTTTGCCACAAGCCGGACCGTCTGGTTTTCGGTGATCAGGCTCGGCTTGAAATCGATGCCGAATGCATCGCTGATGGCGACTGAAAGCGTGATGGCGATCGCCGAATCGCCACCCAGATCAAAGAAGTCGTCGTCCAGCCCTATGCGGTCGATATTGAAGACTTCACGCCAGATGCCGGCAATCCGGATTTCCGCCTCGCTCTCAGGCGCGATATAAGCGTTCGGCAATCGGTAAGATTGGCGCGACGCGCAGCCTGCCACGGTTTCCATGCCGAGATCCGGTCCGCCAGACATGAATTCCCTTCCGCCGCCGGTTATCGGATAATCCGGAAGATGGCTTCCCCCGGTCGGCCCCAACAGTTTACCTGCGTGCGTTGTTTAATGCATTGGTTGCAGAACCGCTACCCGCCGGGGATCAGATCGCCAGCCGGCTATGATGCCTCCGCGACGGCTTTGGCGGGGGTTATATGGACTGAAAATTCCTGGCTTGGCTCGAAGTGGAATTTGCCCATGACCGGAGGCGCATCGGCCACGACATCCCACCGGTAACCGAGCACCAACTCCTCGGCAAAAGCCGCGCTAAGATCAAAGGCCCAGTCGGCACCCAGACAACGGTGCTTGTCCATGCCAAATGGTGCGTAAACATCCGCTGTCAGCTTCTCATTCATGAACCGGTTGCAATCAAACCGGAACGGCTCGGCAAAATTCTGCGGATCATGATGCGCTTCCCAGACGCAGATCCGCACATGGCTGCGTTCGGGGATGAAATAGCCATCAAACACAATATCGGTCGTGGCCTGACGAATCAGAAATTCGCTTTGCTCCATTCTCAGGGCTTCGCGGGCAACTGCGTCGGTGGGGCTAAGCCCCGAGGGGCCGACAGACATATCGGACCGGATGCGTTTGACGACGTCCGGCGCCTCGCTCAATTTTTTCAGGACCCAATACCACAGACCGTGCACATCGGACCGGCTGGCTTCTGCCATCTGGACAAGATTGCCGAGCGCAGTTTCGTCCAGCGTGTCGGACCGCACGAGATGCCGTAACAGGCTGGGCGGTGCGGCGGCATCGGTCTTCAGCCCTTCCGCCTGCTGCATCACCAATGCCCGGATTTTCTGGTAAAGGGGTTTGTGATGCCGGCGCACGACGACAAATGGACCGTCCGGCGTATAGATATCATAGGTTTTTACGAGATCGTCATAAAGCGGGGAATCGCGCGCTACGCCAAGGATAAGCTGTATGAAATTGGCCGTCGTGACGGCCTTGAATGCCTTTTTGATTTCAGGACCGGCCACCGGCTGGGGGGCGCTCGCCAGCCTGTCGAGACAATCGCGGACGTCTTTGCGGAAGCGGGCGATATGCGGCTCCAACGGCGTCTCCCGAAACGCATTGATTATCAGGCTCCGGTATTTGCGGTGCGGCTCGCCTTCCAATGCACGCAGAAAACCAAATGGGAACAATGGCGTGAGATCAGGCGTTGCGACGCGGATATTGCCTTCATTTTCAGCCAGGAACCGCCGCGCAATCTTGTGTCCCACGATGCAGGTTGTCAGCTTGTGCGGTAACCATACCTTGAACACCGGTCCAAGCTGTTCGGCTCGCTTAAGCAGAAAAAGCTGGTCGGAGAGCCTCTCCTGGCCAGGCAAACGAAGCCGTCCGGGCGCCAGTTTGGCGCCTTTGGCTTTTGCGCCTGCCGCAGCGCGAGCCAGCTTTAGCCGCATTTGAATGTTGTGCCAGGCTCGATCCAGATTTTTCTCGATATGTTGCACTGTTCGCTGCGCCTCCGGCTGCTTTCAGTCTGATATTCCTAGCAAACAACGAATAGGACTGTAAGTCGCCGCAGCGCACCAGAGACATTTGATCGCAGCCAGGCATTTCTGCGATATTGGCAGCCAAGCGTTCCGGGTGCATTATTGCTTGAAACAATCCGATCTTGCCGTGACGACATTGCCAACGTATGCGGCAATAATCCGAAGCACGAAAATTGCAGATGTATCCATGAGGCTTTTCGTCATCAATCTTGAGCGCTTGCCGGAGCGCAGGCGAATTGTCGAAGACGATCTCGGCAGATTTGGCCTGGACTATGAGATCTTTCCTGCCATCGATGGATCGCGCGGCGAGCACGAAGGGATTTCGCGCGCTGACGAAGCGGCCTGTCTGCGGAATTACGGCGCACCCCTGATTCCGGGCGAAATCGCCACTTTCGCAAGTCACTACCTGCTGTGGAAGCGATGCCTTGAGGCGGGAGAGCCGTTCACAATCATGGAGGACGATGTGCAGCTGGCACCCGGCTTCCCCGACGCCCTGGCATTGGCTGCAGAGCGGATCAATGAGCACCGTTACCTTCGGCTGGCCGGCTTGAAGGATCGCCCGTACCGGGTGCTTGAAACGATCGGCGAATCGCAGAAGCTCGTGCGCTTTCTGCGTGGGCCGACCGGCTGCCAGTGCTACAGCGTCTCGCCGGCCGGCGCCGCCGCTCTGCTGGCCGGCGCGGATCGCTGGATCGAGCCGGTCGATCTATATGTCGATCGATTCTGGCAACATGGCGTGGAAAGCAAAGCGCTGATGCCGTTCGAGGCGTTCGAGATCGACCATGCCAAGCTGGCGTCGTCAATCGGCCAGCGCGATTTTCGCCGCACCGGCATGGCGAAGTTTCGCCGGGAACTGAACAGGATAAAGGACGACGCTGCCAGAGTTGCCTACAATCTCATACACCGTTAAGTGGCGCCCCTGTATTGATTCTGTGCCTTTTCGATCCCAGTTGGGAAGTCGAGCTAGCCGATACGCAAACCGATGCAATCCGACCGAAAGACCGCCTTGTGATCAGATTCGGAATTACGTCAGTCGATCAGTTGCCGGATGAATTGCCACGATCTGGGCCGCCGCTGGCATTGTCTTTCGGGCTCCTAGCCGATTTCGATGACAAGCTTTCATCGCGCGACGAGGAGGTGATCGAGCAGATCAGCTACGCGATGCCGACCGGTGAGAATCTGGAACATAGAAGACGGACCTTTCCGAACAGGTACGGACCGGTCGACGATGTGATCGCGGAAGAGATTGACAGGAATTTTCCGCCCGGCCAGCCCATTCGCATTCACGATATGGCCGTCTCGAACGCGATCACATCGCTTGAACTGTTCGAAAAGGTCGAGCATAGGGAAAACATCACGCTTCACGCGACCGATTTCCTCAACGAGATTTACATCGTGACACTTCCGGGAAGCCGGTGGCGCGTGATCTTCGATGCCGAACGTCGACCATTGCAATTCGTTGGCAAGAGGATGGTCCTCGCTGCGAGTGGCCGGGAAAAGAGTAACTATCCGATCAACAAGCTGATCAAGAAGTTCCTCGAATTGACGGTGCTGCCAAGCGCCCGCAGGCGCATTGACCGGCCGGACCTTAGCCGCCCGTCAGCCTCCAGCGGCGTAGAGCGTATCGAGACCTTCCATCCGAGGAGTATAGCCCTGTCACGCCGCGATCCCCGTTTCAGCCTGGGCAAGGCGGATATGTACAAGCCCGCGCCGGGCGCTTTTGACGTGATCCGGGTGATGAGTGCGTTTTCGCTACTTAACCAGAGCCAGGTCGAGCGGGCGCTGCAGGCAATTTGTACGCCGCTGGTCGAGGGAGGGCTTCTGATATTCGGCCGAAACCGGGGTCGACAGACGCACGAAATACCAACGACAGTTTTCGCACGCCAGGGCCAACGGCTCATCGCGTGGCGCGACCTGATGGGCGGAGCAGAAGAGCGGGCGGTAGCGCTTGGACTTCGGCTCGTGACAGAACCTCCGCCCCTGCCGGCAGATGCCAGACTCAAAGGGTAGAACATCCCGGAGGCAGGCACCTGGAAGCACCAACTTCCTTCGCTTCATAGCCCGTCAATGGCGCAATGACCGCCGTCCTTGATCCCCCAACTTAAGGGAAGGCCCGTGCAATCCACTCGTTGTTTGCTTGCCGACCCGGGCTGGAGCAATACTCCGATTGGCCGAACCGGTCCGATGCTGATGAACGGGTGAGGGCACGACACGCTTGGCCGGAATTTTCAAGCCAGTTCGGCTATGTTGCCCTGCGAAGCGGACGATCCGACAAATTCCTATATCAACCAGCTAGGCGGCGACTTGCTGCCAGGTATAGCCGAACGTTTCGACTTCCTTGCCGGCGACCGCTTCAATTCTTTCACGCACGTCCTCCCCGAGGACCAGACTGTAGTGGCTCCGGTTGGTGCGCCAGTTTCCTTTAGCGCGTGGCAAGTCAACCGGATCATCAACATTCAGCCTCTGGAGCAGCCGGGAAAGGTCGGTCTTCAGCGACTCGTAGCGTATCACCTCGTCCACGATTATCTCATCTTTATCGGTATAGATATGCCAATTGGTCAAATCAGTGTCCGGCAAATCCAATATGTATTCATTAATATATCGTCGAGAATATTCCTCTCCCTTGTATTGCTTGTCGAGAGCATTATCCTTGTGATCATGGTAAAACTTGCTGATTGCCCGGTCAAATGGGTTCCTGACGATCGTGAATTTCAGCATTTTTCTCCAGGTGTCGGGCGCGATCGCCTTTCTCGCCTCTGCGACTTTCATATTGTGGTGGAACCGGTGACGTCGGTCATATCTCTCCCGGCCAAGAATCCGATCGACCATCTGCTTCGTGAAGGAATTGTAGCAGTTCTGGGGCCCCCTATATCCAAGTTCCCGGCGGATGGCTTCGTCGGCGTCGGGCAGGTAGGTGATGATATCGTCCGGCCCGCAATATCTGGAGAGAAAGATTTCGACGCTGGTGCTCGCCGTCTTTATCGTCTTGAAAAAGGCGAACTGGGATTCGTAGGAAACAATCATAGCGCGCTCGGGATTGCCGGGTTTGTGTATGTCGTCTGAGCGATGTTTCGCACCGCAATGGACGGCGGATGTTGCATAGCCTGGATGGGGTCGGGCGGTCACCAATTTACATCGGCTTCTCCCAACCGGTCGCAAGATAGCGCCAAAACGTCTCCTGCGCCCTGGCGAACGCCGCGACGAGACCTCGCGCTCCATCAAGCATACCAGCCCGCAGGACATAGGCGTTGAAAAAACTGAACGATGACCGGGCGATCGCGACCGGCAACCCGCCTTTCCTGCCGTCGCGCCGGCGAGATTCC
>CAJHXO010000451.1_pt1 | contig 17401 bp, 18 predicted proteins | sample 9198491 | NCBI WGS metagenome assembly CAJHXO01 (sample SAMEA7708296, study PRJEB35096) | sediment metagenome | biome: marine neritic benthic zone biome [ENVO:01000025]; feature: sediment [ENVO:00002007]; material: shallow marine sediment [ENVO:03000034] sea grass bed [ENVO_01000059] ...
CCATGAAATTCGTCGCCCGCGAACTGCGCCGCGGCAATTCCTACGACGGCATTGTCCTCGATCCGCCGAAATTCGGCCGTGGCCCGAAGGGCGAGACCTGGGACCTGTTCGCCGATCTGCCGGGCATGCTGCGGTACTGTCGCGCGCTTGTCGACCGGAAGTCCGGCTTTGTGATCCTGACGGCTTATGCGATCCGCGCCTCATTCATCGCCCTGCATGAAATGATGGCGGAGATTTTCGGCTCTGGAGTGGAGTCCGGCGAGTTGGTGATATTGGAAAAATGCCAAGGCGATCGGCCGGGGCGGCGGCTGCCCACTTCGTTGTTTGTCCGCTGGCAGGCGGAATGAGAACGGCGGCATGAACGCCAAGACAGCAACGGGATCGGTGAAGACTGTCACCAGCCTGTCCAATCCGCTGGTGAAAAACCTGCGGGCGCTACATCTGAAAAAGCATCGCGACGAAACCGGTCTGTTCCTTGCCGAGGGCCTGCAATTGGTGCGCTACGCGATTGAGGCCGGCTGGAAAGTCGATACCCTCGTCTGTGCGGCAGGCAGTCTCGATCAGGAAGCTGTTGCCAATGCCGCCGCGCAGACCAAGGCGGCTGGCGGAACGGTGCTGCAAGTGCCTCTAGCCGTTCTCGCCAAGATCACCCGGCGCGACAATCCGCAAGCTGTTCTTGGCGTCTTCCGCCAGCGCTTCGGCAGCCTTGCCAAACTCGGAGAGCAGCGAGGCGGTTCCGGCCTGTGGGTGGCGCTCGATCGGATCCGCGACCCGGGCAATCTCGGCACGATCATCCGCACCACCGATGCCGCCGGCGCTGAAGGCGTTATTCTGATCGGTGAGAGCTGCGATTCGTTCTCGTCTGAAACGGTACGGGCGACGATGGGCTCGATCTTCCATGTGCCGGTGATCCGGACTCGCGAAAGCGATTTCATCGATTACGCCAAAACCATGCCGGCGCAATTCGTCGGCACCCACCTGAACGGGCCTGCCGACTACCGCAAGGCGGACTACCAGCCGCCCTGCGTGCTGGTCATGGGCAATGAGCAAAAAGGCCTGTCCGACGCGCTGGCGGAAGCCTGCGATCAGCTTGTCCGCATTCCGATGGCGGGCCGCGCCGAATCGCTCAACCTTGCTGTCGCCACCAGTCTGATGATCTACGAGGCACGGCGTGGCGCATTGACATGACCGATGCAACCCACGCCGCGCTTGTTACGCCCCGTGCGACGGGCGGTCCTCTATACACGTGTCGAAACCCGCGATAGATCAGTCCTGAGAAAAAATCGATCTTCGTGATGGCAGGAGACGCGTCATGACCGATTCAACACCACCGGCAAAACTCGTCACTGTCTTCGGCGGCTCCGGCTTTGTCGGCCGCCATATCGTGCAGGCGCTGGCCAGGCGCGGTTACCGGGTTCGCGCCGCCGTGCGCCGCCCAGACCTTGCCGGGCATCTTCAGCCACTTGGCGGTGTCGGTCAGGTTACCGCCGTCCAGGCCAATCTGCGTTATCGCTGGTCCGTGGAGCGGGCGATGCAAGGGGCCGACGCCGTCGTCAACGCGGTCGGTATCCTATATGAGGCCGGCCGCCAGAGCTTCGATGCCGTACAGGCATTCGGCCCGCGCGCCATCGCCGAAGCGGCGCGCCAAGCCGGTATCGACAATCTCGTCCACATTTCGGCGATCGGCGCTGACGCCAATTCCGATAGCGCCTATCTGAATTCCAAGGGTCTCGGCGAAGCAGGTATCCTGGAAGCCGCGCCGGAAGCTGTCATCATGCGCCCATCGATCATTTTTGGGCCGGAGGACGATTTCTTCAACAAGTTCGCCGGCATGGCGCAATTGTCCCCGGTTCTGCCGCTGATCGGCGGTGGCGGGACGAATTTCCAGCCGGTATATGCCGGAAATGTCGCCGAGGCGGTGGCGGTCGCCGTCGATGGCGGCGCGAAGCCCGGTACCATCTATGAGCTTGGCGGACCGGACATCGCATCATTCCGGCAATGCCTGGAACGAATGCTGGAGGAAACCGGGCGCAAGCGGGTGCTGGTGCCGATACCATTCGGCGTGGCGAAGATCATGGGCAAGATCATGGGGATTCTTCCAAAACCGCTTTTGACCACCGACCAAGTGCGGATGCTTCAGTCGGACACGATCGTGTCAGAGGCCGCAGTGGCCGAAGGCCGTACGCTGGACGGCCTTGGCATTGATCCGACGGCAATGGACGTGATCCTGCCGTCCTATCTGGTACGTTTTCGCGAGCATGGGCAATTTGAGCGCATCAGAACGACCTGAAGCGCCTTCCTCAGCCGAAGAGCCACAAGCCAAGCAATCCGGCTGACCCGACGATGATCCGCCACCAGGCAAACAACGCGAAGCCGTGGCGGGACACGTAATCCAGCAAATTGCGGACAACAACGACACCGGCGACGAAGGCCGCAACGAAACCGACGGCGATCAGCGCCGCATCGTCGGCCGACAAGATATTACGGTTCTTATAGAGATCGAAAACGAAGGCGCCAGCCATGGTCGGCATGGCGAGAAAGAACGAAAATTCCGCCGCCGACCTCTTGTCGCAGCCCATCAGCAAGGCGCCGGCGATCGTGGAACCGGAGCGCGATACGCCCGGGATCAGTGCCAGACACTGAAACAACCCTATCTTGAAGGCCAGCGCGAGCGGATAGCACATGGCATCGGTATGGACCGGGGTCAGCTCAAGGCGGTCGATGAAAGCGAGGATGACGCCACCGACAATGAGGGTCGTGCAGATCAGCACCGGCGCTTCGAACAGCACGGACTTGATGAATCCGTGACCGAACGCGCCGGCAAAGGCTGCCGGCAGGAAGGCGACCAACACGGAAAGGACGAAGCGCCGGGCGGCCGGTTCGCCGGGCAAGGCCAATGCGACCTTCCAAAGACGGGCGAAATAGACCGACAGGATTGCCAGGATGGCGCCGAGCTGGATCAGCACTTCGAATGTCTTGCCAGTCGATCTAAAGTCGAGAAAATGTCCGGCAAGCAGGATATGACCGGTGGACGATACAGGGATAAACTCCGTCAGGCCTTCCAGAAATCCGAGGAAAACCGCTTCCAGAAGCGTTTCACCACCCATCGCGGTTGTATCTCGCCTGAATTGTGCCCGAATCGGCTAATCCGTTAAGGTGCTTAACACGATGCCGCTGGCGAGGCTTTGACAAAAGTCGCCAACAGCCGTCACACGGGGAATCATGATCAAGCTTTTCCATTACCCACTGTCAGTGGCGTCGCGATTCGCACGGCTCGTGCTGGCTGAATGCGAAGTTACGCCTGAACTTCTGGAGGAGCGGTTCTGGGAGCGCCGCGAGGATTTCGTGATCATGAATCCGGCCGGCACCCTTCCGGTGCTTGTGGAAAACGACGGCCCGCCCATCTGCGGCGCATGGCCAGTTTCGGAGTATCTCGACGAAACGCGCGGCTTCGCCCTCGATGGGCACCGGTTGCTGCCGCCCAATGCCGACCAGCGGGCGGAAGTCCGGCGGTTGAGCGAATGGTTCCTGGTGCAATTCGATGCCGAGGTGACGGGCTTTCTGGTCGAAGAAAAGGTCATCAAGCGAGAACGCGCCAGAACAGGCGGCGACGGCGCGCCCAATTCGAGCCTGCTGCGTGCGGCGCGCTCCAACATCCGCACGCATATGCGCTATATCGATCATCTGATCGAAACGCGACGCTGGCTGGCGGGCGATCGGCTCACCTATGCCGACCTTGCAGCAGCCGCTGCGATTTCGGTCGCCGATTTCATGGGCGAGGTGCCGTGGCAGGAAGCCGAAGAGGGCAAGGACTGGTACGCGCGGGTCAAATCGCGGCCGGCGTTCCGGCCGCTGTTGGCCGACCAAGTACGCGGCGTCGTGCCGCCGGCGCATTATCAGGATCTGGATTTCTGACCAGTAACCGCACCGCGGCGCTGCTTCGCGGCCTGGCGAAGGCAGAAGGATTCAACGTCGTTGGAATTACAGGCCCTGACGCCATTGAAAAGGCATCCGCAGACCTCAAGGCATTTTTGCGAGCCGGCCATCACGGCACAATGCGCTGGCTGGCCGAAACCGCGGAGCGTCGCGGTCATCCTCGCGCCTTATGGCCAGACGTCCACTCTGTTGTCCTTTTCGGTCTTAATTACGGCCCTGAGACCGACCCGATGGCAACGTTGGCCGACCGGCAGGCAGCGACAATCTCCGTCTATGCCCGCAACCGCGACTATCACGACGTTATCAAAGGCGCACTGAAGCGCATCGGCTCGCGCTTTGCCGCGCAGGCGGGGACTGAGATCAAGGTATTTGTCGATACAGCGCCGGTGATGGAAAAGCCTTTGGCGGCGGCGGCCGGTCTCGGCTGGCAGGGCAAGCATACCAACTTGGTTTCGCGTGATCTTGGCTCGTGGCTGTTTCTCGGCGCCATGTTCACCACTGCCGAAATGCCGGCCGATTTGCCGGAGACCGATCATTGCGGGTCGTGCCGGGCCTGTCTCGACATTTGTCCGACCGGCGCTTTTCCCGCGCCTTACCGAATCGATGCGCGGCGCTGCATTTCCTATCTGACAATCGAGCACAAGGGGCCAATTGAGCGGACGCTCAGGCCGTTGATGGGCAATCGCATATATGGTTGCGACGATTGTCTGGCGGTGTGTCCATGGAACAAATATGCGCAGGCGGGCGCACAAGCGAGTTTGCGGGCCCGCGACGACCTGACGGCGCCACGGCTTTGCGAACTTGTCCGGCTCGATGATGCCGGCTTCCGAAAACTGTTCTCCGGCTCGCCGATCAAGCGGATCGGCCGCAACCGCTTTATCCGCAATGTGCTGATCGCTATCGGCAATTCCGCCGAACCGGACCTGATCGACGAAATCGAGCCGCATCTGAGCGATCCCGATCCGTTGGTGCGCGGCGCCGCCGTGTGGGCACTGTCACGGCTTGCCGAGCCGGGCGATTTCGGGCGCAAGGCGCGAACATTCGGCACAAGCGAGACCAACGCCGCGGTCACTGAAGAATGGGTCGTCGGGACCGGAGTAAAATCGTGAATCTGTTCGTTTTCGGCATGGGTTATTCGGCACGCGCCGTGCACAAGCGCGTGGCGGCGCGGCTGGACCATATCGGCGCCACCACACGGTCAGCCCAAAACGCCGCCGAGTTGGAAAACAGGAGCATCGAGGCTTTTGTATTCGATGGCGCCGGCCGCAATGAGGACATCGCCGAAGCGCTACCATCGGACGGATTCATGCTGGTCTCCATTGGCCCGGATGAAAATGGCGATCCGGTTCTGCATCACTATCGCGACGACCTCGCAGCGGCGAAGCCGACTTCAATCGCCTATCTCTCTACCGTCGGCGTCTATGGCGACCATGACGGAGCCTGGGTGGATGAGGAAAGCCCCTGCCGCCCGGTTTCGAAGCGATCGAAATTTCGGCTTGCTGCGGAGGCCGCCTGGCGGAGATTTGCGGCAGAGACCGGCATACCGGTCGCGATTGTCCGCCTGTCGGGTATTTACGGACCGAGCCGCGGCCCCTTCCAGAAGCTGAAAAACGGCACCAGCCGGCGGATCATCAAGCCCGGCCAGGTCTTCAACCGCATTCATGCTGAGGATATCGCACAGATCGTCGATGCCGCGTTCGAACTGCGGGCGTCCGGCATTTTCAACGGCACCGATGACGAGCCGGCGCCGCCACAGGATGTCATCGTCCATGCAGCCGGATTGCTGGGAATCGAGCCACCGCCGGAGGAACCGTTTGATGACGCCGATCTGACGGCGATGGCGCGGACATTTTACGGCGAGAACAAGCGGGTGCGAAACGACAAGATCAAGGCGGAGCTGGGCGTCAGTCTCAATTTCCCGACTTACCGGGAGGGGCTAGCGGCTATCCTTGCGGCGGAAGCAAGGTCATCGTGACGGTCTGCCCCGAACCGGTGAACGGAAAGAGCCCGCGGTGGTGACGCGCCGCGGGCCCCGTGATCGTTGGCGATGATGCTGAACGCTATTTGTCTTCGCCTTCATCATCCGATTCAGCGGCTTCGGCATCAGCGTCCCCGGCATCTTCAGCCTCAGAGGCGTCTTCCTCTGCATCTTCAGCCTCAGGGGCGTCTTCCTCTGCAGCTTCAGTCTCGGAGGCGTCTTCCTGCGCCGCCTCGGCCTCAGAGGGTTCTTCAGCAGCTTCCACTTCGGACGCCTGAGCGTCAGCGTCTTCAGCCGTTGAAGCATCATCGTCATCGCTGTCACGCTGCTTGAGCGCGGCGCCGAGAATGTCACCAAGCGAGGCTCCCGAAGCCGTCGAACCATACTGGGCCACGGCTTCTTTTTCCTCGGCAATCTCCAATGCCTTGATCGACAGTGAAACCTTGCGAGCCTTCTTGTCGACATTGGTGACGCGCGCATCGACCTTTTCACCAGCCGCAAAACGGTCAGGCCGCTGCTCGGAGCGGTCGCGGGACAAATCGGCCCGGCGAATGAAGGTGGTCAAGTCGGTATCGGTGATCTTGACCTCGATACCGGCATCCTTCACGTCGATAACCTCGCAGGTGACGATGGAGCCTTTGCGGATCCCTTCCAAAGCCTCGGCAAATGGATCGCCTCCGACTTGCTTGACGCCCAGCGAAATGCGTTCCTTTTCGACATCGACATCAAGTACGACGGCACTGACCATGTCGCCTTTCTTGAAGCCCTCCAAGGCCTCTTCGCCCTGGCGGTTCCAGTCAAGGTCAGACAGATGGACCATGCCGTCGACATCGCCTTCCAGACCAAGGAACAAGCCGAATTCAGTCTTGTTCTTGACCTCGCCCTCGACGACTGAATTCACCGGATGCTTTTCGGCGAATTCTTCCCACGGATTGCCCATGTTCTGCTTCAGACCCAGCGAAATGCGGCGCTTGGATGGATCAACCTCCAGCACGACCACTTCCACTTCCTGAGAGGTTGAAACGATCTTGCCGGGATGGACATTTTTCTTTGTCCAGCTCATCTCCGAAACGTGGATCAGGCCTTCAATGCCGGGCTCCAGTTCGACGAAGGCGCCATAATCGGTGATGTTGGTGACCCGGCCGGTGAACTTTGTGTTGATCGGGAACTTGGCCTCAATGCCATCCCACGGATCAGATTCCAGCTGCTTCATGCCAAGCGAGATGCGGAAGGTCTCCGGATTGATCCGGATGATCTGGACCTTGACGGTATCGCCGATATTCAGGATCTCGCTAGGGTGGTTGACGCGCCGCCAGGCCATGTCAGTGACATGCAGCAGGCCGTCAATGCCACCCAGATCAACGAAGGCACCATATTCGGTGATATTCTTGACCACGCCGTCGACGACCTGGCCCTCTTTGAGTTTGGCGACCAGTTCAGAACGCTGTTCGGCAAGGGTATCTTCAAGCACCGCGCGGCGGGAAACGACAATATTTCCGCGGCGTTTGTCCATTTTCAGGATACGGAAGGGCTGTGGCGTCTGCATCAGCGGCCCGACATCGCGAACCGGCCGGACGTCGACCTGGCTGCGCGGCAGGAAGGCCACGGCGCCGTCGAGATCGGCGGTAAAGCCGCCCTTGACCTGATTGAATATGTGACCCTGAACCGTCTCGTTCTTCTCAAACGATTCCTCAAGACGGATCCAGCTTTCCTCGCGGCGGGCCTTTTCGCGCGACAGCATGGCCTCGCCGAGGGCATTTTCCACCCGCTCCAGGTAGACCTCGACCTTGTCGCCCGGCTTCAATCCGCCGTCCTTGGCCTTGATGCCGAATTCCTTCAGCGGCACCCGACCCTCGACCTTCAGGCCGACATCAACAACGGCCAGATCCTTTTCAATGCCGATGACAGTGCCCTTGACGACAGAACCTTCAACAATATCGGTCTTGGTAAAGGATTCCTCCAGAAGGGCGGCAAAATCCTCCCGGCTCGGTTGCGGTGTATTCATTGAAACTCCTGATATGCCCGGCTTTCAACCTGCCGGACGGCGCCGTTGGTTTGTGTTGCGTTTGTCGTGTTCCACCATCCCGCATGTGCACTCACGGGTTAGCGCGATTTCGGCCGGTTCACGACGATCTTCATTCCGCAAGGCCATGCTGCAATTTGCCCGTGCCGAATGCTGACCGTCCAGAAATATCAAACGGGCACACCCGGTACCGGATGCACCCTATTCCTGGCCAGCACGGCACGATCCACAATATCCACAGCCGCGCGGAATGCGGCTTCTATAGTCATTTCGCTCGTATCGAGCAAGTGGGCGTCGGCAGCTGGTTTCAGCGGCGAAACGGCGCGGGAACCATCGCGTTCGTCGCGGCGGTGAAGATCGGCCAGCACAACAGAGTCGTCGACGGCCACGCCGCGTTCGCGCATCTCCGCCGCCCGCCTGCGGGCTCTGACATCGGGGCTGGCGGTCACGTACAGTTTGGCGGCTGCATCAGGACATACGGTCGTGCCGATATCGCGGCCGTCCAGGACCGCTCCGGGCAGTTCTGCGGCAAAAGCGTGCTGCATTTCCACCAATTGCCGGCGCAAAGCCGGCAGCACCGCGATTTTCGACGCCGCTTCACCAATGCCATGGGCCGACAGACGCTCTCGGCTCAAGGTAGCCAGGTCAAGGGTGGCAGCCGCCGCCTGAGCTGCGTCTTCATCGGATAGATCCACACCGGCTTCCAGAAGCGCCGCCGCGACGGCCCGGTAGGTCAGGCCGGTGTCGAGATGCCGCAGGCCGTAATGAGCGGCAAGCCGACGTGCCAACGTACCCTTGCCGCTGGCGGCAGGCCCGTCGATCGCGATGACGAGCGGCCCGGCACTCACGCCGCCGCCGCGCCGCTGTCGATGCGGGCGCCGAGCCCGGCCATCAGGTTCACAAAATCCGGAAAGCTTGTGGCGATCGTCGCGCCGTCGTCGATGGTGACCGGATTTGCCGCGGCCAGCCCCAGGACCAGGAAGCTCATGGCGATGCGGTGATCGAGGCAGGTTGCGACCATGCCACCGCCGGGCACAAAATCGCCGGTGACGGCCAGTGTTTCGGCGCCTTCCTCGCAGGCAACGCCATTGGCCTTCAACCCGCGGATGATGGCGTCGAGCCGGTCAGATTCCTTGACCCGCAATTCGGCGAGGCCGTCCATGACAGTACGGCCTTCGGAAAAAGCCGCGGCAATAGCAAGGACGGGATATTCATCGATCATGGAAGGCGCCCGCTCCGGCGGGACGGTGACGCCTTTCAATTGGCTGTGCCGGACGTGGATATCACCGACCGTTTCGCCGCCGGAGAGTCGCTCGTCGCTGATACTCAGATCACCGCCCATCTCCTGCAATGTCGTCAGCAAACCGGTTCGGGTCGGGTTGAGCAGCACATTTTCAATAACCAGGTCGGAGCCTTCGACAATAAGGCCGGCGACGATAAGGAACGCAGCAGAACTCGGATCGCCTGGAACGACGATAGCCTGCGGGCGCAGAACCGGTATGCCGTTCAGCCGGATGACGGTTTCGTTGTCGGCGTTCGTGGCGATCTCGATATCGGCGCCAAATCCGGCCAACATCCGCTCGGTGTGATCGCGTGTGGTGACAGGTTCGATCACTGTGGTGATGCCGTCAATGTTGAGACCAGCAAGCAGTACTGCGGATTTCACCTGCGCAGACGGAACCGGTACGCGATAGGTGATCGGCGCCATCGGATCAGCGCCGCGCAGGCTCAAAGGCAGGCGATCACCGGATCGCGCGATCACATCGGCGCCCATCTGCCGGAGCGGCTCCAGCACACGGCCCATCGGCCGCCCGGACAAGGAGGCATCGCCGGTGAAAGTGGATGCAAATGGATGGGCGGCGGCGATCCCCATGGTTAAGCGCACGCCTGTTCCGGCATTGCCGAAATCGATTGGTCCTTCCGGTTCAAGCAGTCCGCCGGGGCCAAGACCGCTGATCCGCCATACGCCATTGTCGTCACGCTCCACATTCGCTCCGAAGGTACGCATGGCTGCTGCCGTGGCAAGCACGTCCTCCGATTCCAACAAGCCGGAGATTGTGCTTTCGCCGACCGCCATGGCCGAGAACATCAGCGCTCGGTGTGAAATGGATTTGTCACCGGGAAGGCTGAACCGCCCGCTGAGCGGCGGCGCTCGGTAGGCTGTAAGGGGCTGAGCCGTCGGTTGGGATTTCATTGTGGACATTAAGGGCAGATTTGGGGACGGGTGCTCGCCACTGTCAACCATTGGCAACGTCCCGCCTTTTGCATGGCGCGGGTCTCCTAATACCGCCGACAGCGACCGTCATCAATAACAAGATTAAAAAGGCGTTTGACAGCACCGCGGGCGGTGGCTAGGGAACGCCCGTTTTCAAGATATTGAGGCCTTCGCTGTGGCAAATCCGGAATTGGGAACTAAACGTGTCTGCCTAGAATGCAGCACAAAATATTTCGATCTCAATCGCAAGCCCATCGCTTGTCCCAAATGCGGTGCGATTTTCGAGATCGCGACTCGTAACAAATCGCGGCCGGCTGATGCAGAACCGGAAAAGGAAGCCGCTGACGCCGCTTCGCCCGAGGTTGTTGCTGAAAAGGCAGCGGGCGACGACACCGACAGTGTGGACGATGGCAAAGACGAACCGGAAATCATCTCGCTGGACGAGGCAGAAGAGCCGGATGCAGGCGGAGATGACGATGATGTCGTTGCCAGCCTGCCGGATGATGATCTCGTGATCGACGATGACGATGACGATGGCGACGATGTCTTTGTCAAAGACGACGACGATGACGACGATGTCTCCGACATTGTCGTAAGTAGCGATGACGATGACGACACCTGACGCCGCGGGCGAAGGATCACCACTTGCAATCGCCGCGCGGCGAACATAACTTTCGCGCCGCGCCGGACCGGCATTGGTCGGTCATGTTAGAATATGGGGCCATAGCTCAGTTGGGAGAGCGCGTGAATGGCATTCACGAGGTCGTCGGTTCGATCCCGTCTGGCTCCACCAAAATTCGTTGCTGGCCTGTGCATTTTGAGCAGCGCCGGCGCGTAAAGCCGCTGCAAGAATACAATCACGCTTGAACCACTCCCCTGCAGAGACCATATCGAGAACGCATGTGGATGCCGGATCGCCGGGTCTACCATGCGAAGTCGCTTTGATATGAGGGCTTTGCGGATATCGCAATTGACCAGTCGCTAGCAAGTGAAACGGCGGCGACTATCCGGTGAAACCGGCAAGTATTGGGGGTAAGTGAAAAGGAGCGCCATGAGGATGGATTCCAACCTGAAATCGATGCCGGACCATATTTTCGAACGTCTCGGCGGCGGTCAGATTGCCTATATCAGGTCTGTCGCGTCCGACGATGTGCAGGAACTTTTTCCGCATGCGCCCGAAATGGCATCGGGTCTAAAGCTGTGGGCGCTGCTCAACGCTGACGGCACGCCGATCGTGCTGACCGATTCACGTGCCGCGGCGATCGCCAACGCCTTGGATAATGATCTGCAGACCGTCAGCGTCCATTAGGTTCCAAGCCGATAAATCGGGCGACTGCTCAGTCATAAAATGAGGCGGTCAATCTAGGCAGCGTCGGAAGCCGGCGCCGCCTCAACAAGCAATGCATAGACGGCATCGGCATCATTGGAGGCGCGTATCTTCTGGGCGATAGACTGGTCTCGCAAAACGCGGGCGATTCGGGCCAGAGCCTTCAGATGGTCGGCGCCGGCGCTTTCAGGTGCCAGCAGCAGAAAGACCAGATCGACAGGCTGATCATCGAGCGCATCGAAATCGACCGGCTTTGACAATCTGGCAAACTCGCCGGTGATTGTGTCGATAGCATGCAATTTGCCATGCGGTATCGCCACACCGTGACCGACGCCGGTCGAGCCGAGCTTTTCACGCTGCAGAATCGTATCGAAGATTTCGCGCTCCGACAGCCCGGTTCGGCGAGCGGCCCTTGCGCATAGTTCCTGTAGAACCTGCTTTTTGCTCTGCGCCTTGAGTGCGGGAACAATCGAGGTGGGTACTATAAGGTCACTTAGATCCATTGGTCGCCAACCGGGTTTTGCCGCGGTTATTCCTTTGTAGCCGTATCTGCGCCTTCCAGGAGGGCTGGATCGATCCAGCCGAAATGGCCGTCGGGGCGCCGGTAAACGACATTGATGCCGCCATGGCTGGAATTGTGAAAAACAACGACCGGCGCTTCGGTCATGTCGAGTTCCATGACGGCGGCGCTGACGGAAAGTGTTCTGATCTCAGCCGTGGTCTCCGCCACGATCGCCGGAGCATAGTCCTCCGCAAGTTCGTCATCTTCAGGCGGTGGCGTCAGAACGAATGCGGCAGCCGGCGTGATCATCTTTGCGCTTTGTACCCGACTTCGGTCCTTTAGGCGGCGATTGTAGCGCCTTAGCCGCTTCTGCAGTCGCTCTAAGGCGTGATCAAAACTGGTATTGGCATCGTTGTCGTTTCCAGTCGCCTCGAACACCATGCCGGAGTCAAGATGAATGGAGCATTCGGTCCTGAAAGCACGCCCGTTTCGCGTCACCGTCACATGGCCGGAATAGCCGCCGTCGAAAAATTTCTGCACGGCGTCGGCGATAGTCTGGTCGATGCGTGTACGAAGCGCCTGACCGATATCGACGCTCTTGCCGGATATCTTCAAAGGCATATGATCAATCGTCCAGCTGCATTAGTGCGTCGGTATTTTATGGCATCTTTGGAACGCCAGCCGACGCGGGGCGGACCTGTAAGCGCCAAGGCCCGGCAAGTCAATGCAGACCTTCTGGATGTGATCGCCATCGGTTTAGCGAACGGCCGCGGCCCGCTTTTCGCGCCGGCGCTCGACGGAAGACGGAATATGCATGAGATCGCGGTATTTGGCGACTGTTCGCCGGGCGATCAGGATTCCGTCAGGGCGAAGATGATCGACGATCGCATCGTCGGAAAAAATTGCATCGGGCGGTTCATTCTCTATCAGATTGCGGATGCGGCGCTTGACTGATTCGGCGGAATGGCCGTCACCGCCGCCGGCGGCGGGAACCGACGAGGAAAAAAAGTATTTCAGCGCGAATATACCACGCGGCGTCGCCATATATTTGTTGGCGGTCGCCCGACTGATCGTCGATTCATGCATGCCGACGCTTTCCGCAATCGCCCGAAGATTAAGAGGCCGCAAATGCGACACGCCATGGGCCAGGAAGGCGTCCTGCTGGCGGAGGATCTCCGAAGCAACCTTCAGAATGGTGCGAGCACGCTGATCGAGGCTCTTCTCCAGCCAGTTCGCTTGCTGCATACACTCAGTCAGAAATTTTTTATCCTCGCCCGTTTCCAGCCGCCCGGCAATTTCGGCGTAGTAGGTCCGGTCGACCAGGATCCGCGGCAATGTCGCGTCATTGAGTTCCAGAGCCCAGCCGCCGGCTGAAGCGCGGCGGACTAGGATATCGGGAATGACGACCTGCGGTCGGAATTCAGCGAAAACCTGACCGGGCTTGGGATCAAGTTCCCTGATCTCGGCAATCATCGCATCGAAGTCTTCCAGGCCGACACCGCAACAGGCGCGAAGTTCCTCCATCCGGTGCGCGGCAATCAAGTCGAGATTGTCGAGCAGTGCCTGCATGGCCGGATCGAGGCGATTGCGCTCGGCGAGCTGCAACGCCAAGCACTCCTTGAGGGAACGGGCAAATACTCCTGAAGGCGCCAGGTCCTGGCACTGCCGCAGGACGAACTTCACGATATTATGATCTACGCCGAGCGCTGCCGCGATTTCAGGCAGCGGTGTGCCGAGATATCCAGACCCGTCCAGATCGGCGAGCAGTGTCATGGCGATCATCCGCATCTCTGGATCAGGCATTGCCGCGGCGATCGCTGCCTCGATCATTGCCACAAGGCCCTGCGATCCTGGAAAGTTCTCATATCGGCCGGACATGCCATCGCTGAACCCAGCACCGGATCTGCCTGAAACATCTCCCACTCTGCGGACCGCGCGGTCCTGGTTCATATCGCCGTTATTGTCCGGGCCGCCCTCGCCCGGCGCGCCGACATCGGGGAACACGTCGAAGGCACTGATATCGATCGCCTCAGTAAGCGTATCTGCGGTTTGGCCCAAGGCGCCGTGCATGTCGACAACCTCGGCATCCGGCAATTCCGCACTGGCGTTGCCGCCATCCGCTTCGTCATTGCGTTCGAATGTCGCTTCGTCGCGCCGCGACAGAAGCGGATTTGATTGCAGTTCGGCCTCGACGAACTCGGCCAAGTCAAGGGAAGACATCTGCAGAAGTCGGATTGCCTGAATCAGCTGAGGCGTAACGACCGGTGATTGCTTCTGCCTTATGTGCAGTCTTGGCGACAACGCCATCGTTCTGTGCCCGGTTACACCTTTACCGCTTCAAGGCCTACTCATGCTCAGTCCGGATAGTCCCGTATTTCAGGCCCATTCGACGGACAATTGCACATTTGGCGCGATAATTGCATGCGACCAAAGTTCGCCGGCCATTTTTCATCAGAGACGAAACTGATCGCCGAGGTAAACGCGCCGAACATCAGCATTTTCAACAATATCGTTTGGCCGGCCTTCGGTGAGCACTCTGCCGGAGTGTATGATATAGGCGCGGTCGATCAGGCCGAGGGTTTCGCGAACATTGTGGTCGGTGATCAGGACGCCGATGCCGCGCCGGGTGAGGTGCCTGATGAGATTCTGGATATCGCCGACGGCGATGGGATCAATGCCGGCAAACGGCTCATCGAGAAGCATGAACGAGGGTCGTGAAGCCAGAGCGCGAGCGATTTCACAGCGCCTGCGTTCGCCGCCGGATAGAGAAATTGCCGACGCCTTGCGCAGATGAGCAATATTGAATTCGTCGAGCAATGCATCGAGTTCGGATTCGCGGCGCGCCCGGTCCGGCTCGATAATCTGCAGGACAGCGCGGATATTGTTCTCCACGGTAAGGCCGCGGAAAATCGAGGCTTCTTGCGGCAGATAGCCAATACCGAGCCGTGCCCGCTGATACATCGGAAGGGCCGTGATGTCGTGGCCGTCCAGATCGATCCGGCCGCCATCGGGCTGGATCAGGCCGGTGATCATATAGAACACCGTCGTCTTGCCGGCACCATTGGGACCGAGAAGGCCGACAGCCTCGCCCCGGCTGACAGCCAAAGAGACGTCTTCAACCACCAGATTGCCCTTAAAAGCCCGGCGCAGACCGTGCGCGACGAGCCAGCCCTTGGCGCCACCGGAGGCCGTCTCATCGGCGTCGGCATCGGGCTGCGCCTCCTGGTTGTGCCGATTAGCTGTGTCAGCGGCCAAATGCGTTCCGATCACCGTACCCGTCCGACCACTGCCCGGCCAAAGCCCGCGGAGGCGCTCGGCAAGGGTCGGCCGGATGCCCGAGGGTCGCGGCGCAAGATTGGCGCTATCCTGGCTAATCGTTGTATCCCCTAGTGACGGTTGAGACGGTTCGATAACACCCGCCGCGCCGTCAGTTCTTGTTTTTGTTCTTGACGCGGCCAGGCGTCAGGATCGTCTGGACCCGCTTGCCCTCCATGCGAGCTTTGCGCGACTTCAAATCGACGACGAGCTTCTGGCCGCGGACAATGTTGTCACCTTGGGTAAGAACGACGTCGCCGGTCAACGTAATTCGGTCCGTCGCCATCTCCAGGACTGCTGCGTCGCCGGTTGCCATCTGGTTGCCGGATTGGACGACAACCCGATTGTTGGCCTCGATCCGGCTTACGCGCGAACCCGGCACGCCGCCGGCGGCCTCGCCTGTATAAATGACGCGCAACTGTGCCGTCTTGAGAACAGTCTCTCCCTGCCGGACCCGGACATTACCGGCATAGATGGCGACTTTGTCCGCGTCCCGTACTTCCAGCCGGTCGGCCTCGATTTGAATGGGATCGTCCGAATTGGCGGAAAAGCCTTGAAACGCCTCGCCCAGACCCTGGGCATCGGCAACGTCGGCCGGCATCGCGTTGGCGATGAGTATGGCCAGTGCAAGCGCTATCCCGCGCAAGCCAGGCAATTTCACCACATTCATTGTGTCTCTCCAGATGGTGCGGGCTTGCCCCTGGACGGATTGGCCGGCGAATTGGCCGGTTGCCGCTTGGGCGGCATCAACCGCGTTTGAACCCGGCCGCTGAGAATGATGACATTACCACCATCCGTCGCTGTCATGGCATCGGCCGTTGTTTCGCTTTCCTGATAGGTGATCGTGACCGGATTTTTGGTCACCATGATTGCCTTTCCAAAGTCGATATCGGCATTTTTCATATGGACACGAATGCCATCGTCGGATTCAAGCGACAATCCGCCATAAAGTGCCAACGTGCCGCCTGTATTGTCGTAATCGCCGCCCTTTGCAGTGACAACAGCGCCGCCGCGGCCCTCGACCGTGACTTCCGCGCGGATTCCTTCAAGCCGGACCTGATCTGGCGACGTCAAATTCTGGATGGCGCGGTCCGCGGATACCCGATATTTCCGATTGTCGGTGTCATAGCCGGTGAGAACTGGATGATCCATCACGATTGCGTTGCGTTCAATTGTTGTCCGGGCAACGGTAAAATCAGGTCCGCCGGGAGCCGAAAGACGCGCCGCGACGACAAAGGCAAGCAGGGCAGCGACGCCGGCAAGCGGAAGCACCTTGCGCAAGACCGCGACGATTCGCGAATGCCGGACCGCATTCGCGAACGCAACGCGGCGCTCGCCGGAACCATCAAGATATCCACTCGTTACAGCCATGAGCCGCCCTGATGTCGGTCACAAGAGATACCGACGCAAGTGTGAATATTTTGAGATCAAGGGCAAGGCCCGTTTGCCAGCCCGTCCGCTGGCGCGGACATGGCACTATGAATGGGCGAAAATATCGGTGTCGTCCCAGCCCAGAAGATCCAGGTCGGCGCGGACAGGAAGGAAGGCAAAACAGGCCTGCGCCAATCCGGTCCGACCTTCGCGCGCCAGCCGCTTTTCAAGCACGTCCTTCATCCGATGAAGATAAAGCACATCGGAGGCGGCATAGTCGCGCTGGGCTTCGGACAGTTCGCCGGCACCCCAGTCGGACGATTGCTGCTGCTTCGACATCTCCACGCCGATAAGTTCGCGGGCAAGATCCTTGAGCCCGTGGCGATCGGTGTAGGTCCGGGTCAGGCGCGAAGCGATTTTGGTGCACCAGACGGGACTGACATCGACACCGAAAGCCTGTTTCAACACTGCCACGTCGAAGCGGGCAAAGTGAAAAATCTTGACCCGTTCGGGATTGGATAAAAGCGCTACGAGATTGGGGGCTTCGGTCTGCCCGGCGGCGATCCTGACAATATCCGCCGTGCCGTCGCCCGGTGAAAGCTGGACCTGCCCGATCTGTCGAATTATCCCGGCAGCGTTGCAATAGATACCGAGACGATGGGGCTCAAACCGCATCGTGACCGTCTCTGCCTGGTCCAGCTTTCACCGGGCGACGGCACGGCGGATATTGTCAG
>CAJHXO010000150.1_pt1 | contig 17334 bp, 17 predicted proteins | sample 9198491 | NCBI WGS metagenome assembly CAJHXO01 (sample SAMEA7708296, study PRJEB35096) | sediment metagenome | biome: marine neritic benthic zone biome [ENVO:01000025]; feature: sediment [ENVO:00002007]; material: shallow marine sediment [ENVO:03000034] sea grass bed [ENVO_01000059] ...
CATCGACCGCCTGAAGGCCCTTTACGGCGTTGGCCCGACGCCATTGCGCGAAGCCCTGCAAAGGCTTGCTGCCGACGGTCTGGTCCTTGCCATCGGCAATCGCGGCTTCACGGTCGCGCCGCTCGACGCCGATGAGATTCTCGATCTCAACCGGGCCCGCATCGCGATTGAAACTCAGGCGCTTGGCATGGCAATCGAAAGCGGCGATGCGGAATGGGAATCGCAGGTTGCCGGCGCCGCCTACCGGCTTGCCAAGGTTGACGCATCGCTGAAGTCGGCGGACGAGTCGCCGATGGCGGCCTGGGCAGTGGCCAACAGCGCCTTTCATCTGGCCTGTGTTGCCGCATGCGGATCGAACTGGCTGCTCAAGGTTCGCGCGACCATCGACGCCCAATGCGAACGTTATCGCCACGCCTCTGTCGATATGAAACGCCTGGAGCGGGATCTGGAGGCCGAGCACCGGGCCATCGCACAAGCGGTTCTGGACCGTGACGCCGAAGCGGCCTGTTCATTGGTCAGTGACCACTATCGCCGCACCGCCGACGTTCTCGTGGCGGAATTGTCCCGGTGAGCGGCAGCACAGGCATTGTCAGAGCAATTCGGCTTGAGGCTATAGGTAAGATTCTTTCGCCTCCGACGATGCAAAATCTTTTCCGCTACTTCAACAGTTCACCCGAGGTAATCCGCCTCACGGTGATGATGTACATCTGGTATCCGCTGTCACTGAAGTAGGTATTCCCTGTTGTTGCTTTGGAATTCCCTGTTGTGCGAAAAGAGTTCCCTGTTCCTGCTGGAAAATTCCCTGTTCTGTTTCTTAGGGAAATCACTAGTTAAACCACTGAATTAATTCAAGTATTCCAAGCAAATTTTGGCGATAACACGTAAATTCGTAAATTTTCCCTGTATTTTCCCTGTTAACAGGGAAATTGGACGTAGAGACGAGTTCGCTCAAGACTGCCTCCACCACCACTCGACTTTCATCAACCCTTGGCCCATGACAGCAGACGGCGCAACCGCTGCGTCACGGGCCTTTGTTCTGACTGCATCGACAAACCGCGGCCCGCCGGCGACATGTACGACGTCATTCCGTCCAGGCATGGGAAGGCAAGGCTGGATATCGTAATGGCGCAGCCCGCGGACCTATCGTCCGGCCAATCCTGCGCGCACCCTTCAATGCCCCTCCGGTCAGGGCGCAAGCTGTCTGAATACGGAAAAGAGTTCTGAATTGGCTTCAAACCCGATTCCCGGGATGTCGGGCAAACCGACATATCCGTCTTCAACGGCAATGGAATCTGCAAAGCCGCAGAATGGCTTGAACACATCGGGATAGGATTCGTTTCCGCCAAGATGCAGCCCGGCAGCAATATTCAGCGACATCTGGTGGCCACCATGCGGAACGATACGGCGTGTCGACCAGCCGTTTTCTTCGACCACCTTCAGGGTTCGCAGATATTCCACAAGGCCATAGCTCAAGGCGCAATCAAACTGCAGCCAGTCTCGACGCGGGTCCATTCCCCCGTATCGGAGGAGGTTTCGGGCGTCCTGATGGGAGAACAGGTTTTCCCCGGTCGCCAGCGGAACGTCGCATTGTCCGGCAAGCTCGGCCTGCAGCGCATAGTCGAGCGGGTCGCCTGGCTCCTCGTACCAGAACAGATTGTAGGGCTGGATCGCCTCGCCGAAGGCGATTGCCGTTTGCAGATCGAACCGGCCATTGGCATCGGCGCACAGATTGCCCTCGCCGACAATTTCCAGGGCGGCCTCGATGCGGCGGATGTCTTCGGTCTGGGGCACGGCCCCGACCTTGATCTTGGCGACGCGATAGCCCCGGTTGATATAGCTGCGCAATTCATCCTGAAGCGCACGCAAATCCTTGCCAGGATAATAATATCCGCCCGCGGCATATACCCACACCCGATCATCGGCGACGCCATCGCGGTACCTGTCCGCGAGAAGACGATACAGCGGCTTTTCCTCGATCTTGGCGACCGCATCCCATACCGCCATGTCAATCGTACCCACGGCCACGGAACGCTCGCCGTGCCCGCCCGGTTTCTCGTTTTGCATCATCGTGCCCCAGATCTTGAAGGGATCCAGGTTGGCGCCGTCATCGTCCACAAGCGAACCGGATCGCGCGTCGTGAATACGCGGGATGAACCGCTCCCGCATCAGGCAGCTGGCCGAGTATCGTCCGTTGGAATTGAAGCCGTATCCGACAACCGGCATACCGTCGCGGACGACATCGGTCACCACTGCGACAACCGAGCATGTCATCTTCGAGAAGTCGATATAGGCGTTGGCGATGTCGGATCCGATGGATACAGACATATCGCGGACTTCGATAATCCTCATATTTGCCTTGCGCGCTGGCGGCCAGCAGTCCGCTCCGGGTGACTCATGTTCAGACCATCGCGTCCAGCCGCGTCTGCTCGCAGCGAAATTGCCTCATATCCCGGAACATGAACGGCTACGATCATTGACCGACCCGGTTCCACCGGAACTTGATTCTCAGTACGCAACTCTCGTTGCGCCCAGGTTCACTCAAACTCCATCTGCTCGTAGACACGGCCGGCATTGCGTTTGGCCAGCTCATCGAACGTGTCAAGATGTGCAAACGGTGACTGATCGACATAATAGGCATCCTCCAGGCCGCCTCCGGCGTCGATCAGTTGCTTGATTTTGCCGCGCAGATAAACGAGGTAATCCTTGGTGTAGCGGCGCACCTGGTCGATGCTTGTAGGGTGACCATGGCCGGGGATGACATAGAGCGCGCCGAGCGCTTCGAATTTTTCCCAACTCTCCAGCCAGCCGGCGGTGTCGGTTTCATCGAAAATCGGCGGCAACCGTTCGTGGAAGGCCATGTCGCCGGCAATCACCAGCTTCTGATCGGCAAGCCACACCGAAATGTCACCGGGAGAGTGAGCCGGGCCGATCCACAGTACTTCGATCCTGAAGGCGCCCATCTCGATAATCTTGCGGTCCTTGAACGTCTCGGTCGGACCCTGGACGCGGGTGCCTTCCGCCTTGTCGCGATTATAGCCCTTCATGCGAGCCAGAATCTGGTGGCCGCGGTCCTCAAACTCGGCGGCCGCATCTTCATGGGCGAGAACCGGTACGCCCTGATCGGCCCAGTATGAATTGCCGAGCATGGCATGGCCCTGCCCGTTCTCGTCAATCACCAGCCGGACCGGCTGATCGGTGATTTTCCTGATCTCTTCATGCAGCGCCTTTGCCAGCACATAGGCGGCACCGCCATTGACGACCACCACGCCGTCACCAGTGACGATGAAGGACAAATTGTTGTTGTGGCCGGTGTTTTCATAGGTGGGCGGCCCGGTGGCGCCAATCGCCGACCAGACATGAGGGATCACCTCAACCGGCTTGGAATAGAGCGCTGATTGCGGATACTGATCGGGGATCGCCTGGCTGGCCAGCACTGCATTGACTACGGTCAGCGTCGCCAGGACGGTAAAAAGCACGATACGCATGTCAGCTTGTTTCCCTGGTGGATTTCAACGGATATTCCGCAGGCACAGGCGGAGCCGGAATCGGCGGTGTATTCCGGTTGTCGGTGTTGCGCGCCTGATCCTCATCAGTCGATTTCGGCCGGCTTGCCGGTTTCCGCCGCCGGCGTCACATCCAATGCCGTCGCCTTCATTGTGATTTCAACATCCGCCTTGCAATTGCTCATGCATGGCTCCCTGTCGCCGATTTGCGGCGTGTCCGGACGGGGGTCATTGATGAATCTGGCCTCATTGGGCATCTTGATGGACGTGAAGTTTTCCTCCGAAAGCTCAAAATCGGAACCGACGATATCGTTCATGTGCAGGATAAACGCAGTTATCGCGTAAATTTCATCCGGTTTAAGGGACTTTGCATCGCCGAACGGCTTGGCGCGCCTGATGAAGTCGAACAAGGTGGACAGATAGGGCCAGTAGGAACCGACCGTCTTGACCGGTCTTTCGTCCTTGAGCGTATCCTGCCCTCCGGCAAGAGCCGGCCAGCGGCCAATACCTTCCGCAAAATCACCGTGACAGGACGCACATTTGTCGGCAAAGGCCGCCTCGCCCATGGCAACACTGCCCTTACCGGGCGGCAAACCCCGGCCGTCCGGCCGCACATCGATGTCCCAGCTGGCAATTTCCTGCTCCGTAGCCTGGCGTCCAAGATTGAATTCGCCGGCCATCGCCGGTGCAATAGCGATCAATCCGGCAAACACCACCGCACTGGTTTGACAATATCGCTGTATTTTCAACCTTGCTTTCCTTTCGCTCATGCCAAACTTGAAAGCTGGTGTTGTGACGGACCAGTGCGAGACGGACCGTCTTCCCGCCACTAAAACGAAGCAAATTTATCGCGATTATATAGTATATTCGTGGTATGCGATATGCGAGAAACACAGTATGATCGACACAATAGGCAGATTGCCGGAACATGCGTTCTTGCCCGCATTCAAGGCTTGGCGAAAAATTCCGGTCGCGTCGCAGGATGTTCTGGAAACGGTTATCGCGGAGTTTTTGCGACAGGTTCCTGAGCAACAAAAGCGGGCGCTGTTCAAGCCTTGCCTGCGTCAGAGCAATACGCAAATCGCAAGAGGACAACACCTATGGATATCGCTACGGCCCTGATGGAGGAAGGCAAACACAAGGCCATGGCAGAAAGCGCGCAGGCAGCTTGCGACCTGCTTAGAGGGTTGGCACAGGAAGCGCGCCTCATGATCTTGTGTATGCTGGCGGAAGGGGAAAAGTCTGTCGGCGAACTGGAAGTCCTGCTCAACCTGCGCCAGCCGGCCGTCTCCCAGCAACTTGCCAGACTGCGCGCCGACCGGCTGGTGACCAATCGGCGCGAAGGTCAGACTATCTATTATTCGCTGGGCAGCGCGGAAGCCCACAAGGTCATCACCGTACTTTATGACCTTTATTGCAAGGATGCCGCGGACTGCTCCTGACGCCGGCTTTAATGCCTCGGTAGGTTATGGAATCGATTTCGACGCCAATGCAGTTGGCGCTGGCTGGTGCTGGCATCGGCTTTGTTATGGGCGCGACCGCCCGCGCCGGTCGTTTTTGCACATTCGGTGCGGTTGAAGATTTCGTTCTGGCGCGCAAAACGCTGCGCCTGAAGGCGTGGGCGCTCGCGATCGCGGTTGCGGTCATTTGCGTTCAAATCATGCATCATTTCGGCATCGCCCGGATTGACGAGGTATTCTATCTCGGCCCGCGCATCGGTTTGGCCAGCTCGATTGGCGGCGGCCTGCTGTTCGGTCTTGGCATGTCGATGGTCGGCACCTGCGGCTATGGCGTCATCGTGCGGATGGCCGGTGGCGATCTGAAGGCGTTGTGCAGTTTCCTGGTTCTTGGACTTGCCGGATACATGACGGCCCGCGGGCTGACATCGTTCATCAAGGTCTACACCCTGGACTCAATAGCCTTTGACGCCGGCGGCATTGGCGGCCAGGGCCTGCCGCACTTTCTTGGTTGGCTGACCGGCATCGCGCCGGCCCGTCTATGGTTGCCGGCCGGTCTGGTCTTCGGCGGTGCCATGATTCTCTATTGTTTTAAAGATCCTGATTTCAGACGAAGCCGCCGCGATATTGTTGCCGGTTTTCTGATCGGCCTGGCAGTGGCCGGAGGGTTTCTGGCCACCGGATATATCGGCGCCGATCCATTTGATGAGATTCGCGTCCAATCGCTCACCTATGTCCTGCCGCTAGGCGAGACTTTGATTTGGCTGATGACCTTTACCGGCGCCTCGATCACTTTTGCCATCGCTGCGGTCGTAGGTACGTTTTTTGGGGCCTTGACCATCGCTGTCATCAGGCGGGAGATTCGCTGGGAAGGTTTCGACGACATGCAGGAGATGCGGCGTCACCTCCTTGGCGCCGCCGCCATGGGCGCCGGCGGTGTGACGGCGCTTGGGTGTACGATCGGCCAGGGCATATCCGGTGTTTCCACTCTGGCAATTTCGCCTTTGTTCACGCTTGCCTCGATTTTTCTTGGCGCGGCATTCGGCCTGCATTGGCTGCTGACCGGCAGTGCCAGGGAGGCCGGGCGGATATTGTTTACCAACGATTACAGCGGATAAGACGACGCCCGGGGCTCTGCGAGGGCGCCATTCTGAATAAACGGCGTCAACCGAACAGGGTCATGCGGTCAATTGCCAGAGCGGTGAGCAGCACGACAATGTAGTAGATCGAGATGCGGAAAAATTCCCTTGCACCGCGCACCACATCTCGTCGCTCACGGCAGCTTACAAAGGCAATTGCCTTGGCCAGTAAAACAAGGCCGGCAAAGCTCGATACGGCGAGGTAGAACAGGCCCACATCGCCGGTAAACCAAGGCAATGTGGCGGCGGCGATATGGATCGCGGTGAAAATTAAAATCCACCGCTGGGTTACCGCGATACCTGCCGTGACCGGCAGCATAGGAACGCCGGATTCGGCATAATCGGCCATTCGGAATGTCGCCTGCGACCAGACATGAGGCGGCGTCCAGAACGCTACGTAAATGAATATGGCGATCACGCTGGCGCTGATTTCACCAGTCGCCGCCGCCCATCCGCAAAGTGGTGTGAGGACGCTGGCGAGCGATCCGCCGATGACGACATTAAACGCAGTGCGCCGCTTGAGAATAACCGTATAGATACCGAAATACGCAAATATGGTTGTCGCCAGGATAGTCGCTGCAAACCAGCCTGCAGCAAGCCCCATCACTACTATGGCGCCAAGACAGAGAGCGCTGCCGAACGCCAGGGCGTTTGTCGCCTTGACCTTGCCGGACGGCAGAACACGGCCTGATGTTCTGGCCATTTTTGCGTCAATGTCGGCTTCGTACCACATATTCAGGGCAGCCGAACCGCCACCGCCTGCGGCAATGCATGCAATCGCAATAATCGCTGTCGCTGCATTAATGTTTCCGCGCGCGGCGATCAGTCCCACCACTGCCGAATAGATCACCACCGACATCGGGCGCAGTTTTAACAGCGAAACATATCGGCCGACCGAGCTGGCAATTTCGGCCCGGCCCGATGAAGCAGATATCGGATCTGACGTGAGACTCATTGCCTGAATTCGCCCCCGCTTTCCGTTTACAGCGCGAGCATGTCAGCCGATGTGCTTGATCTTGAACAGATAGACGTCGCCATCCATGGTTTGTTCCACGAGCTCGTTGCCGGTCTGTCGGCAGAATGCCGCAAAGTCGGCTACAGCACCGGGATCGGTCGCCTGGATTTCAAGAATCTCGCCGACCGGCACGTCCTTGAGCTTTTTCTTGGCATGGAGAATGGGCAGCGGGCAATTCATTCCCTTGGCGTCGAGAACGTGTTCGGTCATGTTCCGGTTATCCTGGCTAGGTCGGGTTTCGTTTAGGCTCAGGTATTTCAGATATAGAGATTGATGTCGGATTGGGTTGCAACTTCGATATAGGTTGCCGCACCGCCCACTTCCGGCCCTTCGATCATGTCGTCCGTGCTGTACTCGAAAAGGTCCATGGTCATCTGGCAGGCGATCATGCGCACGTCAGAAAGGACCGCCGCTTCACGCAGTTCTTCAATCGACGCAACGCCTTTCTTCTTGATCATGCTTTTCATCATCTTGGTGCACACCGCATCCATGCCGGGCAGCATGCCGACCATATTCGGCATCGCCATGTGCATGCCGGCCATCGGCATTTTCATCGCCGGGTTGCCCAGGGCGGTGAGTTCCAAGTCGAGTTCCTTTTTCAGCAGCGGCAGACCGTAAAACGTAAAAAACATGGAGACGTTCAGCCCCATTGCAGCGGCTGTCGTCGACAGAATGAAAGGCGGGTAGGCCCAGTCAAGCGTGCCCTTGGTGACGATGATGGACATACTCTTGGCGTTGCCCGGCGATCCGCTTGGTTGCGCGCTGGCCATGTATTCTATCTCCTCAGGTCGATGCGACTGTTTGCTATTTATGAAATTCTTATATTAGAATTTTTGAATACACCTCCCGGCCGCGCATCGTCAAGTGATATGCGCAATGTGGCCTCGGACAATAAAAAGATGTTACCGGCCAATGAGCGACAATAACAATGCTGCCTCAAAGCCCTGCTTTGTAGGCAGCGACATTTACCGCACTGCCGGATATGGGGCCGCGCATCCGCTCGGAATTCCGCGTATCGGCACGGTCGTGGATATTTGTGAGGCTATGGGCTGGCTCGCCGACCAGGCGATTGTTGACAGTCCGCGCGCCTCGATAGAGCAGCTGCTGAAATTCCACCATACCGACTATATCGAGGCGTTGATCACTGCCGAGCAGGCAAATCGCGTCACCCCGGCAGCACGGGCTCGATACAATCTGGGCGGCAGGGAAAATCCCGTCTTCCAAGGCGTGTTTGAACGGGCGTCAACCTCTGTCGGCGGCTCAATCCATGCCGCCACGCTCTCGCTTGAAGGCCGTATCGCCTACCATCCAGCCGGCGGCACGCATCATGGCCGGCCCGACAGGGCGAGCGGGTTCTGCTATTTCAACGACCCGGTATTTGCCGTGCTCACCTATCTGGAAAATGGGCTGGACCGCGTACTTTATGTCGACATCGATGCCCATCACGGCGACGGCGTGCAGGATGCCTTTGCCGCCGACCCACGCGTGTTCACCATCTCCGTCCACGAAGAGAACAGGTGGCCCCATACCGGCCTCCTGGAGGATCGCGGAAAGGGCCGGGCGCGCAACCTGCCGGTGCCGGCAGGCTTGAATGATTCCGAGTTCACGGTCCTGATGAACGAGGCAGTCATGCCGGTGGCTCAGAAAATCGCACCGCAGGCCGTGGTGATAACCTGCGGTGCCGATGCCTTGCGCGGCGATCCGCTGTCAAGGCTGGTGCTGAGCAATGGCGCTTTGTGGAGCGCCGTAACGCAGCTGGTTGCGCTGAAAGTGCCGACCGTTGTACTCGGCGGAGGCGGCTACAATCCGTGGACCGTGGCGCGGTGCTGGGCGGGGCTATGGGCGCGAATCTCCGGCCAGGCAATTCCCGCGACGCTGCCGGATAGTGTTCGAAATCTGCTGTCGCGTCTTGAAAGCGATCTGGTCGACGAGGACGATGTCGAACGGCACTGGATCGAAACGCTGGCCGACAAGCCAAATCACGGTGAGGTGCGCGAACGGATCCGGCAATTGGCGCAGGCGACAATTGCAGACGATTAGAGCACTGTTTAAAATCGCGGTCCGGCAATCCTTGCCGGCTACACGCCGATCGCGCGTTCCATATATTTGATGCCGGCAAATCCGCCGGTAACGATGGAGACCAGCGCGATCGCCGAGCCGATGCTCAAGGTGGATATTCCCGTAATGCCCTGGCCGATCGTGCAGCCCAGCGCCAGGACGCCGCCGGTTCCCATCATGGCACCGCCCAGCATGTGGTGAACCGTGTCTTTCTTGTCGTAAAAGCTGCTCAGGAAGAATTTGCGCCCGGCGATTGCCGACAGGAAGGCACCCAGTATCGCGCCGCCGACGGTGGCGATGCCGAAGTTGATTGTCGCGCCGGTGTAGGTCATCAGATATTGCAGGCTGTTGCCTGCGGGCGCAACGAAGGTCAGCGATGCCAGCTGCACAGGTTCGAATTCGTCCGCGCCGATAACGCCGGTAATCCACCACCCGGCAGTCACCAGGAGACCAATGCCCAATCCGGCCGCGACATGGCCGGGAGAGCCGCGAAAGTCCGCATTTCTGAAACAGAAGATCAGGAGCGCCGCCACGACGATGACGGCCGAGCCGGCTTGCGCGGCTTTGCGCGGCAGCCCGGACAGATCGGAAATCACCGACCCCAGTTGCTGATCGCTGATGCCGACGCCGTTGAGATCGAACGCCAGGCCCGTCTGGATGGAGGAGCGCACCGGTGCGGTAAGGCCGCGCAACGCCATATATCCAAACAATCCGATGAACAACAAAACGACCAGCGCCTTTAGATCGCCGCCGCCGACCCGCGCCAGGTTTCGTCCCGGGCAACCGCTGGCTATAACCATGCCGAACCCGAAAATCAGTCCGCCAAGAATGGCGCCAAACCAGTTGAGGGACGATCCCAGATAGATTGACTCCGCCAGATCGACCAGGCCGGCATATTGCAGCGCATGCGCCCCCGCCATGGAGACCGCGATGGCCAGCAGCCACGCCCTGGCCCGGCGAAAGTCGGCGAATGAGACCGCATCGCTGATAGAGCCCATTGTGCAGAAATTCGTGCGATGGGTTAGCGCGCCGAAGAGCAGGCCGACAACAAAGCCGCCAATTCCCATGACCGTGGAGACTTCGAACTCGTCCATGCTGGTTTGCGGGCCCCTTGACGTTGAAGGCATTGCCGGATTGACAGTCCCGATAGAGCGCTTCCGAACATTCGTACGTTCGAATATAAACTGAGCCAATCGGTGTCAACCTTCCATCACGGGCGCTCTCGTTGCGCATCCCATCGCCATCGGCGAAGCAACCGGATAAGCTTGCCGGCCAGTCAGAATCCGTTTGACTTTGAATGCGGAAAACGTAATTCCGTATATTAGAATATTTGAATAAAGGTCCCCTGATGAATTGGCTGGCCAGCATTGCCGAGATCGAGGAACTCGAAGATGCGTCGTTCGATAACGAGCTGGTTGCGCGCCTGGAGCAGCAGGCAACGGCCTCCGGCGGACGGCCGATAAGGTTCTCCACCCCGACCTTCAAGGAATATTCAAGCTCTGAACTGAAGGGCTGCGGGAAAAACAGTTTTCCGGCCTTTTCGATCACCGCCGGCGCCTGTGCGCTAATGTGCGACCACTGCCAGGCCAAGATCCTTGAGCCGATGATCCCGGCGACCAACCCGGAAATGCTGGACAGCAAGGTGCGCGACCTGGTGATGCTTCAGGACTTGCAGGGATTCCTGCTGTCAGGCGGCTCCAATCGCCGTAACGAGATCAAGTACGAGAAGTATTATCCGGTCGTCGAGCGGTTGAAGCATGACTATCCCCATTTGAAGATCGCCATCCACTCCGCCCTCTTGGACAAGCGCCGCGCCGGGCTGATGGAGTCGGCCGGCGTCGATACCGTCATGATGGACGTGATCGGTTCGCAGGACACCATCAGGGATGTCTATCACCTCGATCGCAGCGTCGATGATTTCGAGCACACGCTTGAGGCCCTGTGTTCAACGTCGATGGAAGTCGTGCCGCATATTGTCATCGGCCTGCATTATGGCCAGATCAGGGGCGAGGCAGATGCTCTCGATATCGTCAGCCGGCATCCGATCCAGTCGCTTGTCCTGGTTGTGATCATGCCCTTCTACGCCAGCGCGGGAACCTTTGTGACGCCTGCGACCGGCGATGTCGGAAGGATTTTCCTTGAGGCGCGGCGGCGCATTCCCGACCGCCAAGTCCTGCTTGGCTGCGCCCGCCCGCCGGGCATACACAAACGCGTTACGGACGCCTATGCCGTGATGGCGGGCCTCGACGGCATCGCCTTTCCCGCCGACGGATCGGTGGCCGTGGCGAAGGCGATCGGCCGGCCCTATTATCAGGAACACGCCTGCTGTTCGATCAAGATCGGCGCATCGGCCGGCAGGCAACGCGCCGCGGCTTGCGCCGCATGACCGGCGATACCGTTCATGTCGATATTCTGGTCGCCGGATTGGGGCCGGCAGGCGCTTGTGCCGCCGCTGAAGCCGCCAGGGCAAAATGGTCCGTCGTCGCTGTTGACCGCAAGCTGCAGGCCGGTGAGCCGGTACAATGCGCCGAACTGGTGCCTGGTCCGATCGGTATGGAAGTCGCCGGCGTCTCCGCAACCCGTGAGCAGTTCATCACGTCGATGATGACCTTCGTTGAGGATGCGGCCCCTGATACGGTGGAGAACTTCCCCGGCCATATGATCGACCGCCGCGCCTTTGACCGGCATCTTTGCGCCATGGCGGACGATGAAGGCGCGTCATGCATCTTCGGTGCATCCATCAGGTCGGCATCGAGCGATGGCAGTGTTATGCTGGCGGATGATACGCGCATCGTGCCGAAGGTGATTATCGGGGCGGACGGACCAAAATCATGCATCGGCGACGCCATCGGTCAGGTCAACACGATGCTGGTCGAGACCCGCCAGATCACTGTTTCCCTGAACGTGCCGCATTCCGCGACGGACATTTTCCTGTCAGGCGATATTCCTGGCGGTTATGGCTGGTTGTTTCCGAAAGGGGATGTCGCCAATATCGGTGTCGGCGTGCGTCCGCAAGACAAGGCCCGGCTCAAGGACCTGCTGGCGCGCCTGCATGACGCAATGATCGCAAACGGCAGGGTCGGCACCGAAATTCACGGTTACACTGGCGGGCCGATCCCGGTCGGCGGCATGCTCAAGCCGTATGGCCATTTGGGCGAAACCCTGGTGCTCCTGGCCGGCGACGCTGCCGGATTGACAAATCCCGTGACCGGAGCCGGCATCAATTCCGCCGTGCTCTCCGGCCGGCGAGCAGGCCAATATGCCGGCGAGTTCCTGTCCGGCAATGGCGAGGCGGCCCGGGATTATCAGGAGGAACTTCAAGACCTGTTCCAACCGGCCCTCGACCGCGCGGTAAGGCGGCGCCGCGAATTGATGGAGACATATGAAACCGGTGGACCGACGCACGAGGACTTGCGGCGCGGCTGGATTGCCTATCCCCAGTACTGGGCCGCATGATACGCATGGCCGCCAGGAGAGCCACACAATGACCTGCCTGAAGCCGGAGAGTTCCCGCCCCGCGGCCGCTGGCCCGGACGGTCTGGACTACAATCCATTTGACATCATGGCGCCGCGTGCGCCGGCGAGCATTCCGGGCGATCTGAAAAACGGCGGCCGGGTAAAGGCCAACGACGTGGCGCCAGACGGGGTCTATCTGCCCAAATACAACATGCTGACCCCGCATATGCGCTCACCTGACTATGTGCAGATGTCGACCGCGGCGGCCATCACGCTGGGGATCACGCCGGGCAAGATGCACCGGTGTGGCTGTACGCGTTGCCTTAACCTGCTGCTCACCTATCCCGAGGGTTGCCGGGCAAATTGCGCCTATTGCGGGCTGGCCCGGCACCGCGAGGCCGAACGCGACTATGCGGACCGCAATTTCATTCGCGTCGACTGGCCGGCGGTGCCGATGGACGAAGTCGTCGACATCGTCGCCCGCGATGCCAAGGCCAGTCCGTTCCACCGCATGTGCATCTCCATGATCACTCATCCCCGGTCCGATGCCGATACGGTGACGGTCCTGAAGAAGTGGACGGACCGGATCGATCCTGCCGAGATTCCGATTTCTATCCTGTCCAATCCCACCACGATGACCTGTGGCGATGTGCGGACCCTGCATGAGATGGGTTCAGATATCTTCACCGTGGCGCTGGATGCGGCCACCCCGGAGCTTTTCGACCGGACTCGCGGCAAGGGCGTGCAGTCACCTCATAGCTGGAAGAAGTACTGGGAAATCCTGATGGACGCCCGCGACATATTCGGTCCCGGTAAATTCGGCGCGCATATCATCGTTGGCATGGGCGAAACGGAATCGGAAGTCCTCCACCTCATCCAGCACCTCGTCGACCTTGGCGGACATAGCCACATGTTCTGCTTCTTCCCGGAGAAGGGTTCGCTGATGGACCATCTGCCGGCGACGCCGCGCGACCAGTGGCGGCGCGTTCAGCTTGGCCGCTATCTGATCGATTACGGCAGCGGCCATGTCGACCACATGAAATTTGATAATCTGGGCCGGGTGATCGATTTCGGCGTCCCCAAAAGCGATCTCGACGCGGTGATCGATGCCGGTATCGCCTTCCGGACATCCGGTTGCCCGGGCAAGTTCGCCGAGGACATTTCCGCCTGCGACCGGCCCTATGGCGACTCGCCGCCACGCAATATCGCAAGCTATCCGTTTCAGCCCGAGGCAGTCGACATCCGCAAGATCCGTCACCAGCTCGACATGTCGCGGCCCGGTGAGAATTACATCGATGGCGAGGAGTTCGAAAATCTCGATGGCTAGGAAATTTCGCGTAGTCGACACAGGCATCCGCGACGGACGAGCGCAAATCGCCTTTGACCAGGCGATGATCGATGCGCACCGGGAAGGCGACATTCCCGACACGATCAGGTTTCTGCAATTTCCGCCCACCGTACTCATCGGGCGACACCAGGCGCTGAGCCAGGAAGTCAAGCTCGACCATTGCCGGTCTAACAACATTCGTACCGTGCGGCGGATTACAGGTGGCGGTGCGCTCTATTTCGACGAAGGCCAGCTCGGCTGGGAGCTTGTGTTTCACCGCGACACGCTTGGCATCACCTCGCTGGCCGACCTGGCCCGGGAGATCTGCGAAGCGGCCGCGGCCGGCCTGTGCAAGCTCGGCGTTGAGGCAAAGTATAGGCCACGGAATGACATTGAGGTCGAAGGCCGCAAGATTTCCGGCACCGGCGGTTTTTTTGACGGCAGCACGCTGTTCTATCAGGGGACCTTGCTGGTCGACATGAACCCGGCCGACATGATCGCGGCACTCAACGTGCCGCAGGCCAAGCTGGCCAAGCGGCAAATCGACTCCGCGGAGCAGCGCGTTGTGACGCTGAAGGAACTGCTGGGCGAAGTGCCGGATCTGAAAACGATCCAGCAGGCCTTACTGGACGGTTTTTCAGAACGGCTCGGCCTTGAGGCCGAATGGGGCGATATCACCGACCGCGAGGAACGCTTGGCGCAGAGCCTCTTCGATGAAGAGATCGGGACTGACGAATTCGTTGCCGAGATCAATGATCCCGCCAACGAAACCGGCGTGCTGACGGCCAGCTACACTGGGCAGGGAGGTACGGTCAATGCTCATATCCGTCTGGAGGGCGCTGCGCAGGATCGCTTCCGGGAGGTGCTCATCACCGGCGACTTTTTCGTCACGCCACCGCGTATTGTCCTCGATCTCGAGGCGCATCTGCGCGGCAAGCGCGCCGCCGACTGCCGGGCGGAGGTCACGGAGTTTTTTGATCGCGCCGATATCGGCCTGCTCTCCATCGCGCCGGCGGACTTTGCCGTTGCCATCGAGAACGCGCTTGTGGCCGCCAGGTGACACCACCGGCGCCATGCGATGAAATTACTGACCGTCATTCAGCATACCTCTGCCGATTATCTCGGCCTGATAGAGGACCATCTGGAAGGCCGGCGCATCCGCTTCACCTATCACCGGCCCTTCACCGAAGCCGGCAAGCCGCCGACCTCCGATGAACTGGGCAATGGTCTGGTTCTGCTCGGCGGCGGACCGTGGGGCAGTGCGGGGGGCCGGGACGTACCAACGCTTGACGCGGAGATTACCCTTGCCCGAGCCGCTTTGATGCTTGGCCTGCCGGTAATCGGTATCGGACTCGGCGCGCAAATCCTGGCAATTGCCGCGGACGGGCGATCCGAATCCCGCGCGCTGAGATTCGAAGTCGGTTACGCGACCCGCACCATGCCGGGCGGGCTCAACGGCTATCTGCCGGAACGATTTCCAAACGTGACCTACATGCGCGATTTACCCGTGCCTCCGCACTATGCGCAGATACTCGCCGAAGACAGCCAGGGCCGCCCTGCAATATTTCAGATTGGCGACAATGTCTTCGGCTTCACCGGCCATCCTGGCTTCAAGCCCGGCATGGCGGAGGACCTGATCATGGAGTTCGAGGAAGCCCCGCACGAGACCGGGCCGGCACTCCGGCAATTACGTGCCATGACCACGGAGATAGAGGACGCGCTGGTGCCGATCATGACCGGAATCGTGCAGTTGACCGGCCTGATGCAGGCAAATTGACCGGCCTGATGCAGGCAAAAAAGTGAGAATTGCACCGGCGTCCGAAAATTGTGATTATCCGGCCTGTGAAAACTTCCCTCTTCCATTGGGCTGGACTGTAGATTAGAGTATTCTAATTAATGCATTAATCGTCCGGGTGAACATCGACAGACCGGTTCAGCGGCGGCGCAGGGATCTGAAATCATGTCCGACAAGCTTGTTATCGTCATGGCCAATACCGACCCTCGCAATGGCGAGGAGCTGGGCGCACCGATCTTCCAGGCCACAGTGGCGGCGGCGATGGAATATGAGGTGGATGTCATTTGCACCGCGACATCCGGGCGGTTGATGAAAAAGGGCGTTGCCGAAACCCTGGTGGTCAAGGAGGGATCGCCCAAATCCGTATACGATTTCATCAAGGACGCGCACGAGGCCGGCGTGAAATTCTACTGCTGTTCGCCCAATCTCGATCTCTTCGACATGACCAAGGACGATCTCATACCCGAATGCGAAGGCATTGTCGGCGGCGCCCATCTGATCGAGGAAATCATGGAGGGGGACTGCAAGGTCCTCACCTACTGAAGGTCGGCCGATGTCACAATCGACAGCCACGCGCATCCAGGAGCATATCGGCGATCCGCTCACCGGCGAAGCGCCGGTTGACCGCGACAAGCTGAAAGAGATCTTCCAGGATATCCAGGCCGACATGCGCTATGACCATGAGCTCAATGGCTGCCTGAACTGCGGCATCTGCACGGCGACCTGCCCGGCGGCTCACTATTACGACTTCTCCCCGCGCGAGATCGTCCAGCTGCTTTGGACGGAGAACCTGGACGGCATCTATGATGCCATGCAGGAGAAGATCTGGGCCTGCGCCCAGTGTTATACCTGTGCGGCGCGATGCCCGTTCGGCAACTCGCCCGGCGGCCTGGTCATGCTGATGCGCGAAACGGCGATCAAGCACGGCATGCAGTCGGCCAAGGATGTCCTGCGGCCGTTCTCGCGGGTCATGCTGAAACTCATTTCGACCGGCAACCAGCTCGCCCCGGACATGATCACGCCTGATCATTTTCCCGACTGGGGGCCGAACATCTGCAAGGTCGATGCGCCGCTCAAGGTGCTGCGCAAGGCGATCCCGATGGCGACGCTGAACACCACGGAAACGGCGTGGGAAGTGAACCTCAAGACATCCGTCGAACTCTATACGATCTGGGAAATGACCGGCGTCCTCGATCAGCTCGAGACGATCGACGAAAACCTGTTCGACGTGATCGTCGATATCATGACGAGAAGCGCGAGGACTGGGACGACTTTCTCGAGGACCAGGAAGACGACGACGACGATGATTGAGCGTTCGGACCGGCGCCGCGCGCTCGATGCGACCTTCAATGACGCTGCAGGGCGCATGCCCATCTAGCGAGGAACGATTCTATGACCAACGAGAACAACGGCAACGGCGAACGCTTTACCGGTCATGGCGCCGAATGGCGCGATGCGGGCCTGACGGCGCATGACGCTACCGTCGCAACGGCCTGGGTCGAGCAGAGGGTCGACAAGCGTTCGATGCTGACCAACAAGGATCGGGTTGCCGACGTGCGCGACGCGATGTGGGAGCTTGAAAAG